>Ga0316231_1003115_pt1 | contig 14952 bp, 17 predicted proteins | sample TBH18027metaG_FD_206002 | JGI IMG/M metagenome (GOLD analysis project Ga0316231, IMG submission 206002) | Freshwater microbial communities from Trout Bog Lake, Wisconsin, USA - TBH18027 | ecosystem: Environmental > Aquatic > Freshwater > Lake > Hypolimnion/Profundal zone | place: USA: Wisconsin...
GTCCGAAATTGTGGAGAAGAACGTTGCGGCTCGCGGTGGGTTGACCGCGTGGCACAACGTCCAGGCAATCTCGTTGTCTGGCAAGATGGATGCCGGATCGGCTAGCCGTCCGACTCTCCCTGACCGCGGCCGCAAACGAGGACGGGCGTTGACCGCGACCACAGCGTCTGCGACTGCTCAAAAACCAGTCGAACAGGTTCAACTACCCTTACTGATTGAAATGAAGCGTGGGCACAAATCGCGAGTCGAATTGCAGTTCAAGGGACAGACGGCGATCCAGGTCTTCGACGGCACCCACGGATGGAAAGTAAGACCCTACCTGAATCGCAAGGAAGTCGAGCCATACACACCCGAAGAGATGAAGTCAGCCTCGGCGCAAGCGGAACTCGATGGCCTGCTGATCGATTACCAGGCCAAGGGCAGCAAGGTTGAACTGGTCGGTAGCGAAAAAGTCGGTGATCGCGATACTTACAAACTAGCGGTGACGACCCGCGACGGAAACGTGCAGCACGTCTGGGTGGATGCGCACAGCTACCTGGAAGTCAAGATCGATGGAATCCCGAGGCGTCTGGATGGCAAGTATCATCCGGTTGAAATCTACTACGACGAGTATCGGTCCGCTCCGGGCGGTCTCGTAATCCCCTACGTTTATGAAACGCGGGTGGAAGGGGTGAAGCAGACTGAGAAGATCCAGATCGAAAGTGTTCTGGTGAACCCGAAATTGGATGATGCTCTGTTCACCAAACCCACCTTATAAGGAAGCGGGTTCGCGCATCGCCCGATGCGCGAACCCATGCCTTGCCAAAAGGTAAAGCGATAAGATAGGTCATTCTGACCGCAGGGAAGAACCCTGACATTCTAGAGCGTGTTTCATAAATAGGTTCGGTCTCAAGTCAGGTACTTACGTGTGAGGCAGGTTTGCTGGTGAGCTTCTGCCATGAAGAATCGACAGAAGCTGTTAACCGATGAACAGTGGAAGTTGATGGAGTCCTTGTTTCCGCCGCCGAGGCGGCGCAGGGACAAACGAGGTCGGCCTTGGGCATCAAACCGGGCCTGCTTCGAAGGCATTCTCTGGATTTTGCAAACCGGCGCGGCATGGCGTTTTCTGCCAGACGAATTTCCATCGCCATCCACTTGTTGGCGGCGACTGAAGCAGTGGGAAGAGCAAGGTGTCTGGCTGGATGCATGGCGCACCCTTCTCGGCGCACTCGACGGGGAAGGTCTACTCAAGTGGGATGAGACCTTCCTGGATGGCAGTTTCGCTCCTGCGAAAAAGGGGGCGCTTGCGTCGGTAAAACCAAGCGTGGCAAGGGCACGAAGTGGATGGTACTGGTCGACGGTCAAGGTCTTCCGCTGGGAGTTCGGCTGGAAAGTGCCTCTCCGGCAGAAGCTACACTTGCGGAAGCCACGCTCGCCGAAGTTCGTGTACCGCGACCAAAAGGCCGCCCGCGACAGAAACCCGAGCGCGTGATTGCCGACAGGGGCTACGACTCCGATCCACTGCGCGAGAGATTCAAAAAACGGGGCATCGAGTTGATCGTGCCCTACCGGAAAAACAATCGGGCGCGGCGCTACGAAGATGGACGGAAACTGCGGCGATATAAACGTCGCTGGATCGTGGAGCGGACGAACGCATGGCTTGGTCAATTCCGCCGCTTGCTGGTTCGCCATGAGCATCTGCTCTCCACCTACCGCGCTTTCTTCTACATCGCTTGCTTCTGGATTACGCTGAGGCACTGTTTATGAAACACGCTCTAGAAAATTACCACCCGTTGGCCCCGCTTGCGTGGGGCCTGCTGCCCCAACAGAAGGCAATCAATCGCACCCGAATTCGGGCAGCTCGCGGCGTCCGAACCAGCGGGGATTCCCTTCACCTTTGCTGCCCATACCTTGCTGGAATCGAAGGAACCCTGCCATGTCGCGCGCCGTTCTTGGGCGTTTCCGCCTTCCGCTGAACAGTTGCGCGAAAGGCCTAATCGGCCTCGCTAGATATGACGAACTTTCAGGGGAGTTTACTTTTCAGGAGAGAAGCGATTCGTGAAGTGCAAGCGATGTCTTTCAGGTTCCCACCACACCATGGGCCTGCGTATCGCGCCTGATGATGAAGGGGCCATCATCCGGATACCCGGGTCTCCGCGCCAACACCGCGCTCTCAAAAAGCTTTCTGGCAAAGGGGCCGGATTCGTAAGTTGTAGAAAATAATTGGTGGGCCTGCAGGGATTTGAACCCCGAACCAAAGGATTATGAGTCCTCTGCTCTAACCGTTGAGCTACAGGCCCTTCAATGACTTACAACTGCCTTCCGCTTGAGTGTGGCGGATACCGAAGGTGGCAGCAGTTCTGGCTCGTTAACAAATCACCGGACAGTTGCAGTCGCCAGGTACCGCTGCGGTCCGCATCCCTCATGATGGTGAATGCGTCCACTCCCGACTCAACAAGCCTAGTCAGCATTGTATGACGTAAGCTGTGCATTACAAAGTCTGTTGAAAAGATTCGGCAAAATCGGAGGCGGCAGGTGTTCACAACACGGGGCAAGATATGATAAATGCATGCAGGAGCAGAGTTGGGTTCGTGGGCATCTGGAATGGCTCATTGGAGCGGTGGTTCTACTGCCAATCGGCTATATCGGAAAGCGGTTGCTCAATCGATGGAGTGCGAACCGTGGGCCTGAAACTGGCGCGATGAATCTCAGTTCCTCTTTCGCCAGCATTTCGACAGCAAGAGAATCAAGTTTACCGACGGCAGACGATCTTCAGGATGCGTACAACTTGGTGGCCATTTGTTATAGGGCAGATTTGCTGAGGAATTATGTCGGCTTGGATGTCTGTTGGCCCGGTTTCCTAGTTGGTGCTTACGCAAGGCCAGAGGCCCCAGAATACGCATACCTTCATTTTCGCTTCGATGGAGAAAAAGCGAATGGCACCTTGTTTAGGTGCCAAGTCAGGGTAGCAGATTATCCAATACTCGAGGCCGCTAAGGAAAAAGAAGCCAAAGCATGGGTTCGAGGCGAAATCGCTGGCATTGTGGAGTCCTGCATCACTCTAACCAACCCGACTGTGGAGTTTCAGTAGCGCGTTCCACGGAGCGTCGGCGCGGCTCGATCCATGAAGAAATCGAGCCGCGGTGCAGGTTTACTCACCCAAGTTATGTTCAGCTGGACGCGAGCGCTCCAATGCCCATTTCAACAGCGCGGCCGAACGGTAAATGCCGTGCACGAACTTGCCGTAGGGCAAGGTCAAGAACAGCGCCATGACGATGCCAAGATGAACCACCAGCAGCGTCCCCATCGCCGCGCTCTCGCGCAACACCAGCAGCAGTAGTCCGCTGATACTAGTCAGGAGAAGCAGCACGATGAATGATATGTCCATTCCGTGCTGGCTTTCGTCTGTGATGTCCGGGTCGCGGCGCTGCTTAAGCACTAGTAGGCCGACGGGTCCGATCACCAGGCCAAGTCCACCTAGCGTTCCGAAGATCACTGGCAAACTGGTGTAACCGGAGGTCTCGTGCCAACCCAGTCCGTAGTAGTAGAACGCGCCCAGCGTGGTCGCCACAAAGCAGGACAGAAAACCGTAAAACGTGATGTGGTGGAACCAGCGTAGAGCCTGGGAACTCTTTTCTTCCGAAGTGCTGCAACCCGCCCCGCCATTGTCCAGATTCTCGAGGCTGAGCACTTCCTTGGCGGCCTTCATCAAAGCGGCGGGATTGGCGAGGCCGGAATATTGCTCGCCCACATTACGCCAGAAGCGAAGAAGTCCGATCAGCAACGCCAGGGCGGAGAACAGTCCAACCGCCGCAAATGTCAGAGTCATCACTTCATGCGACGCAATCTGATAGAAGTCTCCGCCGCGAACCGGCATATATAACCGGCTACCGACAGACGCGCTCGCAAGCATCATGAAGCCGATCAACACAACTGCGGTGAGCAGTGAAACCAGTAGTCCATTCTTGCGGAACGTCTTGGCCAGCGGTCCCGGCCAGGCATACTGCTCGTAGGTATACTTACGAATCTTGGCTAGCGTTTTCGGTGGATTGATCTGGAACTCGTGTGGTGGCGCGTACTGGCAGGCGTAATAACAGTCGCTGCAGTTGTGGCAGAGATTTGCCAGGTAGTTCAGATCGCTTTCTTTGAAAACCAGACGCCGCTCCATCGCCTGCCATACGGCACAATATCCTTCGCAGTAGCGGCAGGCGTTGCACACCGTCATCAGGTGATCGCCTTCTTGCATCAACTCAGTGGGCAGCATTGAGCGATACCTCCTCTTTTCCGTTACACCCATTTGGGTTCAGGGCCAGTTTGGCTGCCCCCGTGCCCGCAATGCGGCCGAACACAGTACCGATGGTCACGCCAAATCCAGCGGCATAACCCTTTCCCAGAATGCTTCCCGCCATAATTTCCCCGGCTGCAAAAATATTGCGAGCTGTATCCCCGTTGGTGAGCAGAACCTCGGCCCGGTCATTGACCTTCACGCCGAGATAGGTAAACGTGATTCCCGGCCGCAGGCTGTAGGCGTAGAAGGGAGGCTGATCAATCCGCACTGCCCAGTGGGTCTTCTCCACTTTCAATCCGGAGGTCTTGCAGTCGTCCAGAATCGAGTGGTTAAAGGTGCCCGGCTGAACCGAATCATTGAATGCCTTCACCGTTGCTTCAACTTCGGCGGCCGGCAGATTGACAGCCTTCGCCAGCTCTCCAATCGTGTGCGCCTTGGCCGGAGGAAATACCGAGGGCATGAATTTTCCCATCGCCTTCGAGTCGATGATGCAGTACCCGATCTGATCAGGTTGTTGTGCCACCAACCGACCCCAGATGGCGTACCGCTTGGGCCAGAACTCCTCGCCCTCGTCGTAGAATCGCTGGCCGTTCTTATTCACCACAATGCCCAGCGAGACGCAGTCGAGACGCGTCACGATGCCGCCATCGAATTTTGGTGCGCGGGCATCCACTGCAACACAGTGCCCCTGGGTGGGGTCTCCAATCGATTGCACGCCGAGTTCGATCAGGCGCTTAAGAACTTTACCCATGTTGTAGGGAGTGCCGCGAATCAGAAAGTTTTCCGCTGCCGGTCCCCACGCCTCTTTCAACCACTCGATGTTCGATTCAAACCCGCCTGCCGCGGCAATCAGAGTCTTTGCGCTGATCCGCGTGGGCTTGCCTTCGATCATCGCCGTGGCACTGCGGAACTCACCGTCCACAATCTCCAGATCGGTCACTTCGGCATCGTAAAGGACGCGAACGCCAGCGCGCTTTGCCGAAGCAAAGTAGGCGTTCATCATTGCCTTGCCGCCACCCAGGAAGAAAGCGTTTGTGCGTCCAAGGTGGAGCGTGCCGCCCATGGCGTGTTGAAACCGGACGCCTTGCTGCTTCATCCACTCGGTGCATGTTGCCGAAGCGCGAATCGTGCTTCTCAATAACGGCTCATTGGTCAGGCCGCCTGTCACGCGAAGAATGTCGTTGAAAAACTCGTCTTCGGTGTATGCATCGGTAAGGACCTCGGTTGGCGCATCGTGCATCGCCCGCAGGTTCCGGGTGTGCCTGCTGTTTCCACCGCGAAAGTGTTTGGGCGCGCCTTCCAGCACCAGCACGCTCGCTCCCTGTTCGCGGGCGCTGAGCGCTGCCGCCAAAGCAGCATTACCAGCACCTATTATGAGAACATCAACGTCAAACTTCCTTGAATCATCTGGCATCGCCATCTCCGATATCTTCGGCAACCTCACTCAACGACTTACACCGAAACGTACTTCGCTGCTCCGGTTCTGGGGGCCGGGCGCGAGATGTGCTAGGTAGGTGTTATCAGAGTAGGGAGGTAGCCCATGGAAATCAAATTGTCTGATCTTATAGGGTTCATAGAGCTTTATAATCGTGGGCCTCGCCAGGGCAAACTTAAACGCGCCCAGACTTGACGTCCGCACAAGTGCGGTCCAGCAAGTCTGTAACGCGTTCTAAGGTGCCAGGTTTCACCTATGCTAGCGTCCTGCCTTTGGTCTTTGGTCCAAACGTGGCAATGATGAATGCAACCATCAACCACATTGCGGCGATATAAACGAATACGCTCTTATAGCCGTAGTGGGTAAACAGGAAAGCGACGATCAGCGGTCCGAAACCATTTGCCAGTCGGCCCACGCCATACCCCACGCCGCAGCCTGAGTTGCGGATTCCCGTTGGATAGCATTCCGGCGTGTACGCGTATAGCAAGGGCGCAAAAGTCTGAATGAACATCGAAACGCAGAAGCCGAAAATAATGATGGGTATCATCTTGAAGCTGAGGCCATACATTAGGCCGCACGCCGCAATTACGACTGCCGCTATGGTGATCAGATACTTACGTTCCCACCGGTCTGAAATGAGTGCCGCAATAAGGGCGCCAATGGGGGCGCCAAAGTGCATGATTGAAACCCAAAGCAGAGACTTTACCAACGGGAACCCGTGTGCAGCCAGCAGCGTTGGTACCCACGCCATGAATCCGTAGAAGCCCAGCGTCTGGAAAATCCAGGCGCACACCAGCATCGACGTGCGCGGCAGATAAGCATGCGCGAACAGATCAGTAAACTTGCCACGCTTCGCCGCGGTTACCGGCTCTTCACCGAGAGGCGGGAGTGATCCGAATTGGGCTTTTATGCGACTCTCAATGCGATCCAGAACCGCGTCCGCCTCAGCGAACCGGCCATGGTTTTCATACCAGCGCGGCGATTCCTCTATTTTGTTTGCGAACAGCAGGATCAACATGCCGAGCGCACCCCAAACAAATACCAATCGCCATCCGTAGGTGACCCATGGGATGAGTTCCTCGGCCACATGTGCAGTGATAGGAATCCCAAAGAGGCCGATTGTCATGATCCAGCCCTGGAACGTACCGCGCTTCCTGGCCGGGAACATCTCACTAATGTAGGTAACAGCAACTACCGTCATTGCGGAAAGCCCGACGCCCGTCATAAATCGCGTGAAAAATAGGCTAGGCACGTCCCAGACAAATGCATTCAGCAGCGAGAAGGTCGAGTACCACACGGTGGTGATGAGGAGTGCTTTCTTTCGTCCGAGTTTGTCGGAGAACCAACCGCCGGTGGTTGCTCCGATAAACATTCCGATGAATGCCGCTGAGGTGATGACCCCGATGGTAGCGATCGACAGCTTCCATTGCACCCTGAGCTCTGGTGCCGCGAATGCAAAGGTATTCAGGTCTCCCAACTCGAAAAAGAAAACATAGGCGATCAACCACATCACCTGCTTATGAAAAGAGCCAATGGGTAGCCGATCGAGCCGCACCGCAGCTGAGGATCGTGCAACTTCTGATTTGTTTAGCGAAACTGTCTCCACCGTGTCACCTCGTAAAAAGTTTTACGACACGCTGAACTTCCAAGAGGCGCGATGTAAAGAGTACGCGCGACAAAATCGGTTAGTCGTTGAGCGCTTGAAATAATAGGAACTCGAATATTGCGTCAGTCTGCACGAAAAGGCAAGGCTTTCTGTTCAGAGCCGGTTTGATTCACAAATTGATGGTTATGAGCCGCTCTTCTGTTACTTCGCGAATCGTATACTTTGGTCCCTCAAACCCGTACCCACTGGCCTTCACTCCACCGAACGGCATTCCATCGGCTCTGGAACTCGACGTCTCGTTGATGTGAACAGCTCCGAAGCGAAGGGACTTCGCCGCTTGCATTCCCTTATTGATATCGCGCGTAAAGATACCGGCTGCGAGACCATAGGGCTGACCGTTGGCGCTCTCGATCGCTTCTTCAAGTTCCTTGAAGGGCATGACACATACCACCGGGCCAAAAATCTCCCAGTCCCATACCTTCATGCCCGGTGCGATGTTTGTCAGAATTGTCGGCTGCAGCACCGACCCCGAACGCTGTCCACCACAAACCAGCTTCGCTCCGGCCTCTACGGCTTCATGAATCCAGCTCTCTACACGCTTGGCGTCCGATTCGCTGATCAGCGGGCCGACAAGTGTCGCTGGATCTCTTGGATCTCCCGCGGGCATTCGGGATGCCTCACTTGCAAGACCCTTGACTACCTCTTCCAAAACGCCAGCCTGAACATAGAGCCGTTGAATGGACGTGCAAACCTGTCCTGCTTTCCGGAATGAAGAGTGAGCGATCTTTGGGAGCGCCCGCGTCAGGTCCGCGTCGTCGCAAACGATGTTGCTGGCGATACTCCCCATCTCAAGCTGGCACTTCCGGAAACCAGCCGCTCGTTGAATAACGGCACCGACCCGGGTGCTTCCCGTGAAGGCGAAGAAGTCGATATCTTGCTGTTCGAGCAGGACATTGCCTACCGCTGCGCCACCGCCCTGGGTCAATGAGATAAATCCCGGGGGCACACCAGCTTCAAGCAGCGTTTCCACCAGCAGCGCCGAGGTCAAGGGGGTATATCCCGAAGGCTTGAGAACAACCGCATTGCCCGCCGCGAAGGACGGCGCCACCTTGTGAACTACAGTGTTCAGCGGCGAGTTGAATGGCGTGATCGCGCAAACGATCCCCAGCGGTACGCGGATTGTGAACCCTATGCGATTGTGCTGGCCGGGGCTCGCGCCAAATGAGACCTGCTCTCCAATCAGACGCGTGGCCTCCTCTGCCGACAATCTCAGAGTGATGACCGAGCGATCGACATCGCCGCTTGCATCGTGGAGTGTGAGACCGCCTTCCGCCACGAGGTGATCGACGAATCTATTCTTGTACCTGGCAACGAGGTCGGCGCACTTATACAGAGCGGCTGCGCGGACATGCGGCGGAGGAGCACCCGCCTCAAATGCTTTTCGCGCGGCTGCTACCGCTTGATGAACCTGCTCGGCGGACACTGCAAACACCTCCGCGAAGACTAGGCCGCTGTACTTGTCCAGAACCGGAAACTTGTCCGCACCCTCGACCCACCGTCCATCGATAAATGACGAAGTCGGGGCAAGGGCAATGTCCTTAAGCTGGGCAGGGCGATGCTGTTCCTGGATATTCGTGGTACTCATGATGCGAGTTCCTTCCAATGTCTTCGGAGCCGTCTAAGGGAGATTGAAATAACTTGAGGGCGTCCCATTTCAAGCCCTCTTTTGACCTGAGCGGAAAGCAACTAGGCGTGCCCCCCAAGCGACGGAGACCGCCACTTGGGGGTGTGTCTTCGCGGTGTCTTATGCAAGACACCGCGGGTTATGCACCGAGAGAATTGCATTCCAGGTTAATTGCTTAGCGCCTTTGCCTCTTCTCCAAAAACCAACGGACGCCGCGTCATAGTGAATGAGGTCAGCGCTCCCAAAAATAGTAAGCCACCGGCGAGGAAGAATGCGCTATTGAAACTACCGGTGGATTTCACGATGAATCCGGTAAGAATCGGCGCTAATAATCCGAACGAGTTACCGCCGAGAATCTGGAACCCGAGTGCAGTAGCCGCCATGTTCGGATCCCATACCAAGTCATTACACATCGCGATATTCAGCGTCAGCGCGCTGGAGATGCAGGTCAGAGCCATCGAGATAAGTGCAACCGCAGCCCACTGGTTGCTAACTATATTCGTCAGCAGCACAACGCTGGATAACAGGATGAAGGTGATCAGCAGTGTGCGACGCTTGCCCTGCTTGACAGCTTCAGGCGTCAGAATGCTATCGCTTAGCTTGCCAATCAGGATTCCCAGCACTACCGCAATCAGATACGGCAGAGCAGTGAACCAGCTTGCCTTCATCAAGTCCATGTGGCGTTCACGCACCAGGTAGGAAGGCAGCCAGAACAAGAACAGGTACATGGAGTAAGCGCAGCAACCCTGCGTAAGGAACTGTCCCCACATAGTCATGCGACCGAGCAGGAGCCCAAGCGCACCCTTGGTCGGGGCCTGCTGAGGGACGGACTTGATCGGCACGCCAGTTTGCGACAGCAGATAATTCCGCTCGTCCTCAGCAAGCCAGGAGCATTCCGCAGGGGTTCTGAATACCTTGTACCAGAGGATCGCCCAAAGTATGCCGACCGCTCCGGTAATGACGAAAGACAAACGCCACCCGGCCCGCAGAACCAGCCAAGCGACAATCGGCGCGGAGAAAGCCGGGCCGGCAAATGTGCCTGCGTTGAAGATTGCTGTTGCCAAACCGCGTTCGCTGGCGGGGAACCACTGCCTGACCACTTTACCTGCGATTGGGAAGGATGCTGCCTCACCAACGCCAAGTGCAAGCCTCGAGCCCATCATCGTGCCGAAGCCAATCGCGGCACCAGTTGCCATTCCGCCGAGGGACCAGAGCGCCATTGAAAGGCCGCCGACCTTGCGTGTCCCAAAGCGATCGGTGACGGCCCCCCACGGGATCAAACAGACCATGTAAGTCCACATGAAAGCGGAAAAGATAATGCCCATCATTGCCGGGTCCCACTTGAATTGCTTGGCGATGACAGGTGCGGCAACCGACAGATTAATGCGATCCATGTAGTTGATGAACATGTTGAAGAACAGGAACGCGGCAATGAATCCGCGCTTGCCGTTCCACAGAGAACCCGTATAAGCAGTGGCCGACGCTTGCTTCGGCATCGTGGGCGGAGTTTTAGCAGCCATAAAATACATCCTCTTTCGTTTAGCGGACGCGCGGTCCAACTGCCCCCTTACGCGTCTCGGAATAACCGTCCAGTTCCCGGTAACGAGCGACGATCACCCAGCACGCGCAACATTTTCCAAAGTGAGCACATGTTGCTGGTCAGTACTGGTTTGCCCAACTTGTTTTCAAGCAACTCAATAATTTCCAGTGTGCGGAAATTTGAACAACTGATGAAGATAGCCTGTGACTCAGGACGATCGACTTCGCTGGCCAACTCCGCATTCTGCTCCGGAGTGAAACTCGCGTGCGCCTGCGTGCCAAGTCCCTTGAGTGCGACCACCTCAATGCCAAACCCCTTCAAGTATTCCGCAAGTTTGTCATTCAACCAGGGCTCATAAGGTGATGCGACACTGACTCGCGAAACGCCCATAGCGCGTAGCGCGTCGACTACCGCAGCAGCCGCAGCCACTCCCGGAATTCCGGTGGCAGCCTCGATGTCGCGAATAATCTCCTGATCGTGTCCCGGTCCCTTGATGAAGCCTCCAGCCAGACACCCGTAGCAGATCGCCTGCACCTTGGCCTGCGCCAACAACTTCGATGCCGCAGGAACCTGCGTGGCCATCCAAGTGAAGTTCTCCTCATCATCGGCAGTAATTTTGATCCGCATGGAGTGCACCGAGATATCCGGAATCAAAACCCGCTGAAACTCATACTCATTGACCGTGTTCCACGAAGGAACGATCAACCCTAGCTTTCTCTCCCAAGTACTCATCGTTTTGTCTTTCGCTCCATACCGGCCAATGGTCGGCATGTGTCTGGCTTTTCGCCTAGAACTTAAACAGCTCCTGGGGATTGTCTGCGAGAATCTGTGTCCTAACCTTCTCGTCTGGAACCCAATCCAGCAGCAAATCGAACAATTCGGTAGTGTTCGGCATCTTGCCCTTCATCATCACGTGCGGCCAGTCGCTGCCCCACAGGATCCGATCCGGGCGTTCTTTCACGAGTGCTTCCACAAGCGGGAGGACCTCGGGATAGGGCGGTGTCTGGCTGGAGATGCGATAGCCTCCGGTCAGTTTGACCCAGCAACGTCCGGTACGGAATAACCGCAGCAGCGCCTGGAATGCGGGCTGTTGCACTCCGCCCTCTGAGGCTCGGATGAGGCCGATGTGGTCGATGACGTACTCCGTCGGAAGCTTGGCGATCCGGCTTTCCAACTCGATGAGATTAGCCGGTTTCAGCAGAAACTGGACATGCCAACCCATCGGTTTGACGCGTTCCGCAAAGCGCTCGAGATCGGCAAGAGGCAGTCCGCCGATATGCGCCAGAATGAAGCGCACGCCACGCGCACCTGCATCGTGTAAGCGCTGCAGTTCCTTGTCCGTCGTGCTAAATGGAACCACCACGATCATCCGGGCCGGCACTCCGAGTTGGCTTGCAGCTTCCACCATGCAGGTGTTGTCTTCACCATAGACGCTAGGCTGGATCAGCACCGCGCGCTGAATCCCAAGCGTGCCAAACAGGTGACGGCAGGCCGAAGGCAGCGCATCCGGAGGCGTATACTCGCGCTCCTCAACGTATGCATATTGCGTTGGCGGACCCAGAATATGAAAGTGCGTGTCGGTTGCGCCTGGAGGAGCCTTCAGTCGGGGCGTTTGAGGATTCGCATCAGGAGCTTGGCAGAAAAACCCTGGGCCTAAAGCACTGCTGGACATAGAAACTGTTTCCTTTCTTGCTGGAATCCCGCAGCTCAAGCGGCGGGATTCTGGATGCTTCGCATGTTCAATCGCGTTTTATTTCGTTCAGTTCAATTCCACAAACTCTACGTAGTTGCCTTCCGGGTCGAGCAGAAACTGGGCAAATACGCCCTTGCGGACCTCGACTGGCTCTTCGCTAATCATCGTGACGTGGTTTGCCTTCAGTCGCGCCAGAATGGGCTTCATGTCATCGACGATGAAGGTGAAATAGGCTATTCCCTGCCGTTCGAAAACCCAGTCCGGAACCGGATTTTGTGCCGGCGTACCTTTGTTTGGCTGTACCAGTTTGATGCGCCCGCCATCCGGGGTCTGCATGCGCACGATGCGATAGCCGTGCGGGGTGGACCCGAATTTTGTGCTCATCTCAGGCGTTGTCTGGGCATCGGAGAACAGTTTCAAGCCCAGCACTTCGGTATAGAACTTCAACATGCGGTCCAGATCGATACAGACGATGCCGGGTTCAACCGGCGTCATCATCTTGAACGCCCAAGGTTGCTCGGTCTTCGCGGCAGAAGTTGTATCCATATGCAAACTTCTCCTTGCTTTGCGTGGCATGGGCCGAAGATCGTCTGGCGACCTTCGGCCCGTGCGTGTTTACTTTTCCCAGCCGATATTAGGCATCGGAGGAGCAATCGGCGGCAATTCCCAGCTACCACTAGCCAGCGGCCGAATTTCGCGGTCGATCCGCACGTCGAGCACGGTCGGCCGGTTGGAAGCAATGGCCGCTTCGAGTTGTGCAGCCAGATCGCCCGGCTTTTCCACGGTCACGCCGTTAGCGCCCATCGACCGCGCCATTGCTGCGTAGTCCGCACTGAACAGTTTTCCGGAGGGATCCTGGAAACTGCAAGCCAGTTCGCGATCCTTGCCGAAGAAGCCCATCTGCTGGTCGCGGATTGCACAGTAGCCGTAGTTGTTCCACACCAGCCATACCGCCGGGATGTTGTACTCGACGGCGGTCAGCACGGCGCTTGGCCACATGGCAAAGCCACCATCGCCGACGACGGCGACTACTGGACGGTCGGGTGCAGCAAGCTTGGCCCCGAGTGCGCCGCCCACGCCGAATCCCATGGAGGCATATCCCCAGGTTTGCAGAATCGTTCTTGTCTTTCGCGCGTCATATTCTGCGATCAGCCAGTTGTGGTGGATTCCGACGTCGGAGAGAATGATCCCGTTCTCCGGCACCGCTTTACGCAATTCCGCAACGGCCCGCTCCGGACGAATCGGCACCGCATCGGAGCTTCGCGGCGGCAGGGTCGCTGCATCCCACGTTTTACGCCATGCAGCAATACGTTCCAGCCAAGGACCGCGACGGTTTGTAGCGGCGGACTTGCAGGCCAGCAGCAGTTGCTCCAAAACCAGGCGTGCGTCACCAATGATTCCAAGTGCAGTCTGAAAATTCCGGCCGATCTCGTTGGAATCAATGTCAACGTGGATAAGTTTGGTTGGCGGGAAGCTGTAGGTCATGCCCTTCAGCCAAGCGCTGGTGGCGCGATCATCAAAGCGGGTGCCGAGCGCCAGAACCACGTCCGCGTTGCGGCATGCGCCGTTGGCCATCAACGAACCATTGCGGCCGGTCGCGCCGAGGCTCAGCGGATTGCCTGCGTCAAAAGTACCCTTGCCGAACGGGGTGGTGGCAACCGGAATCGACATCGCTTCGGCAAATGCCAGAAGCGCTGCCTCGGCGCAACTCAACTCCACTCCGTGACCAGAGACGATCACCGGACGCTCTGCTTCCAGCAGCATCTTCGCCGCCTTGGCAATTGACGCCGGATCGCCTGCCGGACGGTCCCAATTTAACGTTGGCCAGTTATCTTCGCGTGCCGCCGCAGTTTCATCCACGGGCTCGACAAAGACGTTGAGCGGAACGTCGAGATGTACCGGGCCCGGACGTCCGTTGGTCATCAGCGCAAAGGCCTGCCGCATGGCGAGCGGGAGCATGTCGCCGCGAGTCGGTTGGAAGCTGCGTTTCACGTACGGACGCATTACGTTAATGAAGTCGCCCTGGAAGTAGCGTCCGCTCTCCTGGAATGGACCGCGATTCCACTGCCCCGTCGGCACGTTACCAGTGATGTTCAACATCGCAGAAGAGTCGGCAAACGCCGCCGCGATGGCAAGGACAAGGTTTGCGGAGCCGGGACCGCATGAGGTATAGGTTGCCACCGGTTTCTGCGTGATCCGGAAATAAGCGTCAGCCATGAAGGCTGCAATTGCCTCGTGATGCACAGAGATCGTCGTGATCTCGCTTTGCCGATCATACAGGCCGTCCAGCATCCCAAGAATGCCGTGGCCGCACACGCCGAAAACGTATGGCACTTTCTGCTGTACAAGGAAGTCTGCTATGTATGCTGCGCCCTTAGATTCAGGCTTGAGCTTTGTGCCGGTACTCATGAATCGATCTCCTTTGTGAAATTTATCGAATTGGAATCAGCTCGTAATTGGTCGCTAAGAAGCTCCGACGTCACTCAAAGCTCTGCCCCTGGTTTCTACGCCGAGGGTCAGTACCATGACACAAGCGACCCAGAAGAAGACAGCCATCGTGACAAAAATCCCGTAATACATGTGTCTGGACATAAAGAATCCGAAGACCAGCGGACTCAGTGCAGATGCTAGTTTTCCGGAAGCGCTCGTCCACGAGTTCGCTGTGCCGCGAACCTCGGACGGGAAGAGCTCGGTAGGGAGTACTACGCATCCAGCCGCAGCCATTTC
>Ga0316231_1003117_pt1 | contig 14943 bp, 13 predicted proteins | sample TBH18027metaG_FD_206002 | JGI IMG/M metagenome (GOLD analysis project Ga0316231, IMG submission 206002) | Freshwater microbial communities from Trout Bog Lake, Wisconsin, USA - TBH18027 | ecosystem: Environmental > Aquatic > Freshwater > Lake > Hypolimnion/Profundal zone | place: USA: Wisconsin...
AAAATCAGAGAAAGAAGTGATAATTTCCGACAAAGAAGCATTCTTTTTTATACCAAAAAACAAAGCATCAAAACATTTATTAAAAGCTTGCAACTTATGCTCTCTTTCAGCAATTGAACTATCCTGAGTAAGCTTAGGATTAGGAGCTTTCCAACATAGTTCAGCACCCCACACAAGTCCATACCAATTATTATTAAAGAGATTTGTACCGTCATCATCCCAAACAGTATTGAGCACGCCGCTAGCACCATGTTTAACGCCATCTCTAATATAATTAAAGATATTAATTGTGGCTACTTTCTCATTGGGAAAAGCCTGCGACCAGCAACTTACACCCGGAGCTACCCAGAAATTCAGCCCCGAGCTAGCCAGAGGTTTTATTGCATAATCAAAGCTTGGGGCATCATGATAACCCCACGAAATAATCGTCATATCTTTAGGAAGATTCTTCACAATTTCGGGATGACTTGCAACAATATCACCCCACATCAGTATCCTTTTACCGTACGGTTTCAACAACCTATCAACTCTATTAATATGATAAGAATAAATACCCCCGATGCCCAGACTATCCATCATAGCCTTTGATTTACCCTCACCCAAACCATCCGTTTCGTCACAATTAATATTAAAATACCTCCCTTTATATGCCGAAGCCACCTCCGAATACACATCTCCAAGGAACTTATAACTAGCTTCCAGAGCAGGAGATATGATATGATGATTTTCAGCCAGATATTCATATCCCGGCTTACTTAAAATCTTCTCCATGTGCCCGAAAGATTGGAAGTTACCTATCAATTCAACATGATATTGTTTAGCAAACTCGGTTAACTCCGCAATTTCCTCAGCAGTAATACCATCATCAGGTGCTAAGGTTGGGTGTTTCTTTAATTTAAAAACATGTTCAGTGTATAAAGTAAAGTAATTTAACTTATAAGAAGACATTTTTACAATTTGTTTCTTCAAAAAGTCAAGAGTAGGAATCGGCCCTCTGCTTATGTCATCTTGCCAAGCCCTTACAGCAATATCAGGTTTATCATAAATTGTCAAAGCTTCAATTTTATTATTAAAACTGTTGGCAGAAACAAGCTGTTTAAAAGTCTGAACACCATAAAACAAACCAGCATCTGTTAAAGCATATATCTTAATGCTCTTTTGGTTAATATCAATAACATAACCTTCCTCACCGGGTTCATAATTCTTATTAAGATCATCTGATTTTAGTTTTGATTTATAATCTTTAAGAGAGGAAGCTTTAATCAGTTCGATATAATTTGATTTAGCTTTATCCTTACTTTGAATACTTGTATGAAACTCATTCTGAATTGAATTTACAACTTCAGCAATCAAAAAACTATCCTGATAATTTGTCTTTAAACAAGTCTCTGTTGAGAATAAGAAGGAATCAATCTTCACCTCAACTATCTGTGGCATCGGGATGAGCTTAATCTTTACCTGTGAATAAGATGCATTTACTGCAACTATTAAAATAAAACAAAAAAGTGTTATTATTCTTTTCATAAATCAGCATTATTTTCTTACAAAAGTAAATAAAAATGTTCATATAGGTAAACAATTTTATTTACTCTCAAATTAAATCAAGAAGATAATCCAAACTTATCCTATTCTTAAGATAATTGAGTCTAGCCAAGGCCCTTCTGTTGTTCTGAAGATTGCTTTTATTCTAAATTCATATTCTAATCCGCTTATAAAACCACTTTTATTTCCTTTGCAACCACCAATTACTTTACAGAATTCCCATTTGTTTGGTAAAGTTGCAGAAACTATTCTGCATTCAATTAAAAATGATCTGAATTTAGGTGTTGATTTGGCAGTAAACATAACCTTGCCAGGTTTATTACCATTTTTAACTGTAAAAACCTTAATCCTTTTTTTCCCTTTATCAAGAGCAATTTCATAATTTGAAGAAATTAATTTCTCAAGATTTCCTTTGCATTTACGAATTACATATAATCCTTGATATTTATAATAATCATATAATACAATCTGAAACTTGTCTTTAATAGCAGTTTGTAAAGTTGATCCTCTTCTACATGCAGTTAAACTAATATCATAATCCGAAATAGCAGTATCATAATCATCATAATGAACATCAGGATCATTAAAAAAGATATTGGTTCTCATTACATTTACTGTACTTTTTATCTGAAGAAGAGCATCAGCTTCCTTAAGACGAGATAAATCAAAATTTATAGTTGGTTTCATTTTTAGTTATTTTTAATATTATTATTTGTTTATTTAATGACATTTCTAATTATTATTCAGATAATTTTTATTAAGACTCTAACTCATTATTATAATATAATCAATCATTTATACAATGTAAACTATTATTGATGCAATATCAAATGTTATTTATATAAAATCAGTTGTTATTTATATAATGTAATCTGTTTTTAATACAATATCTTTTATTTTTGTTATAATATCTAGTGTTTTTAATATAATATCAGTTGTTTTTAGTACAATGTAATCTGTTTTTAGTACAATAACTAATGTTTTTGATGCAATATCTAGTGTTTTTAATATAATATCAATTGATTTTATCCTAATTTAATATGATATTAGTAATATAATAGTTCTTATTGCTAAAAAGATAAATCTAAGCAAATTAGTCCCTTTATTTTTGTTTAAACGATAATAAAAATCGACCATGAAGTAAGAAGATTCTTTACTCATATTATTAAACTTTAGTATCGCTTTGGTGCCTGCGACTCCGGTTTATAAATTAAAATCTCTGAATATAATACTAACTATGAAGTAATTAAATGTTATAAGGTTTCAATAAAGATTCTCGTTTATTACTTATTAAAAGACATCTTATAAAAACACTACAAAGATACTACTTTATATTCTTATTAAATGAAAAAAGTTCATTTAATTTAAACAATTACAATATTCTCTTCTTTTATCAATTCTTCCCCTCTGTATTTCAAGAATATCTGAGCAACAGTTAGGGTATCCTTTTGACAATAAATAACTATTCTGTTAAGATCTTTTTCTTCCCAATAAACCTTATATACCTGACTGCCATCAATGTCATCTTTAGGTGTAGGAATATTAAAAACAGCAGCTAACAATGCTAAGGAAGTATAATTTTTATAATCCCCAAACTTCCAAAGCTCCATTGTATCAAGATGATTGATCTCCCATGGTTTCTTTCCTGCAAAATCAAGTATTGCAGGCAACTTCAATCCATTAATAAGCATTCTCCTAGCAATAAAAGGATAATCGAATTCCTTACCATTATGAGCACAAAGTGTGTGAGTAGTAGTATTAAAATGATGGTTTAATAATACAGCAAACTCTGATAATAACTTTGTCTCATTATCACCATAAAAAGATTTAATCCTAAACTTACCATCCCTGAAAAAGCCCGTAGATATACAAATAATCTTACCAAACTCAGCAAAGATACCAGCTCGCCTGTATATTTGCGAAGGCGTGGTGTCTGCATCTACTGTCTTATCAATACGAATCAAGGTTTCGGCCTTCTTGTTCCAGAGCTTTTTTAAAGGTTCTTCCACTTCATCGTAAGATGCATAAATCGGAACCGTTTCAATATCTAAAAATAATATTTTAGATAAACTTATATTCTCCAACATAATAATGCTTTTTAAACGTTATAATATTTGTATCAAAATAGTTTATAAAAGTACTAATAATTATTCTCATTTTAATGATATTTTAATTTAATTTTGCACAGTGAATTTACGCAACAATCTATTTCTGACTTCTCTTACTATTATTATTATAGTAATATCTTCGTGCAAAAAGGATGGAGACACGCTTCCGCCTGTCATAACTATTGATAATCCATACGAATACAAAACTTATAATATGTACGATACAATTTATATAAGTGGTAATGTGAAAGATGATAACTTTGTTCAATCAGTTAAAATAAGTATTGTTAACTCTAATTTTGAACCGGTTTTAAATGATGAATTTCATTCAATTTATACCAAAACATACAACTTTAATACATCCATTGCTATCAATGATATTCATTTAAATTCAGGTCTTTACTATGTATTAGTTACTGCCTCTGATGGCACTAACTCTAAGAATCTTTATAGGGCAATAACTATTAATGGAATACCTTTAGTATTTAAAAAAATGATAGCCATTACGAACGTAAATAGCAATAGCTATAATGTTTATGGTATAAATGACACCCTACAATCCACATTTATGTTTAATTACACCGGTGATTATATTTCTTCAGCCATCAATAATAATTATCAGCAAATTTATATTTGCGGAAGTGTTAACAGCGATATGAATGCTTATGATTTAGGTAGCAATAGCTTACAATGGAGTTTACCTCACGAAAACAATGCTCCTTTTCCTAGTTTTAATAATGTTTATTTTAATAATGATATAATATATGTATCTTATTATAATAATAAAATAATAGGATACAACAGGCTGGAAGGCATAAACATGACTGCACATACAACTACCGGATATACTCCCGGAAAAACATATATCTTTAACAACTATTTATTAGTTCAGGAAAAGAATACATCAGGAACAGAATATCTGCTATCAGTTTATTACACAACAGGTTTCCTTAAAGTTAGCAATTTAACTTCAGTTATAATAAAAGGGATGGAAACAAAGGATGATACGCATGTTTATTTATTTGGAAATACTGCTGCCAACAAAGCAGTTATGACTATTTATGATGTAGATCAAAATGGCTATTATGCACCGCATGTTATGCCGGATGCCACTCTGAATGATTATGTTAAAGTTGATGCAAATGATTATCTATTGTCAATTGGCAGTGATGTTTATTGGTATCAACAAAGCACGAATAGTTTAACAACAATTCTAACTAATGTAAATGCAAAACATATATGTTATGAAAGTCTGTCAGGCAATTTTGTGATAGCCTCAGGTAATCAACTAAGTATTTATAATTACCCATCCGGGATTTATGTGGGAGGAACTACTTTACCATATACAATTAATGATATTTTATTACAATATAATAGATAAAAACACATGGCAATCAAAATCATCACAACCGAAGATGGCTCACATACACTATTTAATGAAGAATTAAACGAGCATTATCATTCAACTCATGGAGCAATTAACGAATCAAAACATATATTTATAGATGCAGGTTATAAGGCATTGAAGCCAAAACAAGCTTACAATATACTGGAAATAGGGTATGGAACTGGTTTAAACGCATTGCTTACACTGAAGGAAGTAGTTAATACTTGTGTCAAAATAAACTATGTTGCAATAGAAGCATTTCCTGTTGTTAATTCTATTTATTCAAAGCTGAATTATGTTGATTTAATTGGTGTTAAATCTATAGAAAAGCATTTTAATGAATTAAATACATCCTCTTGGAATTATCCTCAATATATAAATGATAATTTTATATTAAATAAAATTGATGCTAAGCTTGAAGATATTTCTTTAACCGAAACTAGTTTCGATCTTGTTTATTTTGATGCATTCTCACCCGAAGTTCAGCCCGAATTATGGGAAACATCCATATTCGAAAAGATTTATAATGCTATGAAATTCGACGGAATACTAGTCACTTATTGTGCTAAAGGGGAAGTTAAGCGTACACTAAAAGGAGTAGGCTTTGAAGTTGAAAACCTCCCCGGACCAACAGGAAAACGGGAAATAACAAGATGCAGAAAAGTGTTATTGGCAGAAGATTGCAAACATTGCAAGCACTAAAACTGATTAAATAGTATTGATAAGACTGCCCCAGCTTACTACTGATAGTTTTTGGTTTTCGAAATAGAGATCTAACATGAGATCCTCGTAGGTTATTCTTTTTTCGCCCCAAACCTCTGTTTCTTTTTCATAATCAGTAAACCCATTATCACTCATCAGTTGAATGATTTTCTCTTCATTTAATAGGAAGATTTTTTCACCAAATAATGTAGCATCCTTATTACTAACTTCTATACAACTTAAACTTGGTTTATTTGAATCCTCAAAGAATAAAGTAATCCCTTTATCCCAATAATTAAGCACAGTAGTGCTTTCGTCATCCATATCAAGATTCTCAACATCCTGAGGCTCTCCTATTAGAGCTGTTACCTTTTCGATAGTGTCCCCGAAGTTGATTTCATTTAAACCGGTCTTCAGATTGATCTCTAAATTTTCCATTGTTATATAATTTATTTGTTTTATTTAAATGGCGAATCAGGTTCTTTAGCCATATGATTATATACTAACTTATCAACAAGTTTAGGGAAGAATTTATTTAATAACACTGTCATCTTTCCCTGACTTGTCATAATAACGCTATTCTTTCTTTTTATTATTGCATTTACTATTTTTTTAGAAACTTCTTCAGCTGACATTAACTTAGATTCATCCAATGGTGTCTCACCCTGTTGTGAACCATCTTTTGATAAGGCAACTTTCCTTATATTTGACGCAGTAAAGCCCGGGCAAGCTATTAATACATGTAAGCCTTTCTTAATGTTTTCAATTCTTAGTACCTCCAGAAAACCCTGCATTGCAAATTTAGATGCAGAATAACCTGTTCTACCGGGCAATCCTTTATAGCCTGCAATAGAAGATACTCCAACTACACTACCTTTGCTTTTTAATATATGAGGCAAAGCATATTTAGTACAATTAACAGTTCCCCAGAAATTAACATCCATAACTTTCTTAATAACATCAATAGACACCTCATCAAATAAAGCTCTCATCGAAATGCCTGCATTATTAATAAGAACATCTAATCTTCCATATTTATTAATTGTTAATTCAATTAATCTTTTACAATCTTCTTCATTTGTAACATCTGTTTCAATTGCTAGAATATTTTCATGATTTATAGTAACATTAGATATTATCTCATCTAACATTGCCTTATTTCTTGAAGCCATTACGACAATAGCATTCATCGACATTAATTCCATTACTAAAGCCTTTCCTATTCCTGAAGAAGCTCCTGTTACTATTACTACTTTGTTTTTCATTAGTTTATTATTAGAAAATACAGCATTCAAATATTTTATAAAAGTACTACTTTATTATTTAAAAGTCAAGAAAAAAGATAAGCACAATAAAAATAAAATTATTTATACAGTTTTATCACTTGGGAAGTCAGGCATATAAATATCTTAAACGAATAATAAGTATAAATAATGTAAAATATATTTTGTCAGTTTAAAAATAAAGGCTACTTTTGCACTCTCAAATTCGAGGATGATTATGTAGCTCAGCAGGTAGAGCACATCCCTTTTAAGGATGGGGTCCTGGGTTCGAATCCCAGCATGATCACAAATAAGTAATGATTATTAACACTTTAAGTGTATGTACATACAAAAATACATACACTTTTTTGTTTTATCTACCTTTTGAAACTCTTTTCATTATCCTAAATTCTTTATTAATCTCATATAAGAATTGGTTCAATTATTTATTTAAAAGCGTAGGATAGTCTCATACTTATATATGGATTTGATCCTAAATAACCAATAACCGAATATTCAAAAAAATGATTTAAATCTCCGAAATTCATTTGAAACAATAAGGGTAATGCTAACTTATATTGAGTTATATAATCTGTTTTATATGGAGTAGTTAAAACATGGGTATCTATCCATTCATATGTATCATATTGAGTTCCGATTGATCCTGTCCATTCATATTCATCATAAGCTTTATAATTATCAAAAGAAGTTGTTATAACTCTTAAAAATAACCCTGTTCCAATTTCATAACGTTTAAAAATTTCTTTTGTAAAAAATGTGCCAATACAAAGTTGAGAAGTTTTTGTATCTGCAATAGAATAATTATAATCACTACTAAAATAACTATCCGACCAACCATTACCAACAGTTGTATATGGTATATTTACTATAGTGCTTGGTGTAAAAGTATTATTTTTATTAGTTGCTGTTGTACCAGCCCCAAAAAATGTATAACTTATTGTTGGATAGATAAAATATCTTTGTTTGAATGGTATTCTTGAAAAAAAAGCAAATGTTAAAGCTAATCCTGGATCAGATTCTGTGTAATTATTATCTCCGGTAAATTTTAAACCGTAATCCATTAAGAAACTAAAACCATACATTATGTTAGGTTTGCTAATTTCATTTTGAGAATAGCAATTAAATGTAAGAGCTATTAAAAAAACAAGTGAAATTATTTTTTTCATAATATGTTTTATTTAAACAAATCCTCTGTCTTTGGTTTGCTTATTATTTCTTTAATTATTGGTAATGAAATTTTATTCAAAAGGTCGTCAATTTCATCAACAGACGAGAAAACAATAACTATTCCATCTACTTTCATAAATTGGTTGCTTGAAGAAACAAGTTCACCTGACTTTATTAATAGTAAATACTTAACTTTAGTATCTCCATCCAAAATCATAAAATCAAATTTTGGTTTAAAATCAAATTGAAATTGCCAATCTCCATAAAGAAATGCAGCATCAACTTTGCACTTATTTTCTAAATCCATATGTTTTAACAAGTCTTTTACATTATTTTCTTTTGCTGTTTTTACCCACTCAATGTATTTTTGTTTTGCCTCATGTAAAGAATTTATAAATTTTTCATATTGTTTATAAGAAATAGAATACTCTCCATCTTTACTATGAATTTTATCTAAGGATGCACACTTTATCCAAACAGTAAAATCTGTACTATCTTTATAAGATAATTTAATGTCATAAGTTTTATTAAAATATGAACTTTCGTAACTATCATATTTCTTTTGACTAAATGCACTTATTGAAATAAAAACTAATAAGATTGTAACTGTTTTTTTCATTGTTATTCGTTTTTAATGATTTAATAAATTGTTTGAAAATAAATGTGTAAAATTAAAAACTATTTATATCAATAGCTAATTATTTAACATTATTCTTTTTTTGTTGGAATATTTTTAAGAATTATTTTCTCTATCTGTAGTCTTGTTTTTACTGGTAACTGCTCAATTAATAAATTATCAATTTTAGTATTATTGATCTGAATAAAATTATTATTTACAACCTGACTGCTCCCTCCCTGTTCTTTTGTTAATTCAATAAACATCTTTAAGGCTCTTACATCTCCATTATTAAAGGCTAAATAATAAAGCTGGTTAAGAGCGGAGCTGTTTAGCATCTTATATTTATCTCTCTCCTCCTGTTTATAAATACTAAGATCGTTCTCTTTAATATGTTTACTAATAGTTACTCTACTAAGCCCTGTAGCCTCTGCTATTTCTGAGCTACGTGGTAGATATCTTTTAGTTACCATAGTATTATGAAGAAACTGTTTAATTCTAGACTCATTTATCTCCCAGCGTTGATTTTTTTGTCTCTCTATAGCATCTGGATTATCACTATACAAAACCTCCATTAATTTAATAAACCTATTATAATATTTATCCAGTTCTCCATCATCTTTAGGAGTCTCCCTACCGATTACTGAGTGTAGTTTATCCTGTAGCCAGTGAATATACTCAGATAAAACAGTTTTCTCCGTTGCTGTTTTGCCTCTAAATTTATCTATAAACTCCTCTATCTGGTTTTGTTTTATATTCTCAAAATCTGTAAACTTTTGTAAACTTTCATTGCTTTTTTTAGCTATATTTTTCTTTTTCATTGATATATTTTGTTTAATTCATGCTTAAATAAGTATTATAATATACTTCAGGTGTAATATTGATTTTGTGAGTTAAATTAAGACTATCACAAAGGACGTTTAAATTATAGTTCGTTAACTGAAAGTCCTGGTCTTTATTTAATATCCAGCATTCTTTAGTAAGTTTAGAAAATTGTAATTTTATCAAATCATTTATATTAGAATTAGGCACTTCGTTTTTTAACAGATAGTCGGCAATATCCAAACCTTTTACTTTTTCTTCTTCACTTGCTTTATTTTCTAATAAGTCAGATATTGAATAATTTTTTAATCCTAATGTTTTAACTTTTTCGCTCCACGTTTCAAACGCTCCTAAGTCAGGATAAAAAACAATTTTTCTGTTATGTAAATCCCTAAATAAGTCAGGTCTTATGTTTTGTTTTCCACCTGTAGCAAGCCAAATAAAGTCCGGTAAATAAATACTACAGATAATAGCTGTTTTTTCACTTTCTACAATAGCTATAGTCTTTGTCTTATCAATTATTAGGTGTTCACCAAATAAACATTGAGAAAGGCTAAAATCGTCTAATTTTAACAAACTATGTAACCAAGTTATGTGATCAAATTGTTCTTTTATTCTTTTGCCTGTAGTCGCATTATAAAGCATAATTTTACCGGCTTTAATTTTACTGTTAATATCCATTTGATAAAAGACAGTCGCACCGTTCCAATGTTTTGAAGTACCTATGTAGTATTTTTTAATTAAGTCAATAGTTGTACTTTTACCAAACTTAGATATTAAGAATTGAATAAAATTATTATTCTCATAATTTTTCAAACTATTTTTGAAAATATCTGTATCAATATAACTAACTTCTTTTGATTTTGATTGAATCGGTTTAGCTGAGGTTATTGGTAACACTTCAGTAATATTATTTTCATTATAATATTGCTTAGGAGCTAAATGATAATTACAATTGTTTTCACGGTTGCATCTACCTACATTTAGATTAATAGGTTCGTTTGTTTCCTTATCAATATATAATGTAAATTCTTTTTTACCACAAGCTGGGCAAACCTTACGACTACTTAAATTCTTATATGGTTCTAATATGAATCTGTGTTCCATTTTTTAATTATTTATTACTGCACTTTCTGCACTTTCTGCACTTTGATACTATAATTAAAACCATAGTGCAAAAAATGCTAAGAATGCAGTTGTGTTTATTTTATTTTTTTGTATTCACCATGTTTTAAATTAATGAATAATATATCAATATTTTTAGATATAAAATCCTTGTATGTACGTTCGGGAATATTTAAACTTTGTGCAATTATTAATCCTTCGCCTGTTGTAAATTCGTTTGGTAATGCTTTTAATAATTCTACTTTGTCAAGTGATAATTTAATATCATTTTCATTATGAATAATAGAATGTACTTTTAAGGCTGTTTTTCTGAAGTACTCCACTAATTTAATTGCACCATTTACTGAATCTACACTAATATTATTAAGTTCCGATTCGTTACAAGCAAACTTTGACATCTCAATTATTAATGCTAATCTAAATACATATATATCTAATTTACTAAATATACTTCTTATGGCTGAGTTGTCTGTATTATTAATTAAATCAACATTTCTATCATACCAATTTTTATGAATATTCTTAGCTTGTGGATCTAATTTTAATACTATCGATATTGGATTAATATATTCATCTAAATTTATTGGTATATTGAGTATCTTATTTATAATTAGATTCCAGTTATCTGTAATTTTTTGATCCGGCTCTATTTCATTCCAATGTTCTTTATATAAATTTTCAGGCATAGCAAATAAAATTCTATCCATAAAACCATTATTTGAACGATCTCCTTTACTTATATCAATAAGAATATTATCCTGAATTGTACCAACAACAGTAATAAATGGGTTTTCAATACGAATAGAATCACTTGTTTTTCTATCAACAACAATAGGAGTGTTACTAAATGAACTTAACCAAAATTGTTCATCTGCACCATTACGATATTTATTAAAATTCTTAATCCAACTTGCAAATTCATCAACATAAACACCAATACCACGTTTATTAAATTTATGTACCTGTATTAATGATTCAGGAGTAAAATCTGAAACAATATATTTTTCAATAATCGGTTTTATTGGTTCATCATTATACCTTTCTTTTTTTTCATTTGCAGGTAATTTCTGAAATTGCTCATATTCCTTATTTTTGATTTCATAAACTTTATATGTATTTTTGTCTTTGTCATGTATTGGATTTAATGCGAATTTTAAAGGGTGTGTTTTATTAGTGCCAGCTTTACCAACTAAGGCAATATATATTAAAGCAGATTCATTCCACGTATTTTTGACTTTAACTTTATAAGTATTACCAGTTACTATTGATATTGCACTTAAAATTGAAGCTCCAATAAAATCAATTGGAAAATCTAAACATTTATTAGTTTCATAAATTATTTGTTGTATTTGTTTAGGAAACACATCAACCGGAAAGAATCCATCATTTGAATATTGTTGAATATCTTTTACAATATCATTTATAGTAATACCTCCACCATTTGCCAAAGGCAAAGGAAAATCAAAATCTATTTTCTCACTTATCTTTTCCATATCAAACTAATATTATTATTAATAAATATTTTTAATTCAATACGAAAATGATTACCTTTGCACTCGTAACAGTTTATCAAAGATTTTAAGGGTTGTATTATGATTCTATTCATTGTGCAGCCCTTTCTTATTAAAATCAATACTACACATCATTACTTTACTTTTTTAATTGTGTGCATTATTTCATCTACTTTCTCACAATCAAAAAGCACTATTCTACCATTCTGAAAATATGGAATAACTCCAGCATTTTTTAATGATTGAGCTTTTGCCGGACAAACTCCTAAATACTTTGCAAGTGCATGAATACCTTTAATGGGAGGTCTTGGTTCGCTTGTCTTGGTTTCTACTTTGCTTGGTACATTATTACTAAAAATGTTTACCAATTCGCCAACTGTTAAAGTGTAAGCTGGTCTTTCTAATTGTTCTTTTGTCATTGCAATTTTTTTAATTATTATTTTGCAATGATAAGGCTGGCTTTTATGGGTAAAAAGGTGGTTTTTATGGGTTGTTATATTTCATTTTAATTTCTTGTAATTGCTTTATATATTTCATTATCTTTCATTTTATTGTAATGATTTAAGATTTTGATTATTTTAAAGTATTCTGTTTCATCTTTTATTTTGTCTTTATTACTAAGTTCTCTAACAATATTGCCCAAAGTTGTTGAAAACTTAGTTTTACATCCTCTTCTAAGTTCAATAATTTTATCTGGTAACGAATTAGGTTTATATTCAAAATAATTTGTTAGTAAATCTACAAATGTATTATAATCTGTTTCATTCTTAAAAACATATTGCCAGCCTTTTTCTGTATCTGTATTAACTATTTCTGTAATAATAAAGTCTTTTGTTTTCCCTTCAGTTGATTGTTCATTTTCTTTTTCAGATTTTTCGACTTTATTTATTTCTTCAGACTTAAATACTTCAGGATTCTCAAATATAATACTCCATGCTTTATAACGTTTACCTTCAGTTAATCCATCTTGAAAAAAGTCCTCAGATTTATATCGTTGCTCAATTGGAACTCCCATGTGTTCACAAAAGCTTTTCAATCCATCTCCAATAGCAATTGATATTAATTGTTTCCAATTTTCAACTGTATCAACAATTGGTTTTAATGGTTCGTTATAGCCAATTAAAAAACCTTTCGCATAATAAGAAAATGGTAAATTTTCATAATTAAATAATTCATCAATAGAAAGTAATCTACAATAAGGAATTGGTATTTCACCATAATCTTTTATTTCAATATATTTATATTCCATTTTTTCGTAATAATCTAATATATTTTTAGAGTAACCAGCGTAATGCAAATCAAATAAACTTTTATGTTTTATGTAATATAAATTATTATTAACTGGTTTTTTAGGCTGTCCTTTGCCTTTATTTTTTTTGATAATAATTATTTCAGATTGTTCTTTTTCATTTTTTAATTTTCCTATATTTTCAAGTTCATTTGACAAATATTCTTTTACAAAACTTTCCCAGTCGGTTAATTTTTCACCTCCTATTTTAGTTAATATTTCTTTTCTTTTTATTGGTATTAATTCCTTATTTAATTTGTCTTTTGCTACCAATGGTGGCAAATTATCCAATTCTTTAGAATACACTTCAAAATGTTTTAATCTTAATTTCTGAATATTATTTTTAAATTGTTCACTAAATTTATTTACCTGCCACTTTGTTTGTATTCCATAAGTAAAACTCCCATTTTCTGTTATTTGTATTGTATCATAGAACTTAATAAATGAATCAAACCAAATAAATTTTTTACCCTTTTCTGTTAATGGTAATTTATTAATAAATATCTCTAATTGTTTAAAATAATTATCAATTTTAATTTGTATTTCGTTGTCGGGGTTGTTATATCTCATTAAACCTTTTAAATCTTTTAATTTTTCAATTTCCATAATATTAATATATTATTTTGCTATTTTTAATCAATTAAATTTACATAGTCTCTTAATGTAGGATCGTCAACTTTATAGTATCTCTTTAGTGATCTGCTCCCGTCCACGTGTCCACTCATACGGGTAACAATGTGAAGAGGTGCTTTTTTATTAACCAAACTGCCAATAAAAGTCCTTCGTGCTAAATGTGAGCTTGCAATATCACATATATTAATATGTTCCTTTTCTCCGGTTATGGTATTTAAAACCTCTACTTTTCTATCAATACCAACAAATTTAAACAACTCTTTTAAGTACTTATTATACTTTTGATCACTAATAAAAGGTAGTAAGCATTTGTCTGGCATATCGTATTTATTAAGTATTTCTATAGCTTTTGGAGTTAATGGAATACGTGCAACAACTGTTTGATCGTTCTCAATAGTTTTCTTAGGAATATATGAAAGTATATTCTTTTTATCAATATTATTTTTAGTTAGTTTTGTCAGGTCGCCAACTCTCGCACCAATCAAACATTGAAATACAAAAATATCTCTTATTGTTGCTAACCTGTTATTTTCAATTTCAGCATTAAATATTAAGTTCCTTTCATCAATAGTTAGATAAATAGGTTCTCCATATTTTTCTTTTGGTATAGAATAACCTTTGCTATTCTTACCTCTTTTAAATGGATAATTAATATTTAAGTCCTCAAAATTTGAGATTGAATAATTCCAAAAAGTCCTTAATAATTTCATTATTGCTCCAATAGTATTATCACCTTTTTGAGTTACATCATTTCGCAAA
>Ga0316231_1003118_pt1 | contig 14941 bp, 10 predicted proteins | sample TBH18027metaG_FD_206002 | JGI IMG/M metagenome (GOLD analysis project Ga0316231, IMG submission 206002) | Freshwater microbial communities from Trout Bog Lake, Wisconsin, USA - TBH18027 | ecosystem: Environmental > Aquatic > Freshwater > Lake > Hypolimnion/Profundal zone | place: USA: Wisconsin...
GCTCCAGATTACAGCGCCGACCGTACAGCGCTATATCGACCTGCTCGCCGACCTGCTGCTCGTCAGGCGGCTCCAGCCTTTTCACAGCAATGCAGGCAAGCGTCTGGTGAAGTCACCCAAGGTCTATATCAGGGACAGTGGCCTAGTTCACGCACTCTTAGGCTTAAGGACATTCAACGATCTGGCTGGACATCCTGTGGCAGGTGCCTCATGGGAGGGCTACGTCATCGAGAACCTGCTGGCCGCCGCGCCGGAGCGTACCGTCGCCAGTTTCTATCGCACGGCTGCGGGGGCCGAGATCGATCTTTTGCTAGAAATACCCGGCCACGGACTGTGGGCCATCGAGGTCAAACGGAGCCTTTCGGGTCGTCCTGAAAAGGGCTTTTATATCGCTTGCCAAGACCTCAAACCCGACAGGCGGTTCGTCGTGAACGCTGGGCTGGAGCAGTATCCGATCGATGCAGAAACCATAGCCATCGGCGTTCCGGCGCTTGCCCGGATGCTTTCAGCTTTGACGATTTGATCCCGCTCATTAACGTCTTCGTACTGCCTAACGCCGTAGCTCTTTCATGTGTTTCTGGACACATGAGAAGAAGACATTCTTCCCATAACAGCGCACCACCCGGAGCGGAAGCGTCAGTCAGGGCCGCACGATTTTGCGCGCCGCGCAGCGGGCGAAGCGCCTTGACGGACGCTGGAGCGGAGGGTACTTCACCACGGGTGCCGAGGGCCACGCTTGCCGGTGGCCTGAAGTCTTTTCTGGCGCAGTACAAATTCTGATCTTCAAGTCGGCGCTTTGCGAGAGCGGATTGGACTCCCAGCGAGTTTCTCTGCGTAAATGATGAATATACGCAATAGATTCAATTAGATGAAGAAAATTCACGCTCGATAATGATTTTGTGTTCTAATTCACGATATGGCTTCGATGAAGATTATATGGAAAAGTGGCTCGAAAATGAGGTTTTACGATGGACGATGATAATTCGACACGTCCACTCCCGATGACGATTGGCCTATGTCAGCTGATTGAGGAGCTGAAGCTCCAAGTTCCACCACCTGCAACGCGGTCTCAGATTGTGGCAGGAGCCAGGAAAACAATCGCCGCAGATGGAAAAGTCCTGGAACAGTATCCCAAGAATTACATGCCCAATGGAGTGATCGGCAATCTCCGCTTCGCTTTGCGCTATGAGCCCATCGCGATGGATGTCTACCTGGCCCTCTTCCAGACACTTGAGACTCACCAACTCGAGGACTGGATTCGATCCGAACCCACCAGCATTTTCGCGCGACGAGCCTGGTATCTCTATGAGCTCTTGATGGGCAGCCGGCTCGACATTCCCGATCTAATTCCCTCTGGCTACATCGATCTCCTTGACCCTGAAATTCATCTCACGGGACCGCGCAGGCTGGTTCGCCGTCAGAGGATCAACCACAACCTCCTTGGCTTTGGAGGATACTCGCCGCTGGTGCGCCGAACGGACACTCTCAAGGCGTATATGGCGAAGGATCTGGCTGCGGAGGCGAGTGCCATCATCAAGAGCTGCGATCCGGTTGTTCTTGCGCGCGCCGTCCATTACCTTTTTACCAAGGAAACGAAATCCTCCTTCGCAATTGAAGGAGAGGCCCCCACGAAGGACCGGACTGAACGGTTTGTCTCCGCGTTGATGAAGGCTTCAGCTTTCGATGCGACAAGCAAAGAGGCTTTCATCCAGCTTCAAAATACGATTGTCGATCCTCGATATGCGCAGAAGGACTGGCGAACCACTCAGAACTTCGTATCCCAAACTCTTCCGGACTACAGCGAAGACGTGCATTTCGTCTGCCCGAAACCGGGCGACGTGCCGGATCTGATGAACTCATGGATGGATATGGTTCGCCGCCTTGAACTCCCGGACAGCATCGATCCTGTCGTGGCTGCTGCGGTCGCCGCATTCGGATTCGTGTTTGTCCATCCCTTTGACGACGGCAACGGTCGCATTCACAGGTTCCTGGTTCATCACGTTCTGACAAAGCTGAGGTTCACTCCGCCAGGAATTTTGTTCCCGGTCTCTGCGGCAATGTTGCGTGACCGGCTTGCCTACGATCAGGCTCTGGAACTCTTTTCAGCTTCGATCATGCCTTTCATTCGCTATGATCTTGATCCGGCACGCGGAATGACCGTGCATAATGACACCGCTTCCCTCTATCGCTATTTCGATGCCACGCCTCAAGCCGAATACCTCTATCGTTGCATCGAGGAGACGATCCGACGCGATCTGCGCGACGAACTCGGATTTATCGCCGTATTTGATGCAGCCCTTCGCGCAGTTCTCAATATCGTTGACATGCCTAATCGCCGGGCATCGCTTCTGATCAAGCTCATTCTGCAAAACAAGGGCAAACTCTCCAAGGGCAAACGCACTGCCTTTGCCGAGATCTCCGACGAAGAGATCGATCGGATTGAAAATGCCGTATGGGGAGCCTGGCAAGACGTCCATCATGCTGAGACTCCGAAGAGACCACCTCTAGCGAACGAGGAAGGTGATCGGTGAAGGCGAAGCGAGAATTCTGCTCGTTGGTGCGGAGTCGATCGGCAGCGCCAACAAAGAGGTCGCGTCGCTCCTCATCGCTCGCCGCCAGTACGGTTTGAAAACCCTCGGTCATCGGCTGCTCGAACTCCTCGCACTCTTGATGATAGGGGCCGGTGCAGACGCGCGTCTCAAGGGCTTCCGCTTCTCTGCCGCTGGCGGCGCTTCAGCGTTCGCCAGCCGGAGCAGGTCGCGCACAATCATTCGCATCCACTCCGGCAGTGCCGACAGGCCGCTGCGTAAGTCGTCCTGAATGGCCTGTCCATGGTTGGGGTCTTTAAGAATGGAGACAAGGCGCTTGCGTAGGCTTCCGTCGTCAGACGGAAGCATGTCACGCAGCCAATGGAGCGCCTGCACGAAGCGCATGGCAGGGCGGCCCGCCCAATAAAGGCGGCTGGGAGCGGCGGCCTGGAAGTCGAGGGTCAGATTGCCGAGTGTGATGGGCCGCAGGCGGCCATCGGTTAGCACGCCGATTCGCGCCGGAACGGCGTCGGTGAGTCCGAGGTCATTGGCGGCGGTGAGGCCGTCGACCACCACCCGGACCTTGCCCTTGCGAGCCAGCGCGTCGATCACGTCGCGCGGGTTGGGATAGGTAGGCTTTCCGGTGAGCCGGTTGTCCTGGGGGGTGTCGTAGAAGCCGCGCGCAATCCTCCGCAAGTTGCGAGAAGCAACCAGGCGGTGGAGGGCTTGATCGACTGCCGTGCGCGGCCCCAGGTCGGCAAAGTCCTCCGGAGTCCAGACGCGCGGCTGCGCCGGGGCAGAGATACGATCCCGGACAGCGGCTGAAATGCTGGATGCCGGATTGGACATGGGTAGCCTCATATCAGAAAAATGCAACAAACTTCTGACTACCCCAGTATAGCTTGATGTCAGAAAAATGCAACAAACTTCTGACTACAACCCGCCTTCGCGGAAATAGCGCTGCATACGTTCGTATGCAGAAGCGCCTTACAGCACCGGACTAAGCGCGGGCCGAAGCGGCCCAGTCCGGTGCCAGGATGGTTCCATCCTGGCCAAAGCATATGCGTGTGGTGCGGGCGGGGGGACTTGAACCCCCACGACCTGTTTAGGGTCTGCGGATTTTCATACCACTTCGGCTTTCGCCGCCTCGCTATGCGAGTTCGTGGTCTGGACTATCCCTTCACCATTCCCCGCGAGAGGTTTAGGTGCTGCCCATCTAGTCTCTACACCTTCCCGAAAGTATCCGGGCTTGGCTCGGGATTGCCATTCAAGGTTTCCCCGACTTTGAGCAGTTCTACTCCGCCGGTTTCCCAGACGGGCACTCAATTTCCTTAAGTCCGCTGTGTCTGCCGATTTCACCACGCCCGCGCAAAACTGACGACAGTTCACATCATAAAGCAAGAGGTAATGGCCTATGCTTCTTCAGCCAAGCGGATGGCTTCCACTCGGCCAGGGCCTTTCTTGGTAATTGCCTTTTTCTTGGGACGTGGCCTCATGACGTTGATCGCGGAAGCATCAAGCTGCGTCTTCAAATGGGCCGCGTAATATTTCTCAATCATCTCCACGCTTGTCCGGCAGTTCTTGGCAATCTGGTAGATGTCCGCACCTTCGAGCAAGCGAAGGCAAATATAGGTATGGCGCAGGCTATAGGCCGTTCGCGGCCGACCGTCGCGGTCAGTGCGAAGCTTTTCCTCGTCAAGAATCGCGTTGAATAAATCGCGTGGCCATTTCGGAAACAGAAGATCGGTAGAACTCGGCTCGTGCCACTCGCCTTTGGCTATGGATGTGGTACGGCTGCCTGACCTTCCCGGTCCGCCTTCGGGCCGTATCCGGGTCTTCAACCGCTCGAACGGTCGCACAGCGCCAGATGTGCTCTTGCAATAGCCGACGCCTCGCTTGCCACGTACTTCAATCTCAAGGATCGTTTGGCCGCTACCTTCGTCTTCGATCACCGTGACATCGCGAAACTCAAGACGCATCGCCTCATCAGGACGAAGTCCGGTATTGGCGCAGAATAAAACGTAATCGTGAAGCTGTTCCGCTTCCCAACGAAAACGGGGCTGCTTCGGATCATGTGCGCGTTTTCGTGTCGCTTCATAAAGCTGCTTGTACTCTTCCGGCGAGAACCACGCTCGATGAGAAATTTTGGCCGAAGCGCGATAGGGTGCCGACAAATCCGGCAGATGATCGATCCAGCCGTGGCGCAGAGCCGTCTTGAAAATCTGGCGCAACGTCACGATCTCCTGGTGCATGGTGTTATGCGCTGGCGGCTTGCCACGCTGCGCCTTGCACTCTTCAAGGCGATGGATGCGATATTCATTGATCTTGCCAGCGGTAATCTCTGGAAGAACCATGCTGCCGAAGAATGGAACCAAGTGTCCGTTTGTCCGGGCGTGCTGTCCGCGCGCATAGGTCGCGCTCCGCTGTCCCTGCGTCATGATGTCGAATTCGCGCAGGTACAACTTCGCGGCTTCGCGGAACAGTTTTCCGCTTTTCAACTCGCCGTCGCGGAGCTTGCCGCGTAGTTGCAAATACCAATCTTCTGCGACTTCCTTTGCCTTCGAGAGGCTGTCTTCTTTGGTGGTTGTGCGTCGATTCTTCCCGGCCAGAAAGCTCGCACACTGCCAGCTTGAGCTATTGGGACGCCTGTAGATGTGGACCTTGCCCCCGAGGATCGTGAACCGTTCGGACATGAGCGATGACCTCCGCACACTTCTTGAATATCACAAAAAATGTGTAAGGGTTGTGTCTGTCATGGGGATACTGCCTAATCGCTATAAGTCTTTGTTTATCTTGCATCTACTGCCAATATATCCATAAACTTATACGATTTTAAGTCCGCTGTGTCTGCCGATTCCACCATCCGGGCATTACTGTTTCCTTCCACATCGTAACCCGCACACGGAAATAATGAGCACTCGAGAGTGTCTTTGCCCGAGTTGAACGCAGGTTCTACTTTCGGGGTAGTATCTATCGAGCCGGGTATAGTGTGCGATATATCTCGCGGTTTCGAAGTATGGCCTGAACATACTCGCGTGTCTCCGAGTAGGGAATCGACTCGACAAACTCGGGGACGTCCTTGTAGTCGTTGCTGGCGAGCCACTGACGGACCGGCGTATCCCCTGCATTGTAAGCTGCAAGCGCGTACTCCACTTGGCCCCCGTAGCGGTCAATGGCCTGTTTCAGGTTAATTGTGCCCAATTCAAGATTTATGCTTGGGTCCAGCAGTTGGCTAGTGGTGAGTCCTTTGATTCCATGTTTCTTGGCCAGAGATTTTCCTACCGAAGGAAGCAGTTGCATGAGTCCATACGCATTGGCTGGGCTTACGGCACTGGCGTTGAATTCTGACTCCTGCCGGATCAGCGAAGCAACCAGATAGGGATCGAGGCCATTGCTCCCCGCGTCTGCTACCAGTTCTTTCCAGTATGGCTGAGGGAAGAGGAGTTGCCAGTAGATTGCCGGAACCTGATTCATGGGCATGGTAAAGAATGAAATGCCACTGTGCTTCATGGATTGCAGCGCGCGAGTGTACTCGCCGTAGGAGACGTAGATTTCGGCCTGCGCCAGCGCGCCCCACTCGTCCGAAGAGGTGCCTGCATGTATCTCTGGTCCGATATATTCATTGAGCGCGGCATTGGCAAGCAGACGCGCTTTGATGAGGTGGGTGTCGTTCTCCGGCAACTCACCGGTCAGATTCGGTTCCATTCCCCTGTTAGCTGCGTTTAGCGCATGGGGCGGCGGTATGGCAGGTTGTGCTCCCAGCACGGCAAGGCGCTGCTGTGCGAGATTCGCATAGTAATAGTCGGGGAAGATATCGGCCAGTTTACGATAGTAGTTCACAGCCTGAGAGAAGTTATGTTCTTCGTCCTCGTAGATACGTCCCCGCCAGTAGAGTGCGTTTGGAATCTCGATTCCGCCAGCATATTGCTCGATTTGCTCGTCCATCAGGCGCGCCGCTTCGACATAGTTGCGTGTGCGGTAGTTCATCCATGCCACACGCCAATGGGCTGATGGCGCATAGGTGCTGTTAGGGAAGAGTTTGACCAAGGTGGAATAGTGATAGATCGCCTGCCCAGAGTCATGCTTGAGAAGATACATATTGCCGCCGGAGTAAAGTGCCTCTTCCAGCCAGCGGCTGCTTGGATAACGCTCTACCAACTGTGCGATGAGAGCGTCGTGGCCAGCGCGGTCGTCTGCGTCACGCGAGAGTTCCGCCAACATGTAGAGTTTGAGTGCGGCGGTGTCGTCGTTGGTGTCGGGTAGCTTTTCAATATCTCGCCGACTCAACTGTTTTAGCTTAAAGTCGCAGAGTGCAGCATAGATACTCAGCGCATCGCGGTCGGCTGGTGTGAGTTGCGGATTATTTTTGCCTATGACGCTATACTCGGCGCCCGCTTCCCCGTATCGTTTGGCGTTGAACAGTGCATCGGCGTGTGTTTTACGCTCAACAGCGCTCAGCGGCACTCCCAGAACCTGCAACTGTGTGGCAGACTGCGATGCTTCATACACTAATGGCTGAGTTGTATAGATGGCACGATAAATCGCCGCAGCGTGAGCCCCGTCACCTGCCAGTTGATAGGCGCGCGCCAGGGTGTAGCGGAAGTTCACCAGTTGCGATTGCGGCGAATTAAAGAGTGGCGTAAGTACCTGGAGTGCGCCCTGTATATCGTTCTGTTGCAGGTGCGCGTTGGCCAGCAGCACAGGTACGCTGGCGGCAAAGATGCTATCCGGATAATGATCGGCGAAGTGATCGAGTAGTGCATATGATTCGCCTGGGTGACCAGACTGTATAGCCGCCTGTGCGCCTAGATAATCCGCGTAGTCGTCCAGTGCATTGCCGGACCGCTTTGCTTGATTGAAGTTGCTGATTGCATCGGCGTAGCGATGATCCTGCATATATGCGTGGCCAAGCGCAAGGTAGGCCGCAGCAGCGCCCTCGCCAGGATGGGTCTGCGCATAGTGCAATACGCCAGCGAAGGCAGCTGTTGAAGTGGAAGTAGCAAGCTGCTGAGCCATGGGCCGCAACTGCTCCGAGGCAAGAAACGCTTTGGTGAGTTTGATACTACGTACGGTTGGCGGCTTGTAGTATGCATGCCTACGGACAGCCGTCTTGGCAGACTTTGACTTTACGGATGCGGTGGTAGCGGTACCTTTCGTATGATTTCTTGTGGCATTGATCAAATTCTTTGTTGAGTTGGCGTTTGCTTTCTTCTGGGAGACATGCTTTGCCACGGGTTTATTCGTTGTGGAGACTGAAACAGTAGGCCTCACCGTCTTCTTAGCGGCTAGCGCATGCGATGCAGCGCTAGCGCCAGAGGCGGAAGAAGTCTGTGCCAACAGACCGACGCCAGACAACGATAGACAAGTCAAGATTACAGATGCTCTATAGAAGGTTCTACTGTCCAGCATTGCTTTACGCTCCAACTGTTCTCATCCCGTCGAGTTATCGTGGCGGCGTTTATCTGAATTCAATTCGTCTGCTAATACTTAACTCTAGCTGCGTTATGCCCCTGTTGCGAACTACGCAGATGCGCGAACCACTTGAGGTACATCTGCTACTGGTCCCTGGAATCCGTTCTACTCCATCAATCCAGGCGCACTCTGCTTCTATACTAAGGTCTTGTCAACTGCATCTTAATCAGTTTGAATGGCTAGCCATTGCCCGCAACGTGGTAGCGCATTTACACTTGTTCCAGTTGCGATGCCTGTGCTCACGCATACTGTTATCCAGCAATACGCGTGCATATTGATTTAGACGGTACAATTGCAACTTTTATATATGTCAGCCATCCAATCCCCAGCCACGGAAGAGATTCACCCGGACGTAGCGCTGGTAGCACGCGCCAAGCAGGGTGATACTGCGGCGTTTGAGCAGTTGGTACGGCAATATGAACGACAGATATTCAGGGTTGCGCATCACATCACACAAAACCGCGAGGACGCGGAAGATATCACGCAGGACGCATTCTTCAAGGCCTACGAGAAGCTGGATCAGTTTCAGGGCAACTCAAAGTTTTCCACCTGGCTGGTACGGATTGCTGTGAACGAAAGCCTTATGCGGCTGCGCAAACGCAAGACGAGCAAGACTGTTTCGATGGACGAAGACGTACAGACGGAAGACGGTTCCATTCCGCGCGATTTTGCTGAATGGAGACCAAACCCGGAGCAGCTATATGGTCAGAGTGAACTTGGTGAAATCCTGCGTAAGACCATCCAGGGGCTCCCTCCAGGATTTCGCACAGTATTCACACTGCGGGACGTGGAAAATCTCTCGACTGAAGAGACAGCGGAGGCACTCGGCTTGAGCGTTCCGGCGGTTAAATCGAGATTGCTGCGCGCACGGTTACAGTTGCGTGAGCGGCTAAGCCGCTACTTCCGACAGGCGAATGAGGGGGCGAGGGCGTGACCTGCACCGAGTTTCTGAGCAAGCTAGATGACTACTTTGACGGACAGATGGACGCCGACCTGATCACCGAGGTTCGGGCGCATGTGAAGAAGTGCAGCCACTGCGAGGTGGTGATGGATACCACTCGCAAGACGATCGCCATCTATCGCGAGAATGAAGTCTACGAGTTTCCGGATGATTTGCGTGAGCGGTTGCATACGGCGATCATGAAGAAGTGCACCAAGGCAAAGGTCTGAAACATGGTTCGACTGACTTCAGCAGCTTAGTCATTCTGAAAATGCTATGCGCTTCAGTAGGCTCCAACGATGAGGTTATTATGCATCTGTTTGTCCGCAGGCTTTCCCTCGCAGTATTATGCTGCACCTCCATTTCTATTTTGGCTCAGACACCGGTAACTCCACCAATATCGGCCCAAAGCAATGCAACAGCGCCGATACAGACTTCTGTGGCCGCACCGGAACAGGTTTCTATCCAGGTTGATCTGGCCAAATCGCTGGGAACGTATAAGCCTGTTGGGCGATGGTTTGGATACGACGAATCGGACTATACGTTCATGCCGTATGGGAAGCAGTTGCTGGGCGAACTGCATGACATGTCTCCCGTGCCGGTATACCTTCGCGCGCATCATCTGTTCACATCGGGGGATGGAGTTCCCAGCTTGAAGTGGAGTTCCACCAATGTGTTTACGTTGGATGCCAGTGGCAAGCCGGTGTATGACTTCACCATTCTGGACAAAATATTTGATGCCTACCACGAAGCCGGAGTGCGTCCGTTTGTGGAGCTGGGATTCATGCCCAAGGACCTTGCCAGCGGCGATGGGCCGTACATGTTGCCCTATCCGAAGACTGTGACCGGCTCGGTTCAGAGTCCTCCCAAGGATTATGCGATGTGGGGTGAACTGGTGCGACGCTTTACCGAACATCTGGTGCAACGCTACGGCAAAACCGAGGTCGCGACCTGGTACTTCGAGGTGTGGAACGAGCCGGACATCGGCTACTGGAAGGGCACACCAGCGGAGTACTACAAGCTGTACGACTATTCGGTAGCGGGCGTTCGTAAGGCATTGCCCACAGCGATAGTTGGCGGGCCTGCGGTTACAGGACCGGGATCTGCGCGAGCTACCACCTTTCTGAATAATTTTTTCAAACATTGCGAACAGGACAAGAACGCCTGGACGGGGGAACCGATTCCGCTGGATTTTGTGACGTTTCATCCGAAGGGCCAAGCCAGATTTGTGGATGGACATGTACGGATGGGACTGAGCAACGAGCTGAGCGCCGCGGCCAGCGGATTCCGCACCGTTGCGGCGTCTACGAAGTACCACAATCTGCCTATCATCCTGTCGGAAGCTGATCCCGAGGGTTGCGCTGCCTGCTCGGCTAAGGAGAATCCGGCGAACGGCTACCGCAACGGACTGATGTATCCGGCATATACTGCGGTGGCGATGAAGGCGCTGATCGATCTGGCGGCGCAAGCGCATGCGAATCTGGTAGGCATGTTGAACTGGGAGTTCGAATTCGAAGGTAAGCAATACTTCGAGGGTTTCCGGACACTGGCGACTAACGGGATCGACAAGCCCGAGATGAACATTTTCCGCATGGCGGCGATGTTTTCCGGAGACCGGATTCAGACGGTCAGCTCTGCGGAGATAGCATCCGGCGAAATTGCGAAGTCTGGAGTGCGCTCGCAGCCGGACATTGACGCGTTTGCTACGAAGAGCCTGCACGAAGCTGCGGTGATGCTGTGGAACTATCATGACGATGACCTTCCTGCTGTCGACAGCAAAGTTACGGTGAAGATCGCGGGTATTCCCGTTAGTGTGCACCGGGTACGACTAGAACACTTCCGCATTGATGACAACCACTCCAACGCCTTCACAGTATGGAAGGCAATGGGTTCGCCCCAAGAGCCGACACCAGAACAATATGCACAACTTAAGGCTGCGGGACGGCTTGAGCTACTGACCTCGCCGGAGTGGATGGATGTGAAGGACGGAGGCGTGACGATTACGACCACGATGCCACGACAGGCGACTTCGCTGCTTCATCTGGATTGGTAAAGGCTAGCGACAAGATTTGCGCTTTCTCTTGATCGATATGCGATCAGGGGAAAGCGCTTCATGCTTAAGCGTGACATTCGGTCCGCTTGGACGAGGGCCCTTCCGTGCTCAGGATGACGGGTTTTGTGTGAAGGACTCCGATTTGAAGGCGGGCTTTGATTCGTCGTGGTGCATGAGGAGGATGTTGTTGGGGTCTGTGCCGAGTGGTATGGCGTTTTGCTCGAATGCCTGGAGGATTCGACGGCGCAGCTCGCGCAGGATGGCGTCCTTCTGATTGATTGCGATTCGAATACTGACGGGATAAGTTACGATGCGTCCCTGGATGGCATCGACGCCGGGGACGACGGGATCGGCGAGGGCGATTTGCTGGAAGGCGGGATCGTTTCGCAGGGCTAGTGCGGTGGAGCGAAGGATGTCCAGGACACGGTCGGGGTCTGCGGAGGCGTCGACGTTGAGATTGAGGGTGGCGACGATGAAGTCGCGGGACATGTTGGAGACGGTGGCGACCAGGGAGTTGGGGATGAAATGTACTGTGCCGTCGGCATCGCGCAGGGTAGTGACGCGCAGGGTGAGGTCGATGACAGTACCGGTGAGGCCGTCGATTTTGACGTTATCGCCAACGTTGTACTGATTCTCGAGAAGGATAAAGATGCCGTTGAGTACATCTTTGAAGAGGGACTGCGCACCGAGACCGATGCCAACTCCGACAACGCCAGCGGAGGCGAGCAGAGGGGTAAGGTTGATATTGAAGACGGAGAGGATATGGAGCAGGACGATAAAGCCGATGATGCCATATGCGGTGGCGCGCAGGATGGCGGCGACGGTTCGGAGTTCCGAGGCGCGCTGGGAGGACGCGGTCTGACGGTCTGCCAGGACCCTCATGCGATGGACGAAGAAATTTACGATTTGGGTGAGAATAAAGGCGATGACCAGGATGACGATCATGCGGGGAAGATCGCCATGGATGAAGGCGAGGAGATCGCGATGCCATTGATGGAGCACATCGGCAAAGTTGTCGAAATCTCCGGCGAGATTGGCGTTCTCTTGCGCTGTGAGAGTCAGGAGGAACATGATGGGACATCTCCGAAAATAGTGTGGGCTTGCGTTTCAGGTCACGGGTCAAGTATCTCTCGTTTGATGACGGAAAAGACGTTGTGAAGGAGGGTAGCGATGAAGAAGCTTCGCAGGATGACAGTGTGGGCGGCGACCATCTGCTGGATGCTGGCAATGGGTAACGTGGGGCAGGGACAGCAAGGAAACGGGAGCAGGACACAACCGGTACAGACACAGGAGCCGATGATTCCGATTGTGATACCGGATTCGCAGGCCGACAAGTTGGAGCAAGACCGGGAGAAGCTGGCAAGCAACGAACGGCAGAAGAAGTTGGTGGCGGACACGGCGAAGTTACTGGAGCTGGCGAATGAACTGAAGGCGGCAGTGGACAAATCGAACAAAGACACGTTGTCGCTGGATGTGGTGCGCAAGGCCGATGCGATTGAGAAGCTGGCGCATAGCGTGAAAGAGGGAATGAAGGGGAACTGAGAGTTGCTGGCTGCAGCTTGGGTGCAACGGCCTGGAGTGTTGGGAGGATGCTTTGTGGGTGTTGCGTTGTGAGTTGGGCGAGCGGTTGGGGAATAGTTATGGGCTGTGAGCCCTGGGGTATGAGGGACGGCGGATCAGGGACGGCTAGGAGTTCTGTGCTGGGGGCTATGGGGCCGAGGTCGGGGTCGAGGATGAGATCTTCCACGAGGGTGTCGGCATCGTTGAGGATGGGGTTGGGATCGCGTGGGAGGAAGCTGGCGATGACCTGAAGGCCGTAGAGGAGGCGCGTGGCGCGTGTTGGGTCGAGGTCGTTGGAGGCGATGCGGCTCAGGATCTGGGAGGCGACCAGGAGTGCGGAGGCACGGTCTTCGACGATGGGGAGGGTGAAGGGCTCTGCTGCGTCGAGGTAGCGGAATTTGCCAGGAGGCGGCTGGGGGCGGCGGGAGGTGTGGTGGTAGAAGCAGAAGCTTTCGCCGCGCAGGGCAGGCGAGCCGCAGCGTCGGCCTGAGGTGTGGATGTGGCGGCAGAGAAAGCGCTTGGTACAAGGAGCATCGGCGGCAGGAATCGGTTGGGACATCGTGGGTACCCCCCTGGGTACTTTTCGCAAAGTATTCAAAGTAAAGGTTAAAATATATGTACCGGGGGTATACGACCCGGTGGCTAAAATGCAGAGAACAGGGAACAGTTAAAAGCAAAAACCCGGCATGAGAGCCTGTTACGAAACTGGCTTTTTTGAAGTTAGGGTATGAAGCATCGAAGACGCTCCCGGGAGGGGGCGTTTTCAGTTTGGGTGTTGTTTTGGAGAGCGGTTTGGGTCAGGCAGTGGTGAGTGCCTGGATCAGCCGGGTTGCTCCGAGCAGGTTCACCATTCGTTTGAGGTTGTAAGCCATGATTCCGATGCCGATTTCCGTGCGGGCCCCTGAGAGCCCGCGCAGCAGCAGGCGGGGATGGCCGAAGATGCAGTACTTGAGCGTGCCGAAGGGATGTTCGACGGTCGACCGTCTGAGCCTCATCAGCTCCGAAGTGGCGCGCTGGTGCATGCGGGTGAGCGCGTCGTCGTCCAGGTGGCGGCTGAGGATGCGCTGGGCGGCGGCGGTGCAGCGCGGCTTGAGCGGGCAGTTGCCGCAGTCGAGGGCCGAGGCCTGGTAGTAGACGCTGCGCTTCTCGCGGTGAAGCTGCTTGCGCTCCAGCTTCTTTCCCGCCGGGCAGAGGAAGCTGTCGCTCTCCAACTGGTAGGAGAAGCGGCTGCGGTCGAAGAAGTTTCCATCGCCCTGATTGTTGATGGCGCGGTTGGCGGGCACATGCGGCACCAGCCCGGCGGCCTCGCAGCGGCTGGCCTGCTCGCCGTTGGAGTAGCCCGCGTCGGCGACGATGTTCAAGGTGTCGGCCTCAAGCGCCTTCTTCGCAGCTTCCGCCATCGGCTCCAACTGGCGGTTGTCGGCAGCGTCGAGGGTAACCGCATGGGCCACGATCAGCGCGTGTTCGGCATCGACCGCAGTCTGCACGTTGTAGGCCGGAGCGAAGCCTCCGGCCATGCGCATCGGCCGCGCCTCCGGCTCCGCATGCTTCTTCAACTTGTCCAGCGCAGCCTGCACAGCGGAGGGATCGAGCACGGCTTGGGCCTCCTCATCGGCCTGCTCGCAGCTGTCCAGATACTTCTCCAGGGCCTGACGTTCGCGCACGCTGCCGGCGCTGGCCACAGCACGGAACTTGGTGCCGTCTACCGCGATCCACTCGCCCCGGATCAAGCCGACCGACCGTGCAAACCGCACCAGTTCCGCTCCGGCTGCCGTCACCGCTTCGCGATGCATGCGCCGGAACTCGGCGATGGACTTGTGGTCCGGATACAGCCGCCCCAGCAGCCACATCAACTCCACGTTGCGGCGGCACTCCGCCTCCAACCGCCGCGAAGAGCGCAACTGATGCAGATAGCCATACAGATACAGCTTCAGCAGATCGCGAGGATCGTACCCAGGGCGACCAGTATCAGCCGCTTCCGCACGCTCGAAGCCCAACTCGGCCATCGCCAGACCCTCCACGAACGCATCGATCACCCGGCAAACATGGTCGGACGGCACAAGATCGTCCAGAACAACCGGAAACAGCGTCCCCTGACTACGGCCTTCACCCTGGATGTAGCTCATAAATGAGAAATGCCCTCGCTCCCGCGAAGGCATCTTCTCATCTATCCCTGTTTAAATCCTAGTTCCGTAACAGGCTCAGTATGCCGGGCTTCTTGGTTTAACTGACTGCTTTAATTCTACTCTGCGGAGCATAACTAGTATGCCAAGTATTTTGAAGTATTAAGTGGTTTGGATGGAGTTGGTTAGGGGGATGTTGGAGGTTCGAGCCCCTTGACAGGGAAAACAGGGAAAACAGGGACCAGGGAGCAGGGAACAGGGAAAA
>Ga0316231_1003121_pt1 | contig 14929 bp, 8 predicted proteins | sample TBH18027metaG_FD_206002 | JGI IMG/M metagenome (GOLD analysis project Ga0316231, IMG submission 206002) | Freshwater microbial communities from Trout Bog Lake, Wisconsin, USA - TBH18027 | ecosystem: Environmental > Aquatic > Freshwater > Lake > Hypolimnion/Profundal zone | place: USA: Wisconsin...
CATAAATATCGTTCAACTTCGCCGGATTGCACTGGAAGTCCGGCAGCGCCTCGAGAATGACGTGGTATTGGTTCAACTGCGTGAACAGGGTCGAAATCTGCCGCTGGCCAAAGGCGTCATAGAGCGCATTGTCAATCGCGATAGGGGTGATGCCCAGGCGGGAGGCGGTCACGCGATCGATGACGAGCATGGCCTGCGAGCCGTGCGTTTGCTGGTCGGTGGCCACGTCGCGCAGTTCCGGCAGGGCTTGCATTTTTTCCACCATCCGGGTGGTCCACAGATTCAGTTCATCCGCGTTGGCATCCTCCAGCGTGTATTGATATTCCGTGGAGCTGACGCGGTCTTCCACCGAGAGATCCTGGATCGGCTGCATGAACAGCGTGATGCCGTCCACGCGGGCTAGTTCCGGCTGCAACCGCCGGATGATGTCGCTGGCACTGGTCTTTCGTTGGGCCAGCGGTTTGAGATTGATCAAGATCCGCCCGCTGTTGAGGGTGGAATTGATGCCATCGGCGCCGATGAACGACGACAGGCTTTCCACCGCAGGGTCCTTGAGGATGACTTGGGCAAGGGCCTGCTGCCGTTCGGCCATGGCCGTGAACGAGATGCTTTCATCCGCTTCGGAAATGCCCTGAATTACCCCGGTGTCCTGGACCGGGAAAAATCCCTTGGGCACGAGAACATACAGCAGCACGGTCAGGATCAGCGTTCCGACCGCGATCAGCAAGGTGGCCGTCTGGCGTTTGAACACCCATTGGAGCGTTCGGCCATAGCGCGCAATGATGCCGTTGAAAATCCGCTCGGAAGTTTCGTACAGCCGCCCATGCTTCTTCTCGCCCTTCGCCTTGAGCAGACGCGCGCACATCATCGGTGTCAGGGTCAGGGACACGCCCGCGGAAACCAGAATGGTCACGCTCAAGGTGATGGCGAATTCCCGGAACAGCCGGCCCACGATGTCGCCCATGAACAACAGCGGGATCAAGCCCGCGATCAGCGAAATGGTTAGCGAGATGATGGTGAAGCCGATTTGTTCCGCGCCCTTCAATGCGGCTGCCAAGGGTTTCTCGCCCTGTTCAATGTAGCGGAAGATGTTTTCGATCATCACGATGGCATCGTCCACCACAAAACCGGTGGAGATGGTCAGCGCCATGAGGGTGAGATTATTCAGGCTGAAGCCGAGCAAATACATGACCCCCAGAGTGCCAACGAGCGACAGCGGCACGGCCACGCTGGGAATGATGGTGGCGGAGACATTGCGCAGAAACAAAAAAATGACCATCACCACCAGGGCCACGGTGAGCAGCAACGAAAACTGCACGTCCCGCACGGAAGCGCGGATGGTGGTGGTGCGGTCGGTGAGGATGTTGACATCCACCGATGCCGGCAGATTCGCTTTCAATGCCGGCAGCAGTTTTTTCACCCGGTCCACCACTTGGATGATGTTTGCGCCGGGCTGCCGCTGGATGTTTACGATGACTGCCGGCGTTTCGTTCCGCCACGCCGCCAGTTTGGTGTTTTCAACGTCGTCAATGATTTGCGCCACGTCGGAGAGCATCACCGGCGCGCCATTGCGATAGGCCACAACCAGCGAGCGATAGTCCTTGCTGCTCAGGAGTTGGTCGTTGGCGTTGATTTCATACGATTGGTGGGCGCCGTCGAAATTGCCCTTGGCTTGGTTCACGCTCGCTGATTGCAGCGTCGTGCGCAGATTGTCCAGGCTGATGCCGTAAGCCAGCAGTTGGGTCGGGTTGACCTGCACGCGCACCGCCGGCTTCTGGCCGCCGCTGATCGTGACCAGTCCGACCCCGGAGACCTGCGAAATTTTTTGGGCCATCCGGGTGTCGGTGAAATCCTCGACCTGCGAGAGCGGCAGGGCTTTGGACGAGACGGCGAGCGTCAAAATCGGGGCGTCGGCGGGGTTGGATTTGGCGTAGATCGGCGGCGAAGGCAGCCCGGAGGGCAGGTAGGTTTGCGCCGCGTTGATGGCTGCCTGCACTTCCTGTTCGGCCACGTCAATGTTCAGGGTCAGCACGAATTGCAGGGTGATGATCGAGCTGCCTCCGGAACTGATCGAGGTCATCTGATTCAACCCCGGCAACTGGCCGAATTGACGTTCCAGCGGTGCGGTGATCGCCGACGCGGTCACATCCGGGCTGGCGCCGGGATAAAAAGTCACCACTTGGATCGTGGGATAATCCACCTCAGGCAGGGCCGAGACGGCGAGCATGAAATAGGCGATGAGACCCGTCAGCAAGACCGCGACCATCAGCAGGGACGTCGCCACCGGCCGCAAAATGAATGGGCGTGAAGGGCTCACGGCGAAGATGATTCTGGCTGGGATTGTCGATGGTGGCCGTCCTTGCCCCCGCCGCCTCCTCCGCCGCCCCGGCCGCCGCTGGCCCCACGCGGCCGGATGGCCACTTTGGCGCCGTCGGTCAGCTTGTTGAAATTGTCGGACGCCACGACTGTGCCCGGATCAATGCCCTCCACGGCAGAGATATTGCCATCGGTGGTGCCCACAGTGATGGGTTGCAGGGTGACCGAACCCATAACACTCGCTGGCCGGGCGTTGGTGCTAACCGGATTGGCTGGAGCCGCGTTTTGAGCGGCAGTAACGGTGTTCGTGGATCTTTCCACCTTGACCAGATACACGAACGCGCCGTCGGCATTGCGCTGAATCACGGAGTTGGGCAGGAGCGTGGCATGGTCCAAGGTCTGGACCAGCAACCGCGCATTGACAAACTGGTTGGGGAACAGCGATTCATCGTCATTGGTAAAGATGGCGCGGAACTTGACCGTGCCGCTGGATGGATCAATCTGGTTATCCAGCGTTTCCAGGGTTCCCGTCGCCAACTTTTTGGTTTGCGCGCGATCAAAGGCATCCACGGTCAACGTCTTTCCGGCGCGCAACTGGGCGAGGATTTGTGGCAGGGCATCTTCCGCCACGTTGAAAATCACGGTGATCGGCTGCAGTTGGGCGATGACCACCAGGGCGGTCGTGCTGTTGGCCTGCGCCATGTTGCCCGCATCCACCAAGCGCAAGCCGACGCGTCCGGAAATGGGGGCTGTTATGTGACAATAGCCGAGCTGCACCTGGGCGTTGTCCAGCATGCCCTGGTCCAATTTGACTGTGCCTTCGTTCTGCTCCACCGTCGCCGCCTGCGTGTCCAGTTGCTGCTTCGGAATGGCATTGCTGGCATACGCTTCCTGATAACGTTCCCAGTCCATTTTGGCGTTTTGGAGGATGGCTTGGTCACGCTTCAGTTGTCCTTCCGCTTGGGTTACCGCCGCCTGGCTGGGGCCGGGGTCTATTTCAATCAACGGGTCGCCCACCTTTACCAATTGGCCTTCCTGGTATTTCACCGCCACAATCTGGCCTTGCACCCGGCTATTAATGGAAACCATCTGGAGCGGAGTCACCACGCCCAGCGCGTTGACATAGATACCGATGCTGCCATTGGTCGCGACCGTCGTGCCGACCATGATCGGCCCCAGGCCGCCAGCGCTGCCGCGTCCACCGGCGGGCGGCGTTTGTGGCCGGGGTTTGCAGCCGGCCACGGCTAGGGCCAGGATGACCGCCATCAACCATGCGGCTGCTTTGAATTTACATGTCATTTGCATTTGATTTGTATTCGCTTCCATCTTGATATCGCGATGACCGTAGCGAACAACTTCGCAAAATCAAGCGGCTTTTTGGGGACAACCGGTCCACTCCACCCTGGGCCTGGCACTCAGCTTACAACCGTATTGAGCCCAGCACCCTAGCGGGGACTGTGCCAACCAACCAGGGAAGCCAAAACCATTGGATTCCAGCACTTAATTGGCTCGGCATGGCTGATGGCGGCACGGATAGCAAAGCAAATATGCTGGGCAGCAAACCGCGTTTGCTGGCGGCGCGGCTCACGACGCAACCAAATCGTCCTAGTCCTCGTGATCGAAGAACGGGAACATCGAGGATGAGGATGAGGATGAGGATGGCTGCGCACAAAATGCGCGTGACGCATTCGCTGCATTTTATTACCGTCGCTGAATGTTCAAACTACTGACGCCATCCAGCCGCGCAAAGAGTCACAGATGCGGGGCGGTTTTGCTGGTCTGCCTTTGTTTTGTGGCCCTCGCGTCACGGGCGAGGGCGGCGGAAATTAACGTATCTACCGCGGGCGATGATGCGAATCCTGGAACGGCAGTTAAACCACTGGCCTCGCTGGCCGCCGCGCAAGCAGCCGCGCGCAAGGTGGCGGGGCGTGAGCCGGTGACCGTGTGGCTGCACGCGGGCGTCTATTATTTGCCGGACGCCATCAAATTCACCGCGGCGGATTCCGGCACGCAGCAGGCGCCGGTCATTTATGCAGCGGCACCGGGGGAAAAGCCGGTCATCAGCGGCGGCCAGCAGCTTAAGCTGGATTGGGTGCCGCTGCGGGACGGCATATATCAGGCGCAGGTTCCGGCGGGGCTGGCGGCAGACCAGTTATTCGTAAATGGTGAACGCCAGCAGATGGCGCGCTATCCCAACTTTGATCCCAACGCGGAGAAATTTAATGGCACGGCAGCGGACGCCATTGCGCCGGAGCGCGTGGCGCGCTGGAGCGATCCGGCCGGCGGCTATATTCACGCGATGCACCAATCGCTCTGGGGCGACATGCATTGGAGGATTCTCGGCAAGCAGGCCGACGGCTCGCTCGATTATGAAGGCGGCTGGCAGAACAACCGGCCCAGCGCGATGCACAAACAATACCGTTTCGTGGAAAACATCCGCGAGGAACTCGACGCGCCGGGCGAATGGTTTCATGATGCGAAAGCCAATCGGCTGCTCTTCATCCCGCCGGCGGGCGTGGATTTGAAGACGGCGACCATCGAGAGCGCCGGCTTGCGTCATTTGATTGAATTCAACGGGACCAAGGCGCAGCCGGTTAGATTCGTCACGTTGCGCGGGCTGACGTTCCGGCACGCGGCGCGGACCTTCATGGAAAACCGGGAGCCGATGCTGCGCACGGACTGGACGATTTATCGCGGCGGCGCGGTGCTGCTTAACGGCGCGGAAGATGACGCCATTGAAAACTGTGACTTTGACCAGCTCGGCGGCAATAGTATTTTCGTGAATAACTACAACCGCCGCGTCGCCGTGCGCGGCTGTTTGATTCGCGAGGGCGGCGCGAATGGCATCGCGTTTGTCGGCGATCCCAAGGCGGTCCGCAATGGCATCGGCTGGAAAGAGCACAATGAGTATGCCGCGATTGACCAAACTCCGGGGCCGCTGACGGATAATTTTCCCGCCGACTGCCTGGTGGAGGATTGCCTGATCACGCGGACCGGCCGGTTCGAGAAGCAGACCGCGCCGGTGGAAATTGACATGGCGCAGGACATCACCGTGCGGCACTGTTCGATTTATGATGTTCCGCGCGCGGGTATCAACATTGGCGACGGCTGCTGGGGCGGTCACCTCGTCGAGGAATGCGACATTTTCGATACGGTGAAGGAAACCGGCGACCACGGCAGTTTCAATTCCTGGGGGCGCGACCGGTTTTGGGATTTGCGCGGGGCGCCACCCGGAGCATTGCCAAAACTCGCGCTGCTGGATGTGGTGAAGCCGGTCACGCTGCGGAACAATCGCTGGCGCTGCGACCACGGCTGGGACATCGACCTCGACGACGGCTCCAGCCATTACGTGATTTACCACAACCTGCTGTTGCGCGGCGGATTGAAATTCCGGGAGGGTTTTCAGCGCACGGCCACGAACAACATCATCGTGGGAAACAGCCTGCATCCGCACGTCTGGTTCGCGGACAGCGGCGATGTCTTTGCGCGCAACATCGTGATGGGCGCGTATCGTCCGGCGGGGATGAAGCTTGCGAAATGGGGGGCGGAAGTGGACGAAAATTTATTCACAACTTCGGAGGATGACCGGCGACAGTTCGCCGCGAAAGGGTGTGATGCGAACTCGCTGGTGGGCGACGCTCTGTTTGTGAATGCGGCGGCGGGGGATTTTCGCGTCCAGCCGGGCTCGCCCGCAATCACACTGGGGTTTGAAAATTTCCCGATGACCGAATTTGGCGTGCAATCGCCGCGCTTGAAAGCCCTGGCGCGCACGCCGGAAATTTCCATTCCGACCCCCGTCGCCGACCCTCGTCCGGCGGCGACAATGCAAGCGAGTTGGCTCGGAGCCACGGTCCGCGAATTGATTGGGGAGGAGTATTCCGTGGTGGGCGTGGCACGGGACGCGCACGGCGTTTTCCTGGCGGAGGTGCCGGGGAATTCGGCGGCCTTCGCGGCAGGATTGCGCGCGGGAGACTTCCTCACCCAGATCAATGGGCGACAGGTGCCGGGTTTGCGCGGGTTCCAAACGGCGGTTGCCGCCGGGGCAGCGGGACAAAAGATCAGACTGGAATTACTCCGCAACCAGCAGAAGGTGGTGGTGGAAGTCGAGACGGCGCAACGTGGAAAAGGCAATTGAGAAGAAGGCAACGAACGAAGCAGTCAAGATGGGGTGATCACCAGCTTGCCCGCTATCCGCGTAAATCTCGCGCCGAGCTGCCGGCGCCGGACGCTGAAGATGCCGCTCGTAAAACTCCCAGCCTGGATGGAGTATCCGCTCTTCATCAGGTTCTTGCATGGTCAAATTCCGGTGGCGCGCTGGCAACGCCTTTGAGGGTCAATTGAACGGATGGACATGTCTTTGAATTGAAAGTCCACCATGTTATCGCAGCGGTATCCAATCGCCACCCGCGCCATCGACAGAACCACATTTTCCGAACAGTGGCATTCGGAATTTCCTCCTTCTGTCGGCCCCCATTTCCCCGCGTCTTCAAACTCCAGCACCTTCACGAAACGGTCACCTATACCGGTTATGTCCAGATACATTTCCAGCTTCATGCCTGTCGCCGTCCGGTACAAAACCGCCTTTTGCACGATCATTTGCCCGCGGTCGAATGGTGGCACGGCATGTTCTTTTTCCGGATCGTGCTTTGTATATCCGGTGGTATGATCGCTGTCCTTCTCAAATTTCACCCGGCCGGTCATCGGGTAGATGTTGAAATGATAACTCATCGTTTCGCAGCTGGCGGGAACCGCCTGGTCTTTTCCAACCTTGGCCGTATCTGAGGTTTGCCGGAAACCGCCCGGCACCAATTCAATATGCGGCCCTCCATTGACGGTGCCAGCTCCGGCCTTGATCACCCTGAACCGCCACGTCTGTTCAATATTCAGAAAGTCGCCCTTGCCATCCGCACTGGTTGGCGGCTTATAGAGATAACCTTTGGCCAGCACCTTGCCCAAGTCGAAAGTCTCAATGGTTTTCTCATTGGCGGCAGGATCGCTTAACACCTCCACCCTCAATCTCGTCGGGTCTGCCGATTTGAACCAGCCGTTGCCCGCATCCACTATTTTGTCCTCCATTAATCGGCCATCGTTCACCTCGCTGCTGAATGCCCAGTTGTTAGCTGGCTGCGGAGCGTCGGCGTATATTTTCTGAATACCAAACCGGTCCGTCTCCGTCCTGGTTTGCCCTTGGGCGAAATGCTGAGATTCAAAAAAAGCAAGCAACAGCGCAGCCATGAATCGCAGCGTGTTCACGATCGCAGCGCCTGACTTGTTACGGAGCTGACCGCCGGTTCGTAGATTGAAACCGGCCTTCCCGGGCAAGGTAACAGTTGCGATTTGTGCATGATCAGCGCTTTGGCAATTCATCCGATCATTGCTGAACCACTTAACAGTTTAGCGATGATGTGATCAGCTTAATCATCCGCCCCAAAAACTGCAAGCTCTTCATATTCAAGCCACCGTCCGGAAGCATCCAGCGCCGGATCGTTTGTTGAAGAACCTTACACAGAAGATTCATCCAATGGCATACGGCACATCTCATCGGAGGTTCTGGCGAAACGATTTTGGTGAACGACGGGGTTTATCAATCCGGCGGACTTGCCAATCCGTATTACGTCCGCGTTTCTGCTTTTGGCAAATATCCCGTCATCCAAAGCGTGAATGGGCCGCAGGCAACCTTCATCAAAGGGGCCGGCTACATGTGCGTTTGGCTCACCGACCGGGCGGTTTTGTCCGGTTTCACGGTGATGAACGGCACGAATTATACCTTGGGCCGCAGTGGGGGCGTTTATTGCGAAACGACCAATTGCATCGTGACCAACTGCATCATAACCGGCAATTACGGCGCCAGTGCCGGAGGAGTCATGGGTGGCACGGTGATTGATTGCTTGTTGACCAACAACTCGGGTGCAACCGGTGGCGCGGGATCGAACCTATTGTTCAATTGCACGCTGATTGCCAACCATGGCGGCACCGGCGGCGGTGCGGCGGCGTATTCGGTTTTGAACAATTGTGTGGCGAGCAACAACGTCGCCACCGGAAACGGGAACTCCGGCGCGGATGGGAACGGTGGCGGTCTTTATTTTGGCTCGGCGACCGATTCGTTGATTTCCAGCAACCGAGCGGGCGGCCATGGCGGCGGGGCCTACTGCCCGGAGGCCGACGAAGTGCTTAACCATTGTGTGTTGCAAAATAATTATTCGGGATCTGACGGTGGCGGTGCCAGCGGCGATATCCGCGCGCCCTCATTGTGCATCGAGTTGAGAAGCCATTGCCACGGTTTATTCGCACCGATAGTGGCAATCCAATCGAAGCAGACTAAGGAGCTAAAGCGGCAGGCCGAGCCTCCCGTTTCATACAGGCCCATGAAAAGGTAAACACAGCCGCCACGGAACATCCGTTGCAATTGAGCATTTTTTTCTGGTCGTGAGGGATAGGTTTTGGGCTGAATCCATCGTTCAACGGCGGTGTTGACACCTTTCTGCGTTCATCCGGCAGGTGGCAAAGCGAGGAGGAGGAGGAGCAGGAGGAGGATTTCTTGTGCGAAAAAAGGAAAACGGGCTTTGGCGACAGCGCGCCAAAGCCCGTCTGGAAACTCATGCCCGTCGCCGGTCAGTAGGTGTAACTGGCTTTGAACGAGTTTTCTTCGCCGCTGAGGACGACCTTGAATCCGACCTTGCGGCAGATGTGCTGCATGGCGTGGTTTTCCGCCAGAACGACCCCGCTGAGACTGGTCAATTTCTCGCAGCGGCCGATTTCAATCAGGCGGCGGAGCAGTTCGGTGCCGAGACCCTGGTGGTGCCATTGATCGCTGATGAGCACGGAAAATTCCGCCTCGCCAGGGTTATGCTGTTTGCTCAAGCGGCCGACGCCGAGGATCTTTTTTTCCTCGCCCTTCGGGACCTTGAGTTCGGCCACCAGCGCGATTTCGCGGTCGTAGTCGTTGAAGCAGATGCGGGTCAGGCGTTCGTGCGCGATGCGCTGCGAGAGTTTCAGGGCCGAGAAATAGCGGTTATAGACGCTTTCCTCGGACAAGGTCTCATGGAACTTGACGATGAGCGGTTCGTCTTCGGGCTTGATGGGGCGGATGAAGACGGGCGCCTTGTTTTTCAGCTTCCAGGCTGAGGCATATTGAATGGGATAGGGGCGGATGGCCGGACGCGGCAGCTTGTTTTCCGATGTTTTCGGGTCATGCAATACCACCCGGGCGTCGAGCGCGAAGATGCGTTCCGCGGAGACGAGCAGGGGATTGATGTCCAGTTCGGAAATCCACGGCTGTTCGACGACGAGCTGGCTGAAGCGGACCATCAATTGTTCAAGCGCGGCAAGATTGGCGGCTTTGCGGCCGCGCACGCCCTTGAGCGCGGTGTAGATTTTGGTGCGTTCCATCATGCGGCGCGCGAGGGTGGCGTTCAGCGGCGGCAGGCCCAGCGCGCGGTCCTTGAACACTTCCACGAGCTGGCCGCCCGTGCCGAACAGCAGCACCGGGCCGAACTGTGGGTCCATGCTGCTGCCCACAATGATTTCGTAGCCTTCCAATTTGATCATGGGCTGCACGGTGACGCCCAGGAAATGCTCCTTGCCGGCTTTCTTTTCGCAGGAGGTTTCAATCGTCTTCCAGGCCTGCCGCACCGCCGAGGCGGTGCGCAAATTCAGTTGCACGCCGCCGACGTCGGTCTTGTGCGTGATGGTTTCCGAGTACAATTTCAGCACCACGGGGAAGCCGAGCCGCGCGGCCTGTTTGACGGCGTCGCCTTCCGTGAGGGCGATGTGGGTCTCGACGGTGGGGATGCCGTAGGCCGCCAGCAGTTTCTTGGATTCAAACTCGGTGAGAATCGTGCGGCCGGATTTGCGGACTTCGGCGAGGATGGCCGAGGCTTTCTCGCGGTCAATTTCACCATGCGCGTCGTCGGTGGCCATGGCCGGGGTTTCATAAAGCTGGCGCAGGTTTTCGCTGTAGCGCCACATGTAATAGAACGATTTTGCGGCACGGTCGGGATACTTAAAAGTGGGAATCTGCGCGGCATTGAGAATATCCTCGCCTTTGGCGACCATGTCGGCGCCCATCCAGCTGGCGATGACTGGCTTATGGGGGATTTGCGCATAGGGCTTGAGGCATTCGGCGGTGGCGGTGGGATCGGTCATCGCCTGGGGCGTGAGGATGATGAGGATGCCGTCGGTGTTCGGGTCTTTGGAGGCGATTTCGAGGGACTTGGCGTACAACTCCGGTTTGGCGTCGCCGATGATGTCCACGGGGTTGTTATGGCTCCAAGTGGGTGGGAGGATCTTGTTATACGCCTCCATGGTTTCCGGCGAGAGGGTGGCCAGTTGGGCGCCGCTGCCGATGAGCATGTCGGTGGCGAGCACGCCGGGGCCGCCGGCGTTGGTGACGATGGTCAGGCGCGGGCCTTTTGGGCGCGGCTGTTTGGCGAGCACCTCGGCCATGTCGAACAGTTCCGAGATGGCTTCGACGCGCAGCACGCCCACGCGCTGGAAGGCGGCTTGCAACACCTCATCGCTGCCGGTGAGCGAGCCGGTGTGCGACGCGGCGGCTTTCGCGGCAGCTTCGGTGCGGCCGGGCTTGATGACGATGATCGGTTTGGTGAGCGCCACTTCGCGGGCGGCGGACAAAAAGGCACTGGCATCGCCGATGCTTTCCATGTACATCACGATGCTCTTGGTGTTCGGGTCATCGCCCAGATGCTGGATCAAATCGCCCCAGCTCACATCGAGCATGGAGCCCAGCGAAACGAAGGCGCTAAAGCCGACGTTTTCCTTCAAGCTCCAATCCAGAATCGCGGTGCAGAGGGCGCCGCTCTGGCTGATGAAACCGACGCTGCCCGGCCGCGCCATATCGGCGGCGAAGGTGGCGTTCAACTTGGCGCCGGGAACCATGACCCCGAGGCAGTTCGGCCCGACGATGCGGATGCCGGCCTTGTTGGCTTCCTCCAACACCTGACGTTCGAGTTCCACGCCGGGGGCGCCGATTTCCTTGAAGCCGGCGGAGATGATGATCACCCCTTTGACGCCCTTGGTGCCGCAGTCCTTGACGATGGCGGGCACGGTTGCGGGCGGGGTGATGATGACGGCGAGGTCCGGGGCGGCCGGGACGGCAGTGATGCTGGGATAGGCCTGGATGCCAAGCACGGTGTCGCGCTTGGGGTTGACAGGGTAAATCTGGCCTTCAAAGCCGCCTTTGACGATGTTTTCAAGAATGGTCCGGCCCACGCTATTCAGCGTTTCCGTGGCGCCGATAATCGCGATGGATTGCGGCGAAAAAATCGGCGACAGGGGACGGCGCGTGGTATGGTGCAGAATATCGTGTGCGGACTCGATGGAATTGGGGTTCGTGGCAGTGCTCATAATCTTTGTCAATGTAAATTCAATTGCTGGGGAGAAAATGACAGCGACGCGAGCTGCCGACTTCCCACCTTTTGGCAAATCATCACCATATTTTGCAATTTTGGAGATTATTTGGGAATCCTCCGCCTTCGCAAGCTCATGCTCATCCCCGCCAAAAACACGGAAAAGCGGGGCGGAGCAGGAGGGTAAGGTTTGCTATTTTTGCCCCTGGGCGTCCGACCAGCGCACGGCGTAGCGGACCAGTTCCGTGGCGGTGGTGAGATTTAATTTTTGTTTGATGTTCGCCCGGTGGACTTCCACGGTTTTCACGCTCAAATGCAGGCGGGTGGCAATATCGCTGGTGCCGAGACCCTGGCTGATCAATTGAAACACCTCAAACTCGCGGTCCGAGAGCCGGCGCACCGGCGAGGCGGTGCTTTCGGTCACGTTGCCGGAAAGACTTTCCAGCACGCGTGCGGACATCTTTTCGCTGACAAAAATCTGTCCGGCGAGCACCCGGCGGATGGCCTGCAAAAACTTCTGTCCGCCTTCCTGTTTCATGATGTAGCCGCGCGCGCCGGCGCGCAGCACCCGTTCGGCGTAGATCATCTCATCGTGCATGGAAACGACGAGGATCGGCAGTTCAGGATTCAGCGTGCGGAGGTCCTTGATCAATTCCAGGCCATTTTTGTCGGGCAGGGAAATGTCCACCAAGGCGAGATCGAATTTGTGTTTGGCGGCGGCGGCGATGGCCTGGCCAGCGTTATCGGCTTCAGCGCAGACTTTCAGGTCATCTTCGCTGTTGATCAACTGTGCCAGTCCAGTGCGCATCATCGGATGGTCGTCCACGATCAGGAGGCGCTTGCGGGCGGGTTTGGGCTTGGCGGGCATGATTAAACGAGTTTTGAATTGGGGGAAACATCGAACCTCCAACATCGAACCTCCAACATCCAATGGGAGCCACTTGGACCAACCGCTGGTTTTTGAGCGTTGGCTGTTGGCTGTTGGATATTCATAGGGTTCAGATTGCGGGATTGGGCGCGGAGCACATGACCAGGACGCCGCCTTGGGCGTTGCGCTTTATGGTCAGGGTGCCGCCGATCATGCTGGCGCGGAATTTCATGATGCCCACGCCCATGCCGCCCGACTGCGGTGTTTTCTCCGGGGCAAAGCCGGTGCCGTTGTCGGAGATGCCGAGGTAAATCCAGCCGGGGTCGGCCTTGAGATAAATGGTAATTTCGGTCGCGCGGCCGTGTTTGATGGCGTTGGAGACGGCCTCCTGCGCGAGCCGGAATAGATGGGTGGCCATGGCGTGGTTGGACAGGGTCACCTGCGAGTCGTAATCGAACCGGCAGTGGACGCCAAAGATTTTTTCCTGGTTCATCGCGTGTTCGTGCAGCGCGGAAGCGAGGCCTTCAGATTCCAGCGTGACCGGCGAGAGACCGCGCGCAAGCGAGCGGGTCTGGACGATGGCGTCGCGCACCAGCCGGGCAATGTTACTGGCGCGCGCCGCGCCGTCTTTGGATTTGGGCGCGAGCTTGTTTTCCAGCACCTGGCTCAGCATCTCGATGCCCGCCAGATGTTGGCACAAGCCATCGTGCAGATCATGACCGATGCGGCGCTGTTCGCGGTCGCTGACCTCGAGAATCTGCCGTTCCAACTGTTTGCGTTCGGTGATGTCGCGCGCCAATTTTGAGGCGCCGACAACCGCGCCCTCCGCGTCTCGAATTGGCGAAATGGTTACCGAAACGTCAATCAGCCGACCATCCTTGCACCGGCGCACGGTTTCATGGTGGTCCACCGACTCGCCGCGCCGGATTTTTTCCAGGATGGCTGGCTCTTCGCCCTTGCGGTCGTCGGGAATGAGCACGGAGATGTGTTTGCCCACCATTTCGGATCGGGCGTAACCGAAGATGTTTTCCGCGCCCCGGTTCCAACTGGTAACGTAGCCCTCCAAGGTTTTGCCCACGATGGCGTCGTCGGAGGATTCGACCAGCGCGGCATAGTGCCGCAGCATTTTCTCGGATTCCTGGCGGGCGCTGATGTCGCGAACAAAGCCGGTGAACAGCGTCCGGTCCCGCAGTTTGACCTCGCTGACTGCCAAGTCCATCGGGAAGAGCGAACCATCCTTGCGCTGGCCGGAGACCTCGCGTCCGATGCCGATGATATGGGCCCGGCCGGTGCGGAGATAGTTGGCGATATGGCCGTCGTGCGCCGCGCGCTGCGCCGGGGGCATGAGGAGGTTGACATTCTGGCCGACGAGTTCGGCGGCTCGATAGCCAAAGATGTTTTGCGCCGCCGGATTGGCCGATTCGATGAGGCCGCGGTGATCAATGGTGATGATGCCTTCCACGGCGGTGTTTAAGATGGCGCGCAAGCGCTCCTCCCGCTCCGACAACGCCACCGCCACCTGTCGCTTTTGCTGTTTGGCGCGGCGGGCGTGTTTAGATTTGAGCTCCTCGATCGCGGCGAGCAGCTCGGTGCGGGACATTTTACGATAGTCCTTCATCTCGCGGATGCAGAGACTATCCGCTAAACCGGCCTCGCTGCCAACCTCAATTGCAGGCATGTCCCCCCGGGCGGTGGCCGGTCGTGGTCCGGTCAATGGGTCAGCAACTGAGCGCGGTAATCGGTCGGCGACTGGCCGAGGATCTTTTTGAACACGCGGTTAAAGTGGGTAAGCGACTGGAAGCCGACTTCAAACGCGATTTCGCTGACGCGCAGATTGGGGTTGAGTAGGAGGTTCTTGGATTTCTCAATCCGCACGCGGGCGACGTAGTCGGTGAAATTGATGCCGGTGACGCGTTTGAACATTTTGCAGAAGTAGTAGCTGCTCATGTTGACGGCTTTGGCGACCTGGCTCAAGGACAGCTCCTCGGTCTGATGTTCTTGGATGAAGGTGCGGGCCTTGGCGATGACCGGCGGCTCAGAATTTTCGCGCTGGATGAAGACCTGGTTGCTGACCATGGCCAGATGTTGCGCGAAGATGGACAGGAGCTTGAGGGCGGAGTCGTGTTCCTTGGGCGTCACCACCCGGCCGGAGAAATACGCCGCGCGAAGCGCCTCCGGGGTGGTCTCGACTCCCCATTTTTTGCACAAAACCGCTGTTTTTTTGAACTGCACTTCGGTGGGTTTCTTGCGGAATACCTGGCCGGTTTGCAGGTAACCGACGAGCCGGTCGCTCATGCGCACGGGCACGGCGCTGTCGCACAAACCGACGGGGCAGGTGACGGTTTCCGGCTCGCTGGAGGCCTGCTGGCACAAACGTTCC
>Ga0316231_1003126_pt1 | contig 14916 bp, 9 predicted proteins | sample TBH18027metaG_FD_206002 | JGI IMG/M metagenome (GOLD analysis project Ga0316231, IMG submission 206002) | Freshwater microbial communities from Trout Bog Lake, Wisconsin, USA - TBH18027 | ecosystem: Environmental > Aquatic > Freshwater > Lake > Hypolimnion/Profundal zone | place: USA: Wisconsin...
GAGGCAAACCAGAATCTGCTAGCCGGAACAGAGAGTAACGATGCAGCAGAGTCCGTGGAACGGTCCTGGACAGAGTTCAGTTCATTCCGGGATGCGGTTAAAACCACCTCATTTTGTGCAGATTAGGTTGACTTCGACGACAGGTTACTCGTTGACCTGTATCGAGCGACTCCCATAACATAGAAGGTAGCTGAAGAGGTTACATCACGGTTTGGATCCACTGCATGACATGCTTTGTAGAGGAGTTTGCATGGCAATTGCAATTGAAGGTGGAACCACATCCCCGTGTAAAGCGGAGAGGAAACCATGGACGGCTCCGGTACTTGAGACGATTCCGGTGCATGCAGCGATGGGGTCTTCTCCGGGATCGAAGTGCGACAAGCACGGATCGCTCTCCCATGGCTCGGGCTGCCCAGCGTAAGGCCGGAGCATTTCGAGAGCTGAACGGGTTTCGCGTCAAAGAGATATTCTGAGCAGGGTGCTGCTTGAGCGCAATCTGCGGATACTGGCTGCTGCACGGAGATGCGCACCCGCGACGGGTGTGCGCGCGGATGTTGGAGTCGCTGGCTGCACATGGCCCGGACGGCTCTGGCCTGCACACTTTGGCGTGGGTTGCGCTGGGCCATCGGCTGCTGAAGATTACGGCGGAAGATGAGTTGGAGACGCAGCCTCTGGCGGCGAATTCTCTCTCAACGTTAGACACAGATGCGACCCGTGATGCGGGCGTCTGGCTGATTGCGGACGCGCGCATCGACAACCGCGCCGAGCTTGCGGCGGAGTTTGGAGTCTCCACGAACGAAGCGGCTGGGATGGCGGATTCGGCCTTCGTGCTGAGGGCATGGCTGCGCTGGGGCCAGGAGTGCGTCGAGCACCTGGTGGGGTCGTTTGCCTTCGCGGTGTGGGACGCGCTGGCGGAGCAGTTCTTTCTGGCGCGCGACCACGCAGGCGACCGTCCGCTCTACTATCGCAAGACGGCGGAGAGCTTTGCGTTTGCGACGACGGCGCGGGCAATTCGTGCGTGTCCTGATGTGTCGAGTGAATTGGACGAACGGCAGCTGACGCGCGACCTGGTCGGCCTGCCGCCGGAGTTCTCCCGGACGCGCTTCCGCGACGTGCAGGCTGTGGCTCCGGGGCACTGCCTGGTGGTGAGGCGCGATGGGGCGGAGCAGCGACGCTATTGGCGGATCAACTCACTTCGACCGGTGCGATTCGCGCGCGACGAGGAGTACATCGAGGCGTTTCTGGAGGTCTTCGACGAGGCGGTGCGCTGCCGGTTGCGTACCAGCGGCGGCGTTGCCGCAGAGCTGAGCGCGGGGCTGGACAGCGGCGCGGTGGCGGCCACGGCAGCGCGGCTGCTGGCGTCTGGCGGGGCTGAGATTTCGGCTTACACAGCGGTCCCATGCGCGGAGTTTTCCGGGATTGTGCCGCCGGGACTGATCGGCGATGAGGGGCCTTACGCGACCGAGGTGGTTGCACTCTATCCCAATATGCGGCACATCCGCGTGGACGCGAGCGGGTCGGACATGCTGCGCGAACTGGCGCGCATCTTTCCCCTGCTCGACCTGCCGCATGCTGCCGCTCTGAACAACGTGTGGGGCAACCTGATTCTGGACCGCGCCGCCGCCAGCGGGGTGAAGGTGATGCTGAACGGCGCGCTGGGCAACTTCGCCTACAGCTACACGGGAGGAGATATTTTGCATGGGAGATTCCGCAGCGGGCGCTGGCTCAAAACCCTTCGCCAGGCGTGGCGGCTGCGGCAGATGGGGATTTCGTCGGGGCGCAATGCCGCGTCGCTGACGGTCTTCGGCGTGCTTCCGTGGGCGCTGCGCAGACGCATCGATCCGCTGATCCGCGCAGTCAACGCCGGTTGGAGCGCGATTCGTGCGGCGCGCGCCCGCGAGTTCGATACGGACGACCAGCTGCGCCGCCATATCTTCCTGCATACGGGCAGGCTGCCGCGCCTGATGGCAACGGACTTCCAGCAGAACCAGTACGGCGACTACAACGCCGCGACCGGCGCGGGTTGGGGCATCGAGGCGCGCGACCCCACGGCGGACAAACGGGTCTTCGAGTTCTGCGCTGCGGTTCCGCCAGAGCAGTTTGTGGCGGGCGGGCAGGGGCGCTCGCTGGCGCGGCGCGCGATGCGCGGACGGCTGCCCGAGGCGACGCTGGCTCGCACGGAGAAGGGCACGCAGTCCGCCGACTGGTATGAGAGCCTGAGCAGGATTCGCGGCGAGCTGGCTGCGGAGATCGCGCTGGAGCAAGAGAGTCCCGGCGCGCGGCGGCTGATCGATCTGGAGCGGCTGCGCAAGGCTCTGGAGGAGTGGCCACGGACGGCGCAGGAGGCGGCGCTGAAGGACGGAATCTACGATGCGGCGATCCCGCGCGGCATCGCGGTCGGCTACTTTATTCGGCGGATCGAAGAAGAGGCTAGACAGTAGCGAGAGAACGGATCAGGCGCGGCCGGCGAACTCGCGAGTCTCGGTGGAGACTTTGACTTTTTCACCCTCTTTGATGAAGAGGGGGACGCGGATCTCCAGGCCGGTTTCGAGGCGGGCGATCTTGGTGGCACCGCTGGAGGTGTCTCCGCGCACGGCGGGCTCGGTGTAGACGATCTTCAGCTCGACGAAGATGGGCAGTTGCAGGCCGATGGGATTGCCGTTGAATTTATGCAACTGGACCAGGAGGCCGTCGGTGAGGAAATCGAGCGCGGTGCCGAGCATCTGGCCGGAGAGCGTGAGGGTCTCGAAGCTCTCCTGATCGAGGAAGTAGGAACCGTCGTTGTCGCTGTAGAGATAGGTGGCGGGAACCAGGACGAGGTCGGGCTCCTTGAACTTGTCGTTGGCCTTGAAGGTCTTATCGAAGACGGCGCCGGTGAGCAGGTTGCGCATCTTGAGGCGTACCAGGGTCTGGCCGCCGCGCGCGGTGGGCGTGTTCACTTCGGCGTCGAGGCAGGCGTAGGGAATGTTTTCAAACTCGAACAGCGCCTTGCGCTTGACGTCGATTGCATCGATCAGTGCGGCCATGTACTCCTCGTGCTCCTCGTTCAGTTGATTTCCATCGAGGGCAGGCCGGCAGCGAGAGCGAATGCAGACGTGGTCCAGGATTCCTCTCAAGTATAAGCGGTGAAACTCGCAGGGGGAGAGATGGCGGTGTGCGCCGGGAGTGGTAACGTAGCAACCATGCACTCGCCCGCCTCGCCGAAACCCGACTCTGCGGTCGTGGGCAGGACTGCGGCTGCGGAAGGGCCGGCGCAGGCAACCGGCAACACTGGCTCGACCTGGCGTACGGCGCTGCGGCTGGTGCGCTTCTCGGTGGCGGTGGACCCGCGGGCGTTCGCGCTGACCGTGGCCACCGCACTGGCCGGTTCGCTGGCCGAAGGAGTGGGGCTGGTGCTGCTGCTGCCGCTGCTCTCTACGGCGGGGATCAACTTCAGCGGCACGTCCGCGGCCAGCCGATTGAGCGGCGCATCGCAACGGCTGCTGTTGGACGCCGGAGTGCCGCACTGGCTGTGGCTGCCAGTGGTGTTGGGCGCCTTTCTGGCGACGGGCGCGCTGCGCTCGGTGCTTCGCAGGTCGCAGTCGATGATGGTCTTCACTACGACGACGCGGGTGCATCTGGCGCTGAGCCGGCGGGTGTATGAGTCGGTGGTGCGGGCACAGTGGGGGTTCCTGGTGCGCCAGCGCGCGGGGCGATTGACGCACGTGCTCACCGGGGAGTTACGAGCCGTCTCGGACGCGATCAGCCTGTCACTTTTGCTCATCAACCTGGGCTGCCTGACACTGCTGTATCTGGGGATTGCGTTGAAGCTCTCCGCGCCGATGACGGGGCTGGTGCTGGTGATGGGCGGTACGCTGCTTCTGCTGGAGCGGCGCTCGCTGGGGCGCATGAGGGCGAGCGGCAAAGGCTACTCGAAGAGTGTGGGCGAGGTCTACGCGGCGACCGAGGAGCACCTGAGCAACCTGAAGAGCATGAAGACCTACAACGCCGAGGAACGCAACATCCAGCAGTTCGCCGGGCTGTGCGCCGAGATGGCGCGCCATGCCGTGGGCACAGCGAGGCAGCAGGCGTCGTCGTCGTTCCGCTTTGAGGTGGGGACGCTGGCGGCGCTGGGCGCGGTGATCTTTCTGGCGCTGGGCGTACTGCATGTGCAGGCGGCCACCATGCTGATGCTGCTGGCGATCTTCACCCGGCTAATGCCGCAACTGGCTACCCTGCAGAGCCAGATGCACCAGTTCGCGAGCATTCTGCCGTCGTTCGACCATGTGCTTGCAATCGAGGCGGAGTGTGCGGCCCACGCCGAGCCGCTGGCGCTCGAAGCTGGTGATAGGGACTCCGTTGCTATGGCTCAGCTCAACCTGCAACGGGAGTTCCGGCTAGAGAATGTGTGGTTCGCCTACCAGGCGTCTGCGCTGCCGGATGTGGAGCCGGAGTTTGTTCTTCGCGGCATCGACCTGGCGATGGAGGCGGAAGTGATGACGGCGGTGGTGGGGCCGTCGGGCGCGGGCAAGAGCACGATTGCCGATTTGGTCAATGGACTTTTGCTGCCGACGCGCGGACGACTGCAGCTGGATGGGCGCGAACTCACTCCCGCCGAGGCGCGGCAGTGGCGCCGCCAGGTGGGATACGTGGGCCAGGAGACGGTGCTCTTCCACCAGAGCGTGCGCGAGAACCTGCTGTGGGCGAAGCCGGGGGCAACCGACGACGAGCTGCGCGAGGCGCTGCTACAGGCCTCAGCAGGCTTTGTCTATGAGCTGCCGGGAGGGTTGGAGACGGTTGTGGGCGACCGCGGCGTGCTGCTCTCCAGCGGAGAGCGGCAGCGCATCTCGCTGGCGCGCGCGCTGCTGCGCAAGCCCACACTGCTGATTCTGGACGAGGCGACCAATGCGCTGGATGTGGAGAACGAGGCGCGTATTCTGGACGCAATCCGGGAGGCGATGCGAAGCTCGAAGCTGGAGGGACGTGGCGGGTTGACGGTCCTGATGATTGCGCATCGGGCCAGCGCGATGCGCCGCGCCGACCGCATCTTCGAGATGGAAGACGGCCGTGTCGTTCGCTCCGGGACGTGGGAGAAGCTGAACCGCGAGATGCAGCGATGAGATTGCTGACCAAGATCGTTGGGCGCGGAACGTCGGGGATGTTGCTGGCGGCGGAGGCGCTACTGTTGTTGGCGTTCTTTCGCATCTGCCTGGTGGTGGTTCCGGTGTACTGGATCATTCGCACGATTACGCGTGGGCCCACCGTAGAGCGCACCGACGACGAGACGGCGGCAATGAACGATGCAGAGCGCGCGACTGAGGAGCATTCGATAGAGATCGCGCAGCGGGTGCGATGGGCGGTTGAGGCCGTTGCGCGCCACTCGCCGATTGCCTTCGTCTGCTTCCCGCAGACGCTTGCGGGCTACACCATGCTGCGGCGGCGCGGCGTGCAGAGCACGATGGTGTATGGCGTGGCGCGATCGCCCGCGAGCAAGCTGACGGCGCACACCTGGCTGATGGTGGGCGACAAGGTGGTGCTGGGCGGCGAAGGCTCCGCGCCATTCACTCCGGTGGAGCGGTGGGGATGAGGGGCAGTTACAGGCGACAGTTGCAGGTTGATCGTTGAAGGCGTGCGGAGGGGCGATCAGGCGGACTTGGCCTGCTGAAGGAGGTCGCTGGCGCGGGCGGCGGCTTCGGCCAGCACGCGGTGGTGAATGGTGAAGAGGGCGAGTTCCAGGCGGTCGCTGACGCCGGTCTTGTCATAGATGCTGCGCAGGTAGTTCTTGATGACCTGCTCCTTGGTGCCGAGCTGAGTGGCGATGAGCTTGTTTTTGCAGCCCTGCACGATGAGCGCGACGATCTGAATCTCCTTGGGGGTGAGGCGGTCGCGGACGTGCGCGCCGACTGTGTCCTGGGCCAGGATGGAGGTGACGTTGGAGTGCTGGAAGGAGTGCTGCCCTGAGGCGACGCGGCGGATGCACTCCAGCAGGCCGGGGCCTGGAACATTGCGATAGAGCACGCCATCGAGTGCGCGGGCGAGCTCTTCGGGGACCTCCGAGCCGTTTTCGGCGATGTAGATGGTGCGGATGCCGGCCGCCTGAGCGTGGGCGATCACGGAGTGGGCGTTGAGTTGCATGCTGGAGGAGAAGAGAAGAATGGCACCCCGCCAGGTCTCGATGGCGCTGGAGAGGCGGGCGAGGTCATCACATTGGGCCACGATGCGCATGTCGTCTTCCAGCGCGAGGACGCGGGCGGCACCCGCCCGGAAGATCGCCTGGTTGTCGGCAAGGATAATTCGGTTCATCGGAGGGGTCTCCCTGGACGACGATGCGCCGCCACTCCTCTCATCGGCGAGGATCGCATGACGGGAGGAGGATGTCTACAATTCGTACAGCCGCCGGAAGCCGGTCCAGGCCCCAATTCAGGTTCAGACTCAATGCTATAGCCTCTCCATCCTGCAGGAGTTGTAATCAGACTCCTGTGCGCAGCCGATCTCGCGGGACAGACGATGCCGCTGCCAGTCGCGTCTTTCGCCGGCGAAACTATTTTTCTACTGCATCGTCTCCTATGTATCATTCTCTGGCGCACGAACCTGGCGGTCACTTCGCTCTATCTGAGCGCAGGTTTGTGAAATGAGATAATCCCCCGCACAGCAAGGCACCTTTCCTCTTCAGGAGCAGTCCATGGTCTTCCGCCCCAGCTTCAAATTGAGTCTTTCTGCCCTCGTCCTTCTGCTGCTAGCCGCAGGATCTCTGCAAGTGCTGCGACTCACCGCGTCAGCACAGAGCGACAATCAACCCTCTGTGAGCGGGGCGGTGCCACCCAAGAGCTGGATCGACAAGGACACCGGGCACCGCGTATGGCGCGTAACGGATGAGCCCAACTCAGGCGCGTTCTACTTCAACGTGAACGCGTTCACGCCGGACAACAAGTCCATGGTATACAACTCGCCGGACGGCATACGCGTGCTCAACCTGGCGACGATGACGACCCGGATGCTGGTGTCGAACCCGGCTGCGCCAGCGGCTGCGGCCACGGATGCGGCGGCGGGCGGGCGGGGCGGACGCGGGGGCGGCGGGGCGCGCGCCATTGTTGTGGGGCACAAGACTAACAGCATCTTCTTTACGCGCATGGACCCGGTGACGCGCACGAATGCGGTGTACAAGGCGGACACCAACAGTGGCGCGGTGACCAAGCTGATCGACCTGCCGCCGCGGGTGAGCATCTCCAGCGTGAACGCAGATGAGACGCTGGGCGTAGGGACGTATAACGCGGCGGACTGCCCGGGCGGCAATCCGAATGCGCCGCACGCATTTCTTGCCGCACTGGCCGGAGGGGCCGGACGCGGTGGCGGCCGGGGTGGCCGGGGCGTTCAGCCATCGCCGGGGTCTCCTTCCGCTGCCGGAGCAGCCGCTGCTGCCGCCAACCCAACGCTGGGCGGCGCCAATGTGCAGTCCGACAACAAGGGTGCAATGATGGAACAGCGGCTTGCGGCGCACACCCCGGTCGTCATGTTCACCATCCGGCTGGAACCAGGGCCCAACGGCCAGAAGGCCGGAACTATCCATCCGCTGTTTCACTCCACGGACTGGATCGGCCACATGCTCTTCTCTCCCACCAATCCGAACCTGATCCTGTACTGCCACGAGGGCATGTGGCAGAAGGTGGACCGCATCTGGCTGATCCACACGGACGGAACCCACAACCAACTGATCCACAAGCGCAGCATGGCGATGGAGATCGCCGGCCACGAGTTCTGGGGGTTGGACGGCAAGACGATCTGGTACGACTGGCAGTATCCCAAGGGCGAGGACTTCTTCGTTGCCAGCTACAACCTGGAGACGCACAAGCGGGTTGCGTATCACCTGCAGCGCAACGACTGGTCGATCCACTTCAACCTGACTCAGGACCTCGACCTGTTCTGCGGCGACGGCGGCGACTCGGGGCAGGTAGCGCAGGCGCCGGACGGCCAGTGGATTGAGCTCTTCCGTCCAGAGATGATCGGCGGCACGGAGGGTGCGCTCAACAATCCCAACTTCTTCCAGCCGGGCGTCTTCCACTCCGAGCACCTGGTCAACATGGCGCACCAGAACTACCGCGCCGAACCGAACCCGCGCTTCTCGCCCGACAAGAAGTACGTGTTCTTTACCAGCAATATGTTTGGCCGCAGCTATGTGTTCGCGGCCGAAGTCGCCAAAGCCACCGACCTCACAGGCGCTGTGTCCACGCCTGAGCTGGCCACCAAGTACAACCCCATCATGCCTACACCAACCACGACGGAGAAGTGACCGCCAGCCTGGCCTCACTTCGCATAGTATGGATACGGTTCCCCAGCCCTCGATCTCTGCGGGCCGGGGAACCGCAATGACACGAACTGCACGATCCAGAACCAATCCATGAGGACCTTCATGCGCCGCCTACCACTTCTTCTCGCCGCTCTCGTCGCCCTTCCGCTGTTCCTTCACGCCGCACCCGCTGCCGCACAAGCCGCCGCTTCGCAAAAGCCGCGCGTGATTCAGTCGTTCACCACAGGCTGGCGCTTTCTGCAGGCCGATGCCGCAGGCGCGGAGAAGCCCGCATTCGACGACTCTGCGTGGAAGGGCGTGACCCTGCCGCACGACTGGGCCATCGCTGGGCCGGTGAAGGAAGACGCGCCGTCGCGTGGCGCGGGTGGATTTGCACCGACCGGCATCGGCTGGTATCGCAAGACGTTCACCGTCCCCGCCGCCGATGCCAATCCGACAGCCGCTCGCCGCACGTTTGTCGTCTTCGACGGCGTGATGGCCAACAGCGATGTCTACCTGAACGGCGAGTTGCTGGGCCACAGGCCCTACGGCTATGTGAGCTTTGTCTATGAGCTGACGCCGCACCTGCGCGCGGGCAAGAACGTGATGGCGGTGAAGGTGGACGACTCGCAGCAGCCCGCATCGCGCTGGTATCCCGGCGCGGGGATCAATCGCCAGGTGCGGCTGATTACTACGGGGGACGCGCACATCGTTCCCTGGGGAACGTTTGTTACCACGCCTTCGGTCATGGTTGACTCGGCGACTATTCACGTGCGTAGCACGGTGACCAACGAGTCCGCCGCGACTGCGAAGCTCTCGCTGCGCGTGCGGCTGACCGCCCCGAACGGAAGCGCGGTTCTGGCCGGCAAAGAAATATCTTCGGCACAGACGCTGGATCTTGCGCCCGGCGCCAATGGCGATCTGGAGGCCGAGACGACTCTGCCCAAGCCCGACCGATGGGACCTCGACCACCCCGTGATATACACCGTGCACGCCACGCTCCTGCGTGACGGCAAGGCGATGGATGAGGAGGACGTGCCGTTCGGCATTCGCGAGTTCCACTTCGACCCCGACAAGGGCTTCTTCCTGAATGGAGTTCACCACAAGGTCTATGGCGTGGCGCTGCACACCGACGGTGGCGCGGTAGGCACAGCGGTTCCGCTTGGAGTGTGGGAGCGGCGCCTGACCGAGCTGCGCAAGCTTGGCGTCAACTCCATCCGCACCGCGCACAACCCGCCCGCGCCGGAGTTTCTGGACCTGGCCGACCGCATGGGCTTCCTGATCATGGATGAGATGTTCGACTGCTGGACGGTGGGCAAGAATACCTACGATTACCACCTCTACTTCAAGGACTGGTCCACGCGCGACACCACCGACACGGTGATGCGCGACCGCAACCATCCCAGCATTATTCTGTGGTCGGCGGGCAACGAGATCCACGACACGCCGAAACCTGAAATCGCGATTCCGATTCTGAAGTCGCTGGTCGCAACCTTCCATCAGAACGATCCGACGCGGCCCGTGACGCAGGCGCTCTTCCGTCCCAATGTGAGCCACGACTACGAGAATGGCCTGGCTGACCTGCTGGATGTGGTGGGGCAGAACTATCGCGAGCAGGAAATCCTGAAAGCGCACGCGGACAAGCCGACGCGCAGCATCATCGGGACCGAGAACGCGCACGACATCAACCAGTGGGTCGCCATGCGCGATCACCCGGAGTACTCCGGCCAGTACCTATGGAGCGGGATCGACTACCTTGGCGAGGCGGGCCGCTGGCCGACCATCGGCTCCGGTTCCGGACTGTTGATGTCGGACGGGCTGCCGCACGAACGCGGCCTGGAGCGCCAGAGCTGGTGGTCGACCACGCCGATGGTTGCCATGGTGAGGCGGACAGCGGTCGTCCGCGCTGCACCCATCGATCCCGGCTACGCGAACGCCACCAGCTCCGACCAGTCGGCGGCCCCGGCAACTCCGCGCGCTGCAACTCCCGGTGGCGCTGGTCCTCGCGCCGCCGGCGCAGCCGGTTCGCCGCTCGATCCCACGGTGCGCTTCTCGCAGCCGCTGGTGGCCGACTGGACCCCCAAGAGCCTCGATCCCCACACGGAAAACGTGGAGGTGTATACCAACGCCGAAGAGGTTGAGCTGTTCCTGAATGGCAAATCGCTGGGGACGCAGAAGCTGCACCCGAACGCCAGCGCGATCACCTACCAGGTGCCGTTCGCGCCGGGCACGCTGAAGGCGGTTGCGCGCAGCGGAAGCGTGACGGTTGCCACCGAGGAGTTGAAGACAGCGGGCAAACCGGCGCGCATCGTCTTTACCGCGGACTCTCCGGCCACGCCGCTGACGCCCGACTGGAACGACGTTCGCACCGTGACCGCGACGCTGGTGGATGAGGCGGGGTCGCGCATTCCCGACTCGACGACAGTGATTCACTTCGCAGCCAGCGGCCCGGCGTCGATCATCGCCGTGGACAACGGCAACATGATGGACCACGACCCGTTCCAGGCGACGCAGCGCAAACTGTACGACGGCCACGCGATTGCGCTGCTGCGCGCCAGTGGAAGTGCGGGCAAGGTGATAGTGACCGCCAGCGCGGACGGTGTTCCCACTGCGACGCTCACCCTGACCACTGCACCGGTCGATAAGGAAGACCCCAACCTGGCGAAGACCTCCGCGACGGAACGCGGCTTCTGAGCGAATCCAACCCTGAAACTGTGGCCCCATGTCTCCCGTCGAGATGTGGGGCCATTTCTTTTTGTTGCTGATTGGCACATTTTCATGGAACTAATATGCGCGGAGCGGGGTCTATCATGGCAGGCGGAAAGCGGATTGAAGATTTTCTGCAAGATTCTTTGCGGTCTCCGTTCCTTGGTAGAGGCCAATGGTTGGCAGTGAGATGACCGGCGGCAAGAAATCTGCAAGCTGGAAGGAACCCGAACGTGCGCCATACCTATCTCATTGCTGCTCTTCTTTTTACCCTTGCTTTTAGCGCTTCAGCGCAGCAACAACGAGCCGCGCAGCATCCAGTTGCAAAGCCTGTCGCCAAAGCGGCTGCGAAGCCTGCGGCGGCGCGCTCGGAGGCGGCGGCTTCGACGCAGCTTCCGGTGACGCGGGTGGCGCTGTACAAGAACGGGGTGGGCTTCTTTGAGCACGCGGGGCGTGTTACTGGCGATCAGAGTGTCACCATCGACTTCACCACCGCGCAGTTGAACGATGTGCTGCAGTCGCTGACGGCGATCGACCTGAACGGCGGGCGGATCGCGGGCGCGGGCTACAACTCCACCACGCCGCTGGAGCAGCAGTTGAAGGCGCTGCCGCTGGCGCTGGGCGAAGATCCTACTGCCGTCGACTTCTACAACGCAATCCGCGGCGCGCGGGTTGAGGTGCGGTCAGGCGGAGGGACGATTACCGGGCGGCTGCTGAATATTGAACTCATCAATACCACCGAGAAAGACGGCGAAGCCGTTGAGCAGAAACGCCTCATCACAGTCGTCGGCGAGACGGGCGAGGTCCACACCCTCGAGCTGACTTCGGCGACCTCGGTGACGCTGCTGGACACCGACCTGCATAAGGATGTGACGCGCTACCTGGAACTGCTGGCCAGCACGCGGAACCAAGGATTGCGACACCTGACGTTGCAGGACAATGGCACGGGCTCGCGCGAGTTGAGCGTGAGCTACATCAGCGAGGTGCCGATCTGGAAGTCGACGTACCGGATTCTGTTCACCGAGCCGAAGGCAGGGACAACTTCCACTGCGCAGACGGCGACGCTGCAGGGCTGGTCGGTGGTGGACAACACCACGGGTGCGGACTGGATCAACGTACAACTCTCGCTGATTGCGGGTGCGCCGCAGAGCTTTATTCAGCCGCTCTCGGTGCCGTACTACTCGCGGCGACCGCAGATCGGGCTGCCGCAGGAGGCGCAGCTGACGCCGCAGACGCATGAGAGCGGAGAGGCTACGGCACCCCCACCGCCCCCACCTCCTATGGCGGGCGTTGCTGGCATGGCGGCAGGCATGGGCAATGGCAGCGGCAGCGGCTCGGGCGGCGGCATGGGCGGCGGCGTACGCGACCCCACCGCCTTCCAGTACCTGATGCCGGGTGTTCAAGGTGGCACCGGCCAAACGATCCTGAACGCCCCCGCTAGGGTCAGCAGCGGCGCAGTCGCGAATGCCGTATCGGTTGATGCGCTCAACCAGTATGCAGCGAGCTCCATCGTCCCCAATACGACTACAGCGAAGTTTGACGACTACTTTGCGTACAACATCACCGAGCCGGTTACGATTCGCAAGAACGAATCGGCACTGGTGCCGATCCTGCAGACCAAGATCGATGCGGAGCGGGTGACCCTGTGGTCGCGACAGCAGCCGACGCCGCTACGCGCGCTGTGGATCACCAACACATCGAAGCTGACGCTGGACCGCGGCTCGTTCTCGATTGTGGAGGATGGGAACTTTGGCGGCGAAGGGCTGCTGGAGCCGATCCATCCCGACGAGAAGCGGCTGCTCTCCTACGCTGTGGACCAGGCGGTGCGCGTGAGCACCGAGAACCAGCGCGACAACACGCAGGCGACCTCGGTGACCGCCTCCAAGGGCGTGCTGGTGATACGCCGCACGCAGACAGCAGAGATCACCTACGTGGTACACAACGCGGCCAGTGAGGGGCGCGCGGTGGTGCTCGAGCACCCGGTTCGGCGTGGTTTCACGCTCGATTCCGGACCCAAACCGGAGGAGACTACGCCGACCGTCTATCGCTTCCGCGTGACTGCGGCGGCGGGCGAGACAGCGCGGCTGCAGGTCACAGAGCACTACCAGAACTCTGCGACCTACCAGCTCACCAACTTCAACGACAGCACGCTCACAGTCATCCTCAACCAGACCGGCAATAACGAAAAGATCAAGCAGACATTGGCGCCGATTCTGGATGCGCGGCGGCATGTGGCCGAGATGCAGTCAGCCCTGGACAAGGTCAGTACCCACTTGAAAGAGCTGCAGTCGGATGAGGAGCGGCAGCGGGCCAACGTCACTGCGCTGGCCAGTGCGGACAAGGTCTCGCGGGAGCGGTTTGTGCATGACCTTAATGCGACCGAGGACCAGATCGCGGCCACGCAGAAGGAGCTGACCGCAGCGCAGAAGAACCTGCAGGCGGCCAAGGACGATCTGGCAAATAAGATCCAGTCGCTACAGATCGACGAGAAGCTGTGAGGCATTGACTATGGAGTAGTGGCTGGCTTTGTCGTGGCGCGCGGGGTGACGCGGGGGTAGTAGCCGCTGCGGGTGCGCACGGAGAGCTTGCCGTAGCTCTTGTCCTTGGCCTCGACGCGGACCGCGCGGTAGCCGCCGAGCTCGGGCGGTTTGGTGGAGTGATAGGCGATGGTGTACTGGGTGCGGATGTCGTTGGCCACCTCTTTGGTGATGGCATCGACATCTTTGACGGACTTGGGGAAGTAGGCCGCGCCACCGGTCTGTTCGGAGAGGGTCTCCAGGACGCGGCGGGCATGGCGCGACTCGGTTTTGGTGGTGTCGTCGCCGAAGAGCAGGCCGATGCAGTAGACGACGGGGCCGTCGAAGTCCTGGATGCGGCGGATGGCCTGCTCGAGGGTGGCGCTGGAGGCGTTGTCCTCGCCGTCGGTGATGACCAGCAGGACCTGCTTGGGGTGCTTGGCGTTCTTGGAGAGGTAGTCGGCGGAGGCCACCAGCGCGTCGTAGATGGCGGTGCCGCCGGCGGACTTGATGTAGCTGAGTCCCTGCTGCAGCTTCTCGATGCTGTTGGTGAAGTCCTGGTCGATGAAGGCCTCCCAAGAGAAGTCGACGAGGAAGGCCTCGTCCTCCGGGTTGGATAGCTTGACCAGATCGAGCGAGGCCGCATCGACGGCGAGGCGCTTGTCGTACATGGAGCCGGAGCTGTCGATGAGAATGCCCAGCGAGACGGGGAGGTCCTCGTGGCGGAAGCTGTTGATGGTCTGGGGGACGTTGTCCTCGAAGAGGTGAAAGGCGTCCTTATTGAGGGTCTGTACGCTGCGGCCGGAGCTATCGAGGACGGTGATGTTGAGACGGACCTCGTAGGCGTTCTGGCGCAGGGTGTACGTGCCTTCGGCGCCGCGCTGGATTGGGCTGATGGGAGTGCCCTGTTGGCTGTCCGCGGGCTGCGGCTGGTCGAACGCGGGCGAAGGCGCGGCCTGGGGCGAAGACTGAGCCGGAGCAGCAGCGGGCTGTGCGGCGGCGGGTTGCTGGGCGCGGGCGATAGTAGCGCAGAGGGTCAGCGACAGTAGCGTAGCGGCGAAGAATCCCTTGGGTAGACCTGGAAACATTTTTTCTCTATTGCGAAGGCGCATAGTATCCCTCGCGAAAGTGCACGGTCAGTATCGGAAGGCCCGGCGGCGGCGTAAGTCTAACCTTGAGTTTACGCCAGCTTCCATCGCGCTTGACGTCGCTGGGGGTGTAGCCGATGACGTACTGGTTGCGCAGCTCGTCGGAGATGCGGGCGGCGATGTCCTCCAGATCGGCGGTATTGCCTCCGACGTTGAAGAGGCGACCACCGGTCATCTCGCATATCTCCCTGAGCAGTTGGGGGCCGAGCAGCTCCTCGGTGCTTGGGGCGTAGTTGTCGAAGATGCCGATGGAGTAGATCTGGACTCCGCTCTCGCGCACCAC
>Ga0316231_1003127_pt1 | contig 14914 bp, 13 predicted proteins | sample TBH18027metaG_FD_206002 | JGI IMG/M metagenome (GOLD analysis project Ga0316231, IMG submission 206002) | Freshwater microbial communities from Trout Bog Lake, Wisconsin, USA - TBH18027 | ecosystem: Environmental > Aquatic > Freshwater > Lake > Hypolimnion/Profundal zone | place: USA: Wisconsin...
ATTACTCTGGCAAATTGATGCTCGCCACCGCCATGGCGGCAATGCCTTCCTCGCGGCCAAGGAATCCCAAGTGCTCGTTGGTCGTGGCTTTCACGCCAATCTGCTTTTCGGACACGCCCAGCGCGGCGGCAATGCACTGTTTCATTTTGGCGAGGTGCGGATAAATCTTTGGCGCCTGCGCGATGACCGTGGCATCCACGTTCACGATTTGGCCGCCGCGTTTCGCGGTTTGCCGGGCGGCTTCCTCCAGGAAAATCCTGCTTGGCACGCCCCGCCAGCGCGGATCCGTGTTCGGAAAAAAATGACCAATGTCCTCCTCGCCCAGCGCGCCCAGCACCGCGTCGCAGATCGCATGCATCAAGGCGTCCGCGTCCGAATGGCCGTCCAGCCCTTTGGGATGGGGAATCTCCACGCCGCCCAAAACGAGCTTGCGTCCCGCGACCAATTGATGAACGTCGTAGCCAATGCCAACATGAACCATGCCCGCATTGTAGGAATCTCCCGCGCCGCGACCAAGCAATTTATCGTGATCGCAATTGCTCGCGTTACTGGCGCAGCCGGAAATATCCGCTGGAATTGGTTTGCGGCAGGATCAGGACATTGAAATTGCTGACGGTGATGAGGGTGGCGGGCAGGTTGGTGGTCCAAACCGGCAGCCTCAGACTGGGGCTGAACTCCACCACGTAGTTTGAGGCCCAACCGGGATAGACCAGGGCGCAGTTGGTGCCGTAAGTGCCGATGAGCAACGCCAGGGAATTCGTGCTGGCGGCGGCCGCCGGGTTTTGCGCGACGAGTTGGTCGGCCACCGTGTAAATGGAGCCCGTGGCCGCGTGGTTGGTTGGGTTGGCTGGATTATTTGTGGCCACCGTAAGCGTGTTGCCCACGATGACGGGAATCTCGGTGAAGGAAAACGCCCCGGTTTCGACATGACCCGCCAGGTGGCGCAGGAAATTGGTGTCAGCATCCGTCGTGACCGTCAAGTCATACCAGCCGTTATTATTGGCCACGGCCAAATAGACCCGATTAGTGGCGCTGGCGGACGGCAGACTGGCGCTCCACAGCGCGCCGGCATTGAGGTGGTCGGCCACGGTGAAATTCACCGCGTGCAGGCCTGAATTCAGCAGCGTCAGGCTCACGCCGCCGTCGGTGGGATTGATCTGGGAGGCAATTTCAACCTGGCCGCAGTCCCAGAGCAGGTTGCCGGCGAACCGGCGCTGAAAACCATTGGGACCATAACAGGTGAAGTCGTAGAAACCATTGGCGCCAGCAGGCTGAACGAAAGCATCCATCACTGAAGTTCCCAGGGGAGCGTCGTAGGGCCACGGCCCATCGGAACGGGCGGCATTGGGATAGATCGCAAAATGCACGGAGGCCGCGCCGGCATTGGTCATCGTTACGAATAGGCGGTCGCTGCTGCAATCCGTGCGGCAATTGGCGTCCGGCTGATACGGCAGCGGGCAGGCGGGGCGGACTCCGGGTTCCTGGATCGGCACGGATTGGACCGTCGGCGGGGATACTTGGGCGCCCTCGTTCCAATCCGGCTGCGGGGGGGCTGGCAGGCTGGGGAGGCTGTAGTCGGGATGGGCAAAATCGAACGCGGAGGTCAAGTCGCCGCACACTTGCCGGCGCCAGGCAGTGATATTGGTCTCCTGCACGCCCGTCCAAGTCTCCAAGAAGCGAATCACGGAGGTATGGTCGAACACTTGCGAACACACCCGTCCGCCGCGGGTCCACGGCGAAACAATGATCATCGGCACCCGATAACCCAAACCAAGTTGGATGCCCTCGGAAAATTCGCCCGGTGTCCCCGGTGGCGGCGACGGTGGCGGGACATGATCGAAGTATCCGCCTTCCTCGTCGTAGTTGAGGATCAACACCGTGGAATTGTACACCGCCGGATTCGCCGCGAGTGCGGACACGATTTGGCCCACAAAATACTCTCCCCGGGTGGCCGACCACCACGGATGTTCCGAGTAGGTTCCATCCTGGGGAATGATCCAACTAACCTGGGGCAGCGAACCATTGGTGACATCGGCGGCAAATGCGGCGGCGACATCGCTCACGGTGGCCATGCCGCGGTCATAGAGGGGATTTCCCGGCGCGGCGTTCATGAACTGGACAAACCACCCCAAAGCGTCGCCATAATTCCAGACCTCGGCGGTCCGGTAAACCTTCCAGTTCACCCCCGCTGTCTGCAAGCGCTCCGCATAAGTCGTCCAAGTCAGACCGTTCGTGGGAATGGTGTCGTTGAAAACCGGCCCGCCTTGGGTGCCGTTCGGATCAATCATGCCGGTGAACAGGTAGAGGCGGTTGGGAAAGGTCGGCCCGAGGAACGAGCAGAAATTGGCGTCACAGATGGTGTAGGCGTCGGCCAGGGGATAGTAATAGGTCAAATCGGCGCGGTTGCGGTAGCCCATCGAATTCATATCCCAACAATTAGTGATCAGAAACGGCAGAATGAAGTTGGTGCCGTTGGGCTGGAACAGGACGGAGGAGCCGTTTGGAAACAACCGGATGTTCGGGTCATTGTAACCGCGCACCCCCTGCAAGGTGCCATAATAACTGTCAAACGAATGGTTTTCCTGCATCAGGATGACCACGTGCTTCACGTCCTGAATGGTGCCCAGATTGGCTCGCACGCTCTGGAGGCTGCACAGTGCCGCCGCCAGTACACTGGCCCGGACCAAGCTTCGCGGATTTTTCAAGAATCGCCCTGACTATACATTTTGCTCCTTTTGTTAACCCTTATAGATACATCGGAACCGCGCAAAACGCAACTGCCCCTTGGGGCAGTGCCTCTTGGGGCAGGTCGTAGGCAACGGGCGCCGGGAGGGCTGGGGCTTTGCGCCAGCCCTGCCCTGCCCTGGTTGCCCGCCGGGCGAAAATCCGCACTTTCGCTCGCGGCAAAACTTGTGGTAGTATCCGCCCTTTATGACCAAAACTGCTATTCTATTTGCCGGCCAGGGCGCTCAAGTCGCCGGCATGGGCCTGGACCTCGCCGAAAAACATCCCGCCGCCAAGGCTTGGTTTGAACGCGCCAACACGGCGCTGGGCTATGACCTGGCCGCCCTTTGTTTCCGCGGGCCGGACGCGGAGTTGACCAAGACCGAACATGCGCAGCCGGGAATTTTTCTGGTGAGTTGGGTCTGCCTGGAATTGCTCAAGGAACACGCGCCGAACCTGAAGTTTGAGGCGGCCGCCGGGCTGTCGCTTGGCGAATTCACGGCGCTGGCGGCCGCGGGCGCGCTGAGTTTTGAGGATGGCCTGCGCGTGGTCCGCCAGCGCGGAAAATTCATGCAGGAGGCCTGCGACGCCACCCGGGGTGGCATGGCGGCGGTCATCGGATTGGACGAGGCCGCCACGCGCGCGGTGTGTGCGGAAGCGGGGGTGGTGCTGGCCAATTTGAATTGTCCCGGCCAGCTCGTCATTTCCGGTGAAGCGGATAAAATTGCCACGGCCTGCACCCTGGCCAAAGCCAAAGGCGCCAAACGCGCTCTGCCGCTGCCGGTGGCCGGCGCGTATCACTCGCCGCTCATGGCCGGCGCGCAGCCAAAATTGCGGGACGAACTGGCGAAAATCAAAATATCAGCGCCCGCCGTGCCGGTCATCTCCAATGTCACGGCGCAGGCGCATGGCGCGGACGTGTCCGAGCGTTTGGTGGAGCAGGTGTGCGCTTCGGTGCGGTGGGAGGAATCCATGCGCGCGTTGCTGGCGCAAAGTTTCACGCGCTTCATTGAACTCGGTCCCGGCACGGCCTTGAGCGGCTTTATGAAGCGCATTGACAAGACCGCGCAGATGCTGAACGTGGCGGATGCGGCGAGTTTGGAGGCCACGGTCAAGGCGCTGGCATGATGCGTGATGCGTGATGCGTCAAAAGCACTAATCACTTTGGCTCTGTCTCCATTCCCGGAGCGCGGCCGTCCTCGGCCGCAGCAACGTCCAAACTCCATGGCGCTTACAGTTGATTGCGATAGCGTTCGGACTGGCAACACGGCTGCGGGTCACAGACCCACGCTCCGCCCGCGAACTGAAAGCGCGAAAACGCGCCTTCCTCATTTTCGGATGGATTTATGCCGGTGCGTGGTTAAAGATGTCGGAAATCTATGAGCCAACTCACCAATCAAATTGCCGTGGTCACCGGCGCGGGCCGTGGCATCGGGCGCGCCATCGCGCTGAAATTCGCCAATGCGGGCGCGGATGTGGCCGTGCTTTCACGCACGCAGGAAAATTCGGAGAAGGTCGCCGCCGAGATCCGCGCGCTGGGCCGCCAGGCGTGGGCGCACGCCGTGGACGTGGCGGATGCCGCCGCGGTCAGCGCCGCCGCCGAGCAGATTCTCGCCGCGTGCGGCAAGGTGGACATCCTCGTGAACAACGCCGGGGTGACGCGGGACGGTCTGCTCATGCGCATGGCGGACGCGGATTGGGACACCGTGCTGAACACCAATTTGAAGGGCGCATTTCTGGTCACCAAGGCGTTCAGCCGGGCCATGATCAAGGCGCGCACGGGCCGTATCATCAACATTTCCTCGGTCATCGGCCTGATTGGCAACGCGGGCCAGTGCAATTACGCGGCCAGCAAGGCGGGGTTGATCGGGTTCACGCAGTCGTGCGCGCGCGAGCTGGCCGCCCGCGGCATCACCGTCAACGCGATTGCGCCGGGATTCATCGAAACGGACATGACGGCGGAATTGAACGAGACGGTGCGGGCGGAGATTTTGAAAAAGATACCCTTGGGGAGCCTGGGCCAGGGTGAGGACATCGCGGCGGCGGCGCTTTATCTGGCCGGCGCGTCTGGACGATACGTCACGGGACAGGTGTTGACGGTGGACGGGGGAATGGTGATGTGATTGATATTGTAACGTTACACCTGTGGAAGATTGAATGGAAAAAGCCTCAACCGGGCGGAAGTTTGCGCGGGTTGCCCCCGGTCGGCGCGACCGGCAAATTTCTCCCTGATTCAGCCAAGGGCAGGCCGTCGAAAAAAAGTTTGGAATCAAGGCTTGACGAGGCAGGGCATTGTACGTTAGAACACTGTATTATTAATTATGTCAGACAAACCAATTGACCAACGTGTTAAAGACATCGTCGTGGAACAGCTCGGCGTCAAGCCGGAGCAAGTGACTCCGCAGGCGAAATTCATTGAAGACCTCGGCGCTGATTCACTCGACACCGTCGAGTTGGTGATGGCGCTGGAAGAAGAATTCGGCATCGAAGTGCCGGATGAACAGGCGGAAAAGCTCCAGAGCGTGGGCGACGTCATCAAATACGTCGAGGAAAACGCGAAATAATCAGCGACCTTTGCACTTGCGGGGCAGTTTAGGCTGGACCCAGCCCGGACTGCCCCGTTTGATTTAATCATGGCCAATAATTCTTCCGCTCGCCGCGTGGTTGTCACGGGCATGGGCGTTGTCACCCCGGTGGGTCACGACCTCGAAACCTTCTGGAAAAACCTGCTCGCCGGCGGGTGCGGGATTGACAAGATCTCGAGCTTTGACGCGTCGGCGTTCGACACCAAGATCGCCGGCGAAGTGCGGAATTTCGATCCGCTGCCGGCCTTTCCCTCGCCCAAGGAGGTGCGCCGCACGGATCGCTATTCGCAGTTTGGCATTTACGCCGCCTGGAGCGCCCTGAAAGATTCCGGCTTGGAGCTGGATCGGGAAAATCGCGACGAAGTCGGGGTGATCATTGGCTCCGGCATTGGCGGCCTGGCCACGACCACCGACCAGCTCAACACCCTGCTGGCGCGCGGCCCCGGCCGGGTGTCGCCCTTCACCATTCCGATGCTCATTGGCAACATGTGCTCCGGCTTGGTGTCCATGTATTTCAATTTGCGCGGGCCGAATTTTGCCACCTGCTCCGCCTGCGCCACCGCCAACCACGCCATCGGCGAGGCCTGGCGCACCATCAAGATGAACGACGCCCAAATCATGTTCGCCGGCGGTTCGGAGGCGTGCGTCATCCCCATCGGCATCGCCGGCTTTTGCGCGATGAAAGCCATGAGCACGCGCAACGACGACCCCCAACACGCCTCGCGCCCGTTTGACCGCGACCGCGATGGTTTCGTCATGGGCGAGGGCGCCGGCGTGCTGGTGCTGGAAGAACTGGAACACGCCCAAAAACGCGGCGCGACAATTTATTGCGAGATTGCCGGCTACGGCAACACGGCGGACGCGCATCACCTGACCGCCCCCTCCCCCGGCGGCGAAGGCGCGGCGCGCTGCATGCGCATGGCGCTGCGGACGGGCGGACTGAATCTGACGGACGTGGATTACATCAATGCCCACGGCACCGCCACGCCGCAGGGCGACATCTGTGAAACCCAGGCCATCAAGGCCGTGTTTGGCGACCACGCGCGGAAACTGGTCGTCAGCTCCACCAAAGGCGCCACCGGCCACATGCTGGGCGCGGCCGGGGCGGTGGAAATGGCCGCCTGTGTGCTGGCCATCAAACACAGCGTGGTGCCGCCGACCATCAATCTACAGACGCCCGATCCCGAATGTGATTTGGACTATGTGCCGAACACCGCGCGGGAAATGACCGTGAACGTCACCGTCAACAATTCCTTCGGCTTCGGCGGGCACAATTCCACCATCGCGGCGAAGAAGTTTGTGGGGTAGGGCTGTGGGTTAGGGCTTGCTGAATTGGCCGTGCGAAGTATAATCAAGCCATGGCAACTGCGGAATTGAAACAACCAAAAAGCCCGGGCAGAAAACTGGATGCCAAACAAGCAGCCAGATTGGCGCTGGACTACTACAATGAATTATTCCCGAATGCCGCTGTTTCCAACGTCGCCTTGGAAGAAGTTGAATTTTTGGAGGAGGAGAATTGCTGGTTGATAACCTTGGGATTCGACGGGCCTGTCCGCGTTAAGTCAGCCTTGGATGTCAATTTGTTCGGACCTCAACCACCAACGCGCAAATTTAAGATTTTCAAAGTCAATGCTGAGACGGGCAGTGTGATTTCCATGAAGATTCGCAAGATAGATTAGGTTGATTATTTGCTTCGGTGATGAACAAGAACCACCGCAAATACTTGTTGATGGACACCAATCTGCTCTTGTTGCTGCTCATCGGAAGCCTTGGTCCAGCGCGGATTCGCACCGAGAAAGTCACCGCCAACCAAGGCTTTGATGAACAAGACTACCAACAACTTTGTGATTTTGTTGGCCACTTTCAAAAACTCGTCGCGACTCCTCACATCTTGACTGAAGTTTCAAACCATGCGGACAAAATCAAAGGCAATCGCGGGGAATTGCTCCAACCATTCATCGCTTTGATTGAAAAGTTGGACGAGCGTTCGGAAGCATCTGAAGTGCTTGCCAGAACCGACGCATTTGTGCGGTTTGGCCTGACCGATGCAGCCATCAGCCACTTGGCGGACGAAAGTTTCGTTGTGCTTACGACCGATTTTCCCTTGTCAGGCTTTTTGCGTAAAAAGGGTGTTAACGTGCTAAATTTTAACCATGTTCGCAGGATACCGCAAACTGCATGGGCCTAAAAATGTAAATGAACCTCCTCCTTTTGAACTCAAATCTCATGCAAAATCCAACCCCACTGCCAAAGGCGTGTCACCTCAAAAATTTCCCCGCCCTGCTCGCCCTGCTCGCGGCGCTCCCGCTGGCCGCCGCCGAACCCGCCGCCACCAACGCGCCGGCCACCAACGCGCCCGCCGCCAAGAGCGACCTGGCCGCGATCCCGGACGCCTCGTATCAGCCGGTCCACATCACCAACGCCGTGACCATCAGCGGCGAGCGCGTGACCTACACGGCGGAGACCGGCATGTTGCCCGTCCTGAAAACCGACGGCACCGCCCGCGCGTCGGTCTTCTATGTGGCCTATACGCGGCAGGATGCCACCAACGCGGCGGCGCGGCCGGTGACGTTTTGTTTCAATGGCGGTCCCGGTTCGGCGTCGGTCTGGCTGCATTTGGGCGCGCTGGGTCCGCGCCGCGCCCAGATGAATCCCGACGGCTCGCAGCCCGCTCCGCCGTTTGCGCTGGTGGACAACGAGTTTTCCGCGCTCAATGCGAGCGATTTGGTGTTCATTGATCCGGTGGCCACCGGCTTCAGCCGCGCCGCCCGGGAGGAAAAACCGGACAACTTTTTCAGCGACACGGGGGATTTGGATTCCATCGGCGAATTCATCCGCCTGTGGACCACGCGGCATGGGCGCTGGCTCTCGCCGAAATATCTGTGCGGGGAAAGTTACGGCGTGTTCCGCGCGGCGGGCCTGGCGGACCATCTGCGCGGGCGCTACGGCATGTACTTGAACGGGCTGATCCTCGTGTCGGGCGTGCTGGATTTTGCCACGCTGGAAAGCAGCACCGGCAATGACCTGCCGTATTCGCTGGATTTGCCGGCCTTCACGGCGGCGGCGCATTTTCACAAAAAGCTGCCGGCGGATTTGGCGGCGGACTTGGACAAGGCGCTGGCGGAGTCGCGGGCCTTCGCGCGCGGCGAATATCCGGCGGCCTTGCAGGCTGGCGCGGCCTTGCCCGCCGCGGAGCGGGAAAAGGTGGTGAAGGAACTGGCGCGGATCACGGGACTGCCGGCACGGGTGATCGAGGACAACCGGCTGCGGGTGGATCCGGGGGTGTTCCGCAAACAACTGTTGCACGACGAGGGATTGATTTTGGGCGCTTACGACGCGCGCCTGACCGGGCGCGACGGCGACCCCGCCGCGGACGGACCGGCCTTTGATCCGTCGTCCGCCGCCGCCATGGGGGCGTTTTCCGCGGGGATGAACGCGTATGTGCGCAGCGAGTTGAAATTCCAGGACGATCTGCCCTACGAGATTCTGGCCGGCGTTCAGCCTTGGAATTATGGCGCGCGCAACAATTACCCCAACGCCAGCGACCGCCTGGCGTCGGTTATGAATCAGAACCCGTATCTGCGAATTCTCGTGTGCGGCGGGCGCTGCGATCTGGTCTGCCCGATTGACACCATCCGCCACAGTTTGGAACATATGCCGCTGGCGGACGCGTACCGTAAGAACGTGACTTTTGCGGAGTTCGACGCCGGCCACATGATGTACATCAACCAGCCGGATTTGCGGAAACTTCAGTCGGAAATCGGGAAATTTGTGCGGCCGTAGGGGCTGGCAAATAGCCCAACCACGGCCCCGGTGAGGCGGCGCCCGATGCCACCACCGGGTCCGGTTCGTCTTATTCCGGCAGCATCTGGGTGAACACCAAGGCCAACGGAATACCCTTGGCGCCGGAAATGTCCGCCCGACCGGAACTGGCGGGACGGCGCGTGGTTTGGGATGCGCTGTCCACCCAAGACGAAACCGCAAAGGTCCATGCCGCTAATGTGCTTGCCTGCCGCCGCGCGTTTTTTTTTCATAAATATGCATTTTTTGCTGTCGTGGTGCGATCAAAAGCGGACTGTTCTGTGCGGTCAAAAGCGGAATAATGCTGTGTGCCTATTGCCATCAGGAATTTGTCCTCTATACTCATCGGTTGCTTCAGTGGAGGAGGGCTTTGCCGGACGCAGCCTGAACGCCGACTGAAGCCTCATAAACGGTCTGTCGGGTCGCCACCCGGCGGTGGCCTGGCTAGCCCTGACCGGCATCAGTTCCAAAGCGAAAAATCCACCTCCCTCTCCAAAATTGACCATCTTGCTTGAACCAGGCCCCAGATCCAATAGGCAAACCCGTCATACTGTTCCACTGGCCCATGTTTTGAAGCGTCGGCTTTTGACCCCACAGAACAGTCCGCTTTTGACCGCACGCAAAAATCCGCTTTTGAAAACTACACGACAAATATGCATTTTTTGCTTGTCAAACTGTTGAAAGTGGATTATAGCATCTTTAATAACAGTTCGTTATAGTGCGTAGAGGAGAGTTTGGCCGGAGTCCTTGTGAACGGAATTATTGGCAGGAGGATTGCATGGACAACCATAAAAACAAAACGTGGAGGCCGACTTGCGCGGAGGGAACTTCGTCGCAGGGAGGGTGGCGGTTTTTGTTCAACGACCTGATTGTGCGCCCCGCCCCGGCCCGCCGATTGCCCCCCCAAAAAAGACGCTGCGGGTGGGCGCGCGGCCTGCAGAAATTCCCGGTAAAGCATGGGGTTTGCCGGCCCGGCGCCCCCATCGGCCATTTTTTTCCACCGGCTGCCAACTTTAATTCGCGCGATCCATGGCCACGCTAACGATCATCCGGAAGAGCGAAATCAACCGCCTCCCGTCACACGTCACGACGTTGAGCGTCAGTTGGCTCAATCAGCAATTCACGGCCCTGGCCGTGCATCATGGCGTGGTGGTGGGAACGTGGGAGCGCGTTGCGGACCTGGAATCCGTCACGGATTTGGCCGGGTTGTTCCGCGAGGCCGTGGAGCAGACGAATTATCGCGGCGGCACGGTGTCGCTGGTGCTGGCCAGCCCACGGCTGGCGCAGCAGTTGATCGAGGTGCCGCCGGTGAACGGCGCGAATCTGAAAAAGGTCATTCAGCGGGAGGCGCAACAGCAAAAGCTGTTCAGCGGCGAGGCGGCTTGGACCTTTCAAAACACGCTGGCCACCAAGGGCGTCCAGCGTGTGATCCTCCATTTGCTCCCCAAGACTTTGCTGGACCGATTGATCCAAGCCTGCCAGCAAAACGGGCTGCATCTGAATTCCGTCCTGCCGGTTTCGGCGGTGTTGGAGCAACAAATGCCCCGGTTGCCGCTGAATAAGGGCGAAGTGGCCTTGCTGGCGGCGGAAACCGGCAGTTACACCACGGTGGTGGCCGGCCGCGCCGACGGGCAGGTGCTGCTGGTGCGCACGCTGCTGGGCAACTGCCACGGTGAGCGTCACGAAGACGAAACGCTCGAACGGGTGTCCCTGGATTTGAAGCGCACCCTGTCCTATGTGACGCAGCAATTCGGATTGGAGATCAACCGCCAGATTTGGCTCTTCGGGCCGGACGCGGCCCAGCAGGCGCAGTTGCTGCAGCCGCTGATCGTTGCCCCCGTTGCCGCCAGCCCGGTGGAATTCCAGCCGTCGTATTGGGCCGCCGAGGCCGCGAAACTGCGGCCGGACGTCGGCCCGAATTTCATCGGCCGGGAATTGCAACAAGCGCCCCAGCGCCGGATGTTTGCGAGCGTGGTGGCCGCCGGCACCGCCGTGATCCTCGCCGCCTCGCTGGTGGCGGCCTTCCTGTTGCACCGGCTGGCGCGGGACGAGGCGGCCAGAACCCAAATCCTCCGCGCGCATGTCGTGGAATTGCAGAACCAGCGCCAGTCGCTTGCCCAGCGCAACACCCATCTCGAAGGCCAGGCCCAGTTGATCAAGCTCGTGGTGGACGGCCAGCGTCCACCCGCCCCGGCCTGGATGCTGGCTTACTTAAGCGAAGCGGTCCCGCCCGAATTGGTGGTGACCAATTTCCAGGTGAAATGGGAGGCGGAGGTCTGGAAGCTGCATCTCGCCGGCACCTGGCAGGCTACCGTCCATGAACCCGCTCCCACGGCGCTGGCCGCTGCTGTCGGCACGCTCGCGGACCGCCTGGCCAGCGGCCCGTTTCACGTGACCATCCAGAAGCGCAGCGACCGCGGGGAACCAGTCCGGGACCTCCACGGTTTGCCCGGCGGCTCCAGTCCAGCCGGCGCCTCCGTCATGACCAACCAGTTCTTGATTGAAGGAGTGATGCGATGAACCTTATCCAGCCACCGCCCAGCTCGCCGCCCGCCGCCAAGACTAGCGGCCTGGGTCATCTGACCATCGTATTTCGCGTGGTGATCATTCTGCTGCTGGTATTTTCCGTCTGGCTTGTTTGGTGGAGTTACTATCGGGTTTACGCGCCCCGGCTGAAGGAAGCCCGCGACAACCGGGCGACCGTGAACCAGCTTTCCGCCGAGGTGGAAGACTTGGATCGCCGGTGGCCGCCGGCGGAAATTGAGCGGATCAACCAGCGATTTGAACAGGTGGATACCAGCCTCTTTGCCGACCAATCCATGCTTGAGGCCTGGCTGGCGGATTTCCGGGAACGGCTGCTTCCGCCTTTGGCCTTGGATCTCAGCGCCAGCTTTCAAAATACCGTGCTGCACTCGGCCGCCGGGCAGAAGGTCCAGGTCATCCCCACCACCCTGACGGTCGAGCTCCGTCCGGTTACGAATGCGACGGTCATGCCGTCGCCCTACCAGCGGCTGCTGGAGTTGACCCGGAAGATCACGCTTCAGCCCAAGCGCGCCGACCTCACCGAAATGACGGTGGAAAGCGGCCCCAACTCGGTCAGCCGCGCGGTCCTGGTGCTGAATTTTTGGGCGCGGGGAAAGGAGCCCAAATGAACCTGCTCCGTAATCCAGCGGTGGTCGGTTTGCTGGCGGTGGCGGCCGTCGGATTCGTGGCGTATCAAACCATTCATCCGCGCTGGCCGGGGCGGCCGGCCGCGGACAGTCCGCCGCCCGCGCCGGTTGCGCCGGTCGCCGAACCCAGCCGCCCGGCATCCGCCGCCGATCCGCAACCGGCCGCCGCGCCAGAGCTGGCGATGGATAGCAACTATGTGGCCCGGCGCTGGTCCGATTGGATCAATACACCCCGGCGCGACCCGTTTTTCCTGGCCCAAAAGGCGGTGGCCAGTTCCGCGCCCTTGCCACCATGGAAACTGAAAGGCATCTGGCTGCAGAGCAGCGTCGCCATGGCCGCCATCAATCAGGGCGTCTATCGGGTGGGCGACGTGCTCGAGGGCTACATCATACTCAATATCAACGACAATGAAGTTTGGCTCGAAAAAGACGCCCGGAAGGTGGTGCTTGGCTTTGGCAATCCAGCCCCAGCCAAAATCCCCGGGCCAAAATGATTTGGTCTATAACGTGTGAAACCTTGAACAAAGTTATGAACATGAACTCCCTGACCCCGCAACTGGTTGCCGCCAAAGAATTGCCCCGCGGAACGCGCGTCTGTGAGCCGCGGCAACTTCGTCCGCAGCGCGGCAAGTGGGGACCGCTCGCGGTCCCAAGCAGCGGGTTTCGGCCTGCGGGCCGCGTTCGGATTGCGGGGATTCGGATTGCGAATTTCGCCCTGCTGGCCGCGCTCGTGTTGGCCGGCGTCAACGGCCCGGCGCAGGCCCGTCCGGGCAACCCACCGATTACCGTGGCGAATACCACGCCGGCAGTTGTTCTGCCGCCCGTTGCCACGCCGGTGACGACGGTCACCGGCGGCACCCTGCTGGCCGAATCCAGCGCCGGTGGCGATCCGGCCGCCGCTCCGTCATCCGGCCCGCTGCCGGCCCCGGCCGGTTCCGGGTCCGAGGCCGCGCTGCAAGCCCATACGCAGGGCAAGATCATCGAGAAATTCCGCGCCGACAATTTGGACCTGAAAACCGCGCTGGCTCTGTTCGCCAGCCAGAACGACCTGAACATCGTCCCGGACAATGACGTGGTTGGCACAGTCACGCTGGATGTCCACAACCTCCCCTTGGATCAGATGATGCGCGCTCTGCTGGAAGCCGGTGATTATTCCTGGCAGGAGGAGAACGGGCTGATCCGCGTGCGCAACACGGAGACGCGCACGTTTACGGTGGACTATTTGCGGCTCAAACGCCAGGGCTTGGGAAACACCATCGCCACGCTGGAGTCCGCCACGGCTGGCACTGGCACGGGGAGCAGCGGCGGTGGTGGCGGCGGCGTTGGCGGCGGTGGCTCCGGCGGTGGTTCTGGCAGCGGCAGCGGCAACAGCGCGAGCAGTTCTTCCGTGAATATCACGGCGGACAATACCACCGATTTTTGGACGGAACTGCGCACCGACCTGATGCAAATGCTCACGGATGAAGGGAAACATTCGCTGGCCATGAACAAGACGGCGGGCATCATTGAGGTGACAGACCGCCCTTCGGTGCTCAAAAGAGTCGAGCACTACTTGAACGTCACGGAAAAGAGCATCAACCAACAGGTGGACATCGAAGCGAGGATTTATGATGTCACGCTCAATGACGAGTTTCAGTACGGCATAGATTGGAGTGTGGTCGCCCAATATTACACCATGTATTCCGGCGGTGCGGTGAGCGCCCTCGGCGGCTTGGGGGCCGCCGGTTCCACCCTCCCGCTGGTGATTGGTTCCAACCCCATCCAACAGGCGAACACCTTGAGTCTGCTGTTTACGAATATCGCGCTCGGCAACACGGCCCATCCCATCAATTCTTCCGCGGCCGTTCAGGCGCTGAAGACCCAGGGTACCGTGGAAGTGCTCGCCAAGCCGCGCATCCGCGCCCTGAACAACCAGACCGCCCTGATCAAAGTCGGTCAGGAACTGCCGTTCTTTTCGGTGACCGCCATCAACAGCCAAAGCCAAAGCGGCAATCAAACCATTTCCGGCGATATTATCACCACCATCACCGTAGGCACCATCCTGTCCATTACGCCGCAAATCTCCGACGCAGGTTGGATTGCCATGGACGTCACCCCCGTCCTGACCAGTCTGGTGGCGGTGGACACCTCGCCCGATAAAACCGCCACCGCGCCGGTGCTGGACACCAAACAGGCTTCCACTTTGGTGCGGGTGCAAAACGACATGACGGTGGTGCTGGGCGGATTGATCCAGACCGAAAAAGACAACAGTGACAACAAGGTGCCCCTGCTGGGCGACATCCCGTTTCTCGGCAAGGCTCTGTTCGCTGGCACCTACCGCAACAAGAGCAAATCGGAATTGGTCATTTTCCTTACGCCCCATATTGTGAATGGCAATGAACGCAGTGTGGCCGGCCCGGATGTGGGTTTTGAGATTCCGACCAATAGTGTCACTGGTTCGCTGTCGCGCCATTGAAACCGGCGTCCATCCCGAAGGCATTGGTTCTGAAAATTCAAACGGACCTAACTGCCTGGCCATTGTACTGATACGACGGCGGGATAAACGACAGAACCGGAGCGAGGCCGTCCTCGGCCGCAGCAACGTCCGCATACCTGAGACTCACGGATAAACCAAGCGTGCTTCCTGTTCGCACC
>Ga0316231_1003130_pt1 | contig 14906 bp, 10 predicted proteins | sample TBH18027metaG_FD_206002 | JGI IMG/M metagenome (GOLD analysis project Ga0316231, IMG submission 206002) | Freshwater microbial communities from Trout Bog Lake, Wisconsin, USA - TBH18027 | ecosystem: Environmental > Aquatic > Freshwater > Lake > Hypolimnion/Profundal zone | place: USA: Wisconsin...
CGATTCCATCCGTAATTGAAAACTCGGAATGGACGCGCAGATGAACAAAACGGGGTGAAGCCATGAGATGATTTTAGCTGTGTCTAAGCTGAAAAACCTTCCATCCCTACCGGAAGGCTACCGCGGGCGATTTGCGCCTTCTCCAACCAGTCTTTTGCATACTAGGCGACTATTTACAGCCTAAGGAAGTTTGCTACATGCAATTCTGTGCTAACGACCTTCCTGTAGCTTGCATCAGGATGAGAAAGTAAGCAGGGCATAAAGGTGTCAGGAAGACGATCAGAGGGCCTTAAAAAGCCTTAACAGCCTCCAAGCTCATCTCTTACGCCTCGTTATCACAAACCATTACAAACGCTTTGGCAACGCCAGGAGTGCCTCGCAGTGAACAGCCAGCAAACCGAGGAAGATTAGGCCTACTGTTTTTTCCACCAATAATGCGGCCAATGTCACAAGCCTTCTAAATTTGGCAAAGCAGCACAAAAATTGGGATTGAATGGCCTACTTGACGGCAAAAATACTTCGATAGCGGAGTGGCTATTGGCAGCCACTCGCGCTTGGGGCAATCTTATTTCTTCTTAAAGCCACCTAATAAAGCCCCAATAGCTGGCTTGGCAGAAACAATGCCCACTTTCTTTTCTTCTGGATTTGAAGAGTTGGTTGCTGACTGAGGCGCAACACTAGGCTCATAAGGCATATAGAAAAATGGGTCCGATGCTTTTCCAGGGGAATCTTTTACTGAGCTTGTTCTGCTTGAAGGGGCCCTGTTTGATGTTGCTCTATTTGATGGAGCTCTGTTAGATGAGACCTCAATATCAGGTAGTGGCTGAACATCGAGCTTGCGCTTCATTAGCCTTTCGATATCGTCAAGCAAGCGCTTTTCGCTCGCATCCACCAAAGCAATGGCATCACCTTTGTTACCAGCACGGCCTGTACGGCCAATGCGGTGAATAAAGTCTTCGGCGTTATAAGGCAATTCATGATTAATGACCAAAGGCATGTCTGGAATATCTAGGCCACGCGCGGCAACGTCTGTTGCCACCAAGGCCTCAATTGCGCCGGATTTGAAAGCGTCCAAAGTAAGGGTGCGCTCACCCTGACTCTTGTCACCGTGAATGGCGCCCGCCTTAATTCCATCACGCTCTAAAGCACGTGACAATCTTGCACAACCCAAACGGCTATTCGTAAAGATGATGCACTGGCGAGATAAACCTTGACGCGTGCGGGCCTCCAGCACTTTCACGATAGCTTGCTGTTTATCTGCTGAAGACACCATGTGCACTACTTGCTTAACGGTATCGGCGGCGGCGTTCTGCCTGGCTACTTCCACCGTCACTGGAGTGCGCAAATAACTTTGTGCAAGTTTTTTAATTTCTGGAGAAAACGTTGCGGAGAATAATAGGGTTTGCCGCTGCGCCGGAATCAAATTAATAATGCGCTGCAGATCAGGCAAGAATCCCATGTCTAGCATGCGATCCGCTTCATCCAATACCAATATTTCGACCTGGGAAAGGTTTGCTACTTTAGAGCCAATGTGATCAAGTAAACGCCCAGGTGTAGCAATCAAAATTTCCACACCATTGCGTAAGATAGCGACCTGTTCCTTCATATCCACGCCGCCGTAAACCACGGCAGCACGCAAGTCCGTATGACGAGAATAGTTCGCGGCATTCTCGGAAACCTGAACGGCCAACTCCCGCGTTGGCGTCAATACCAAAGCTCGGATTGGATGGCGAGCCGGTGATGCGCTACTGCTTGCATGCCGCAAAATCTTTTGAATGATTGGCAATACAAAGGCTGCAGTCTTACCAGTACCTGTTTGCGCAGCCCCCATCAAATCACTGCCCGCTAATACATGCGGAATTGCTTGTGCTTGAATTGGAGTAGGTGTTGTGTAGCCTTGCTCAGATACAGCTTTTTGAATCAGCGGATCTAAACCAAAGTCAGCAAAAGTGATGCTTGCTTGGGGGGCGGCGGTTGCAGGAGCCCCCTCAGGGATATTTATTTCAGGAACGATATTTGTCAAGGTAACTTACAAGATGGCCGCAATGCCGGCTTTAGCAGTTTCGGCATCCTCGGTTGATTTAACGCCGGAAACGCCGACTGCGCCGATGGTAAAACCATTTACCTCGATATTGACCCCACCCTCTAGCATTCCCGAAATATGCGGGACAGATAAAAAGGAGGTGCGGCCGTTATTAATAATTTCCTCGTAAACACGACTCTCGCGCTTACCCATAGCAGCAGTACGCGCTTTTTCTTGAGCAATGTAAGCGGACACTGGCGCGCAGCCATCGCGACGGATTAAACCCAAAACATGACCACCATCGTCACAAACAGCAATGGTGACCGCTAGATTATTTTGGGCAGCATGTTTATCGGCCGCATCCAGGATTTTTTGGACATCAGCTTGAGTCAAATAGGGCTTTGTAGCTAACATGGGAATTCTTTCTATCTCAAATAAGGTCGATATATAAGTACTTGAATTATAAGTGGGTATTGGGTCCAAGGCTTATTTAAGGAAGTCTTGAGCAGCAACCACACCACTTTCCTTGGGTTTGTAGCCCATTGCGCCTAGGCTCATCTCGACCCCGCTCAAGGCAGCCATTAAGCTAAGCTCGTTACAGTCACCCAAATGGCCAATCCGGAAAATCTTGCCTTTGAGCTTACCTAGACCTGTTCCGAGTGATAAATTAAATTTCAGCAGGGCATGCTTACGCAACACATCTGCATCCATTTCTGCTGGTACTACGATGGTGGTCAATACTGGCGAGTACGCATTTGGATCTAAACATTGGATCTCCAAACCCCAAGCGGTGGCAGCGCGACGACAAGCTTCTGCCAAACGTTGGTGACGAGCAAAAATAGTGTCCAAACCCTCGGCCATCATCATATCGAGCGCCTCATGCAATCCATATAATAAATTGGTGCTAGGAGTAGTTGGCCAATAGCCTGTTTTATTGGACTCGAGGATTTCATCCCAAGCGAAATAGGACTTTGGAAACTTGCTACGCTGGCTCGCTTCAATGGCTTTTGGTGAGAGCGCATTAAAACCAATCCCTGGAGGCAGCATCAAACCTTTTTGTGAACCAGAAATGGTGACATCAGCACCCCAAGCATCATGGCAATAATCGGCTGAACCCAAGCCAGATACGCTATCCACCAGCAATAGCGCTGGGTGTCTAGCATCGTCAATTGCCTTGCGCACGGCGGCAATATTTGATGTCACCCCCGTAGAAGTTTCGTTGTGAACCACACATACCGCTTTAATTTCATGCTGTGTATCTTGGCGCAAACGCGCCTCAATGACAGTGGCATCAACACCCCAACGCCAAGTATCTTGACCTGTTTTGCCAACAACTTCGACATTTAACTCTAGGCGCTTTCCTAAGGCACGCCATAAGTTGGCGAACTGGCCGGTTTCATAAAACAAAACCTTATCGCCCGGATTAAGGACGTTCACTAAAGCGCCTTCCCAAGCCCCCGTGCCAGAAGCCGAATAAATAATGACGGGTTGCTCTGTTTTAAAAATCTTTTTAATACCGTCTAATATTTTGAGGCCAAATTCACCAAATTCAGGCCCGCGATGATCAATCGTCTGATAGCTAATAGCACGCAAAATACGGGCAGGCACTGGACTTGGGCCAGGAATATGTAAAAAATGGCGCCCAGACAGGTGATTATCTAGTTTCAGCATGCTTAGTCTCGCTTTTCTTCTGAATTGTTTTTATGGTGAATCAGTGCATCTAGTGTAAGTGAATTTTTCAAATTTTGTCTTTTTGTATGCAAAATAATTATTTTTAATAGTCAAATAAAGCCTAAATTAGTGATTAATTATGATTTATTATGAGATATAGTTAATTTGTATACAAAATAAGGTTTATCCATGCTAGCTAATGAGCAAGCGAATTCACACAATCTACATGCGGCAACTTTCCAAAAATTAAGATCCTTATTGGTAGAAGGGATGATTGCACCTGGCAGCAAGCTCAATGAGCGTGAGCTAGCCGAAAGCCTCAAAGTGTCTCGCACACCGATTCGAGAGGCAATCAAACGATTGGCTGCTGATGGGCTGGTGGAGTTAATTGCCAATCGCGGAGCAATCGCCACTCAACTGAGTAAGGAAGATGTCATTCACACCTTTGATGTGATCGCTCAATTGGAGGGCTATTCAGGCGAATTGGCTGCTAAAAATATTAGCGCGTCTGCCCTATCTGAATTAGAGGCGCTTCAATATGAAATGATGGCTTCTTACGCTCGTCGAGATTTGTCAAACTACTACAAGCTCAATTTGAGTATTCATCATCTGATTAATCATGCTGCTAGCAACCCAATCTTAAGTCAACTATTTACTCAGGTGAATGCGCGCATTGAAGCCTTTCGCTTTCGCTCTAATCAGGATGGCGTGAAATGGGAAAAAGCAGTTCAAGAGCATCAGGAAATGATTGATGCATTAAAAGCACATGACAGTGAGCGGATGCGTAAAGTGATGATCCAGCATGTGCTCAATAAACGCGATGTTGTGATCCAACTCATTGAATCCGAAAACACTACTCAGTCAGTCACAATATGAATGCACCGCTTGAACATAAAGAATGGATTGCGAATACACATACCTTAGCTAAACGTCTGAGGCAAGAAACCTCTGGTGAAGTCATGACCGATAGCGCCAGTCGGGGGCGCTATGCAACAGATGCCTCCATTTATCAAGCCATGCCATTGGCCGTGTTGGTACCCAAGACAGCTGAGGATATTGCGGCGGCGATTGGCATTGCTGCAGAATTGTCCATTCCAGTATTGCCTCGCGGCGGCGGCACAAGTCAATGCGGTCAAACCACCGGCGCCGCACTAGTTATAGACAACACTAAATACTTTAGAAATACTTTAGAACTAAACCTTGATAAAGGCTATGTCGAAGTAGAGCCTGGGATGGTTCTTGATCACCTCAATACCACCCTAAAAACACATGGCCTCTGGTATCCAGTTGATGTCTCTACTGCCGGTCAAGCCACAATTGGCGGAATGGCTGGCAATAATTCTTGTGGTAGCCGCTCCATTGCTTACGGCAATATGGTGCATAACGTACTAGGCATTGATGCCTGGCTAGCAACTGGTCAAGTCGCTCAATTTGACAATTACATTAATAGCTCTGGTGTTGCAAAACAATTGGGGGACTTTGTTAAAGGCCTTTCCAATAAACTTCAACCTGAAATCGAGGCGCACTTTCCAAAAGTACTGCGACGTGTTGGTGGATACAACCTAGATATTTTTCATCCTCAAAGTGAATTGCCTTATACAAAAGATGGCAGCGTAAATTTAGCCCACTTACTCGTCGGAAGCGAAGGTACGCTGGCTTATTTCAAATCATTGCGCCTTAAACTTGCGCCGCTGCCACAACACAAGGTGCTGGGTGTTGTGAACTTTGCAAGTTTCTTTAAAGCGATGGATAGCGCGCAACATATTGTGAAGCTAGGTCCAACTGCAGTGGAACTAGTAGATCGCACTATGATTGATTTAGCACGCAGCAATCCTAGCTTTAAGAAAACTATCGAGACTGGTTTAATCGATTCCAGCACATCTACACCAGAGGCGATTTTGTTGGTGGAATTTTCTGGCGAATTGCAAGCACCATTACTGGAGAGGCTCAAAGCACTGCAAGAGCTCATGGGTGATCTAGGTTTACCTGGCTCAGTAGTGCTAATGCCTGAGGCTAGTCTGCAAAAGAATTTATGGGAAGTACGTAAGGCTGGCCTGAATATCATGATGAGCTTAAAAGGAGATGGTAAGCCCGTTAGCTTTATTGAAGACTGCGCCGTTCCTCTGGAAAGTCTTGCTGAATATACCCAAGCCTTAACAGATGTTTTTGCTAAACACGGCTCCCGCGGAACTTGGTATGCCCATGCTTCTGTTGGCACATTGCATGTTCGGCCTATTTTAGATATGCGCCGTGATGGCGCGCAAAAGATGCGTGTCGTTGCAGAGGAAGCGTCTGCCCTGGTGCGAAAGTACAAAGGCGCTTATAGCGGCGAACATGGCGATGGCCTATGCCGTGGTGAGTGGATCTCATGGCAGTTTGGCCCCAAAATTACAGAGGCGCTTGGTGAAATTAAACATGCCTTTGATCCCAAGGGTTTATTTAACCCTGGCAAGATCGTCAATCCACCCAAGATGGATGATGCGAGCAATTTCCGCTTTCCACCAAGCTATAAAGTTATTCCACTGCAACCCGCCCTTGATTGGTCGGCATGGAATGTGCAAAATAACCCGGTTACCGAAGAAACCAGCTCGCCTGGCACTGGTGGCGACCCGGCTATGGGGTTGGCCAAAGCAGTAGAGATGTGTAATAACAATGGCCATTGCCGTAAGTTTGATGCAGAAGTCATGTGCCCCAGTTATCGTGTTACCCGCGATGAAAAGCATCTCACTCGTGGCCGAGCAAACACCTTGCGTCTGGCGCTCTCAAGTCAGATCGATGTTAACGATGCCTCATCCCCATTAGCAAGCGATGCCATTAAAGAAGTGATGGAGCTCTGCGTCAGTTGTAAAGCTTGTCGACGTGAATGCCCTACCGGGGTTGATATGGCCAAAATGAAGATTGAGTTTCTTTCGGCCTACAAAAAAAGGGTTGGTCATTCATTGCGTGATTTAGCGGTAGCTTACTTACCCAAGTACGCCCCCATTATTAGCAGCATCCCTGGTCTTCCTGCGTTATTAAACTTACGCAATCAGCTGCCTCTGCTAGCTAAGGTACAAGAATGGCTGATGGGTATTTCTGCACAGAGAAGTTTGCCAATATGGAAAAGTTATCATTTCTGGAGTAATTTGAAAGTAGTAGCGTCCATCGCATCTTCACATCACTTCGCACCAGAGGAGCTGATCGATACCCCAATTGGAAAACAACAAGGGGTTGTCCTCTTGGCTGACACCTTTAATGCCTACTTTGAAAACGAGAATCTTCAGGCCGCCCTGCAGGTTCTCAAAGCGGCAGGTTATCGCGTACACATTCCACACAAAACGAATAATAAGCAGACCGATCAATCAAAAAAACCTAGCACTTGCTCTAAAGAATTTTGTTGCGGTCGCACTTACTTAGCTGCGGGGATGGTGGATAAGGCCAAAGAAACTTTGGGGGAACTGGTTAATCATTTAGCCCCTTATGCGGAAAAGGGAATTCCAATTATTGGCCTAGAGCCTTCCTGTTTATTTACCCTAAAAGATGAAGCCTTGGTGATGGGTCTTGGCGAACAAGCGCTGATAGTGAGCAAGCAAGCGCAACTCTTAGAGGAATTTCTGGCGGCGCAATTAAAAGCAGGCAAGCTTACTCTCAAGCTCAAAGCAGCTACCCGCCCCATACTCTTTCATGGTCACTGCCATCAAAAGGCATTTGCTGCAGTGGCACCTGCTATGGAACTATTGAATAGCATTCCCAATGCCAACCCTAAACTCATTGAATCCTCTTGCTGTGGCATGGCGGGTAGTTTTGGTTACGAAGCGGAGCACATTAAAGTCTCATTGGAAATGGCAGAGCTCAGTCTTTTACCTGCTATTCGCCAATCACCAGATAGCTGGGTTGTAGCAGATGGCACTAGCTGTCGCCATCAAATACACGATGGAACCCAAAGAGATGCTGTGCATATTGCGCAAGTATTAGCGGCCCATCTATAAGCAAAGAGAATACTAAAAACAATATCAGTGCATTACGCCGTAAGAAACCATCAGTAGCGTTCCAGTCAACAGGGCTGGAACGAGTCGACGCGTAGGCCTTGAAATCATGACTCCAAGACTGAGCATGCAAACAAGTATCCGAATCCATACCGGAACTGTAGAGAGCAATCCAATTGGCATTAAGACCATCCGCACCGTCAGCGCCGCAACCATGGCATAAGTTACGGCTGCTAACCAACGAAAAATTTCGCTATCTTGATTAATTCTCTTGGAAAAAAAGACACCAATCGCACGACAGACATACGTCCCGATGCACGCCCCAATTAAAGCAAGCCATAAGCTCCAGCCAGTAAGCGCGGTATGTATCAACCAATTACCCCCGGCCTTTTGCGCAATAGTTTGCGATCAATAAAATAAGCAATTGTGCCCGCTACCAAGCCAGTACTAAGCAAACTGGAATCACGATGCAGCAAAAAAAACAGGGGCCCTAATAGACAACCTAAAGAAATAGCGATGCGATTAATCCAAGGCTTTACCTCTGTGAAGGTCAGCAGAAAAAATAGGGGGTTAATAAAAATCAATCCTAAAGTGACCGGGGTTGGCACCATGCCTGCTAAAAAATATCCGATGATTGTTCCTGGAATAGAAATCAGCCAGCACACTAAGCCAAGACCAGTAAAATAATTCAAACGGTGTCTTGCCTCGATCGTATGAAACTCTCGCATCGAGATTGCCCAGGCTGTCATAGCCAATAAATGCACCGATGCATACAACCCCCGACTGCGGTCCTTCTCATGAAACTGCGGGAAAAGTGTCACTGTCATTGTGATAAAGCGTGTAGCCGTTAAAGTCACCGCTAAAGCAATGGCTAGAGCAGATGAGCCCGTAATCGCCATTTCAAACAAGACGACTTGACCAGGCAAGGCAAACATGAAAATACTAGTAAAGCTCGTAAACCAAACATCGAAGCCACTCGTTCTACCCATCGCTCCAAAACCTACCATGCCGGCAAAGAGCACTATAGCTGGAGCGCCAGCGGCATCCCGCATACCAGACCAAAATGCATCGCTTCGATTCTGAAATCGATGGACTACTAAACCCTCCGGCGAATTCTCGTTAGGATCTATATCGGGTTGGCTTTTTAAAAACATCACTCGATTGTAAAAGCTAGAGAAAAATCTTGCTTATATTTTAAGGGGAGAGCGCCCAAGTAATATGCTCATAGACCATAGCATCTGAATGCTCTAGAGCACTATTTAAAGCTTGCCTTATCAACTCTTTTTCAGCAAAAGTGACTTCTGATGAATCGAGCGCATTGCCCATCGCTACCGCTAAATTACGTCGCCATCTGCTATAGCCAATACGCCGTATGGCGCTCCCCTCATGACGCTGTTCAAATTCAATTTCAGTCCAAGACCAAAGATGTATGAGACTCGCCCTTCCTAAGCCATGACGCTCTGCATAATCGGGTAATTGTGTACGCTGAGCAAATTTATTCCAAGGGCAAGCTAGTTGACAGTCATCACAACCATAAATCCGATTGCCTATTGCCCTTCTAAATTCCACAGGAATAGCTGCAGGATTTTCAATCGTTAAATAGGAAATGCATCTTCTCGCGTCCAATTGGTACGGCGCAGTAATGGCTTGCGTAGGGCACACATCAATACAAGCGCTACAAGTACCGCAATGAGATTGCTCTTCCTGATCCATTGGTAAAGGGACATCAACCAAGATCTCGCCCAAAAAGAAAGTGGAGCCAGATTCTCGATTAAGTAATAAAGTATGTTTACCGCGCCAACCTAAACCCGCTTTGCGCGCTAACTCTACCTCCATCAGGGGCGCAGAGTCTGTAAAGACGCGATAGCCAAAAGAACCAATATGACCTTCTATTGCCTTAGCAAAATCTTGCAAACGATGTCGCAACACCTTGTGATAATCGCGACCACGGGCATACATTGAGACAACCGCCGCTGAAGGATCGGCTAGGCGTTGCCACTCCTGATCAAGATTAATTGCAGGTGATAAGTAATTCATGGTGACGCAAATGACTCTCACCGCACCAGGCACTAGCATCTGAGGATTAGAGCGCACCAAGGCATGTCGCGCCATGTACTCCATCTGACCATGGCGCCCTTCTGCCAGCCATTCATTAAGGCGCTCGCTTGCAGATCCTAGATGGGTATCGGTAATGCGCAGACCATCAAAACCAAACGCAACCGCCTGCTTCCGAAGCCAATCACGCAGATTTTCTTGGTCTAGATTTTTAGGAACAAAGGAAGATGGCATCAGGAATTCAGAATAGGTTCAAATAATTGAATAAACTAGGGCTATGGCAATAGACTCATACTCTCAGCATTGTAGGCAGGAAGCGGATACTACTGCTTTAGCTCAACGCTTTGCTAAAAGCCTGGCTCAATTTCTCATTACTAACCCAGCCTCCCACCTTAATATCTCCCTAAAAGGTGATTTGGGAGCGGGCAAGACCACCTTTGCACGTTATTTAATTCAGAGTATGGGTTATGTTGGTCGTGTAAAGAGCCCTACATACACCCTGTGTGAGCCTTATCCCTTAGCACTTGGGGATAATCTGCCAGACACCACTCTCGTGGCCTACCACTTTGATCTCTACCGTATGCGTAGCCCCCTAGAATGGCAAGAGGCGGGATTTTCAGAACATTTTGATACTCCTGGGTTCTGCCTCATTGAGTGGCCCGAAAAAGCAGAAGGAACACTTCCCGCGTTTGATATTCAAATTCACCTAATTGCTGATAAAGAGGAGTATGAGCGAGATATTATCTTGAGCGCGTACTCTAGCCAAGGCGCCCATATTATCGCAATGCTCGCGCCAGTCTCATGAGCAATCTAGAGAAACCAAGCCCCCCCAGAAGAAAGTACCTGAAGTCTGCGATTAAATTAATGGGCTTTGTATTGCTATTAAGTGAAATAGATATTGCCTGGGGTGCCAAAATTTTAGGCGTGCGTATTTGGCCCTCCGAAGACTACACTCGTATCACCTTAGAGTCCGATACTCCACTGCCAATTACCCAGCAAATTCTCAGCAATCCAGATCGCCTTGTAGTCGATGTTCCAGGAATGGAACTCAATTCCACGCTCAAAGACCTAGTGGCTAAAGTAAAGCCGAACGATCCTTATGTATCGCAAATTCGGGTTGGCCAATTTCAGCCCGGTCTCGTGCGTTTGGTATTTGATCTAAAAGAGCCCGTGAAGCCACAATTGTTTACGCTAGATCCCATTGCGGGATACCAATATCGCATGGTGCTTGATCTGTACCCAACAATCCCACCTGACCCTTTAATGGAACTCGTGAAAAGCAGTGCCCGTAAAGAGCAAGCATTGGAAAAGTCTAATCAAGAAGTTGATCTGATTGCGCAATTCGCTACTAGAAAAGGGATCCCAAGCACCCCCATTGCACAAGCCATTCCCGAGGTAAAAGAAAGCCCTAAGCCTGCCAAATATAAACGTCTTATTACGATTGCAATTGATGCGGGGCATGGTGGAGAAGATCCAGGTGCGATTGGCTCAATGGGATCAAAAGAAAAGCATGTGGTTCTCTCCATTGCAAAACGTTTGAGTGAAAAAATTGAGGGTGAAGCCTATATGCGCTCCTTCCTGACAAGGGATGGTGACTATTTTGTGCCATTGAATATACGGGTACAAAAAGCACGGCGTGTAGAGGCGGATTTATTCGTATCAATTCATGCGGATGCTTTTATTGAATCAAATGCAAAAGGTGCCTCCGTGTTTGCACTTTCACAAATGGGTGCCAGTAGCACTATGGCGCGCTGGATGGCCAATAAAGAAAACTCCTCCGATCTGATTGGCGGCATCAATATCAAGACTCAAGACAAACAAGTAGCCAATCTCCTGCTAGATATGTCAACAACCGCCCAAATTAAAGACTCTCTACTGGTAGGCAACTCAATCCTAAAACAAATTGGTGGATTTGCAGCGCTGCATAAAGGAACGGTAGAGCAAGCGAGCTTTGCGGTGCTAAAAGCACCAGACATACCTTCAATTTTGGTTGAGACTGCCTTTATTAGCAATCCGCAGGAAGAAGCTCGTCTCAACGATGAGGCCTACCAGGATCGGATCGCTGAGGCGATACTGAAGGGAATCAAGGAGTATTTCTCTAAAAATCCACCCGTAGCTAAGCGTCTAAACTCTTAATAGACCAATGATTACAGGGCTTTGTAGGGCAACGCCCTGCAGACTGGGTGGACGCTGACCAACTTCTTGCTATAATCTTTTTCTTTACTGGGTCGGTAGCTCAGTCGGTAGAGCAGCGGACTTTTAATCCGTTGGTCGCGAGTTCGAATCTCGCCCGACCCACCAGTATCTATAAGCCCCACAGGTTAACGCTTGCGGGGCTTTCTCTTTATATTCACCTTTATATTCAGCAATTGGTGAATATCTTAGAAAACACATCATATTTTCTCAAGTGCAATATGCTCATAGAATTGCGCATTGAGTGGCTTCATTGAATCTACTCAGATGCTATCTCTATAGAAAAGGCTCAAATGATCTTTGGATTACTAAGCAATTTACTTTTAAAACGATTTTCCATTGCATGTGAGTTACATGAAAGAATTGATTTTGGTCAACTAGACTGTACTAGTTTTTAGAATTAGGGTCTTGATCAATATCAATAACCTACCCTTAAAAGGGTTTTGATATGTCTGCCGATTTGGGACTTTGGAATCAATTCCCACTATCAATCACCTCTTGACCCAAAGCACAGTCCGTCGCAGAGCTTAAAAACCAACCGTATAAGCAGCCATTACCGTAGTTGTTGATACCGCTTAAAATGCTTCTTGGCGAAAAGAAGTTTGACACAGCTTTAGTGGGCGGTAAAAAATCAACTAAAACAGTCAAGTTCTTTTGGGACCTTCAATTAAAAATTGACTCTTCATCAATAAGGTCTTTGGTGATTCGTTTCAGTCACCGGAATAAATCTTCCGCCCAGAACTGTGCCGATAACTTCTACGTCTTTAATTTTTTCTTTAGGCACGCTCATTGGATCGTCACGCAGAACCGTGAAGTCAGCATACTTACCAGGCTCAATGCTGCCGACTTTATTTTCCATACCGATAACATAAGCTGCGTCAATAGTTATCATACGCATAGCCTCTTGAACCGTTACGGCTTCAGCAGGAGCCCATTTTCTATCACCGGTATACAAATTTTGACGGTTGACGACGGCCCATGCTTCAGTCAGCGGAACTGGTGGAGATACAGGATTGTCGGAGTGCAAACCTACTATCACACCCTCACGAACTAAATCACCAACACGGGTTGCATAGGAGATTCGGTCAGTTCCAATCTCAGAAACCTGGATACCAGCTCGCGTATAGAAAAAAGCAGGATTTACACTAGCTACAGCGCCCAATGCTTTGATCTTGCGAATCATCATTGAGGATGGCAATCCAAGGTGGTCTAAAGTAAATCGATGATCAAAGCGTGGCTTTTCATCTTGCAATAACTGCAAAGCATTTAAAACATTTGCATTGCCGCTATTTCCATTGGTATGAACATGAATCTGAAAGCCGGCATTCCACCAAGGCTCCATTACCTTTGCAAATATTTCAGGTGTTGGGTAAAAAATAACACCTTGATGCCAATCGGTATAAGCGGGATTCTCGACCATCATCGTCCCTGAAGAATATGCATCATCGCCAATGAACTTTACGCCTTTGTAAAACAAACGATCGGTATTTAATTTTTGCAATTCCTTTACTTGATTAACAGCTTTATCTCCGTATTTTTCAACAAAGCTATCAGCATAAGCAACTGGCGAAATTCGCAGTGAGGTGACATCTGAGCTGGTGAACTTTTGCATTAGCTTTGTTTCAATATCAATATCCAAAATACCAAAGGTCATTTCAGTTGTAGTGGTAATGCCACCCTGCTGAACCAAGTCATTGGAATACAGCATGGACTTATTAAGCCTTTCTAGATTCAACAAATCATTGCCAGCTAATTTCATTGCATATTGGGCGGCGTTAGAACCTAAAAACTCACCATTTAAAGATCCCTCAGCATTAAAACCCACGCCAATAACTTTCTTTGCACCCTCTGGATCAGTAATATATTTTTTAATTGCTGCAGAATTCAAGAAAATATTGTGCTCTGATGAATCCCAAACTAATATGGGTCTTATTGTTGATACGCCATCGAGCAATCTCTTATTAAGCAATTGCTTCATTGCAGGAATGTCATAGCCCCATGCAAGCAACGCTTGATGAGGATCTGAAATGCTTGCCGAATATTCCCTCAATTTAACAATAGCCGCATTTAAGTTAGGAACACCAGGAAATGCTTTGCCCCAGGGATTGGGTAAAGGTAGATAAGTTAGGGGGAAGCTAGTCTGAGTAACCCCGCCTATTAAAGGATGGTTATGGGGGTCAACAAAACCTGGGTACAGGACTTTATTCTGAAACTGCAGATCAATCTTATGTGGGTACTTATCCAACCAAGGCCTTAAATCCACCAAAGCACCAACTGAGAGAATTTTTCCGTCTGAAACTGCGACCGCTGTTGCTGTTGGAATCGCGGGATCCATCGTCACGATTTTCTTAGCCACATATACTGTGATCAGAGATGGCTTGGAAGCAGAAGGAGTATCAATAATCTCCGTTGCCAATGTGCCTGAAGCCATAAGGATTGATATTAAACCAATTAATAACTGATTAGCTTTCGTAGCCATAATGCCCTCTATGATTGAATGATGTTTCAAATCTGGGGCGGTAGTCTTAGCAGGAGGCTGAGGCAGCTCAAAGGTCTATTGACCCATCATACAGAGCTCATTCGCATACTGCAAAATAGTAATAATAAGTGCAACAAACGACCTTGATTTCAACCCGTCGATGCAACAGTTAGGGCAAAACGTTCTGCCGGTGTTTGATAGTTTAGTGTTTTTCTAGGGCGTTCATTGAGTTGCCTTGCTACTGCATTGAGTTTGGCTTGAGAGTAGTTAGCTAAGCTCATACCTTTAGGGAAGTACTGCCTTAATAGCCCATTGGCATTTTCATTAGACCCTCGTTGCCATGGATGCTGAGGATCACAAAAGTACACTTGCACATCGGTAGCTAGAGTAAAACGTTTGTGCTGAGCCATTTCTATACCTCGATCCCAAGTTAAAGATTTATACAGCTCTTGCGGTAACTTGCGCGCATGCTTGATGAGCGCATTAACCACCGTCTCACTGTCTTTACGAGCCACCTTCA
>Ga0316231_1003140_pt1 | contig 14869 bp, 8 predicted proteins | sample TBH18027metaG_FD_206002 | JGI IMG/M metagenome (GOLD analysis project Ga0316231, IMG submission 206002) | Freshwater microbial communities from Trout Bog Lake, Wisconsin, USA - TBH18027 | ecosystem: Environmental > Aquatic > Freshwater > Lake > Hypolimnion/Profundal zone | place: USA: Wisconsin...
GGCTTGGGCTGGCGTGCCATGGCCACAGTGCAACCCAATTGCCCGAAAAAGTCCGGCCACAATTCGGCGACAATTCTGTGACTGGACTGTGACGCTGCCCGCATCTTCCATGCCGAACACTATTGGCCGTGTGCCTGCGACCCGAGGTTGCGGATGGCTTGGGACAACCAGCCCTGACCATCACGGCAAACGCCAATTTTCTTGTCTCCGGGCGGTTCACCCGTTCTGAACGAGACCAGGGCATTACCATTCGCGATCCCGCCAGACTTCAGTCCCGTCAAACAAGGCGTGCTTATTCCGAAGTCGCAGATGCAATAAACAAGCATCATTCAAATACGATGAACATCGTTTCAGAATTTGTTGTCGGCGAGCGGTATACGAACGATCAGATTCGTTACACGCTCTCACTTGAGAACCTCGGAGGCAGCCGGCCGTCCGTCACCAAGGGCGGTAGGCTGGAACACCTTGCCGTTATGACGACGTTCGAAACAGCACGGGAACAGAAACTGAAAACCCCTACCTTGATCGGATTGAAGGCGACATCTTGCTCTACACCGCCGCAGGCAAACAAGGCGATCAGACGTTAACCGGTAAGAACCGGCGACTCCTTGAACAATATCAAGCGACCATCCCGTTTTTCGGTTTTGCCAACGAAGGGCGGCAGATTTACCAATTTCTTGGCTTGCTTGAGCTACTTCGTCACTATCGCGAGCACCAGATCGATAGTACCGGGAGCATCCGCACAGTGTGGCTATTCGAGTTCCGAATTCATCGAGAACCAAAAATTGTGCCGGTACAGTTCGCATCTGAGCTTGCGAGACAGGTTGTCGGTTCAACGCGCAGTCTTCAGCCTTCCGGCGACTCAGAAGTGGAGGTTGGCGGCGCCCTCCAAGCCAAAAGCCGGAAGTGGCCGTGTTCATGGCCTATGAGCAAGAACGAGCCGCTCTGCTTGAGATCAACCCGTACCGATTCAAGGTATTGCTGAAGGAACTGCTTGAGAAGCGAGGGCTTCTTGATGTGCGAGTGATACCTCATCTGGCGACGGAGGCATTGACCTAATGGGTTACGTACCGCCCGAGGCCGATTTCTTTGCCGGCACGTTTGTGCAGGTCCAAAGCGAGCCGTCGCCAAGATTCACATCGCATTGCAAGGTTGCCGCGCCGCTGCCGAAGACTGAGCCTTGCCAGAGGTTGTGCCGTCAATCGTGCCGGTCAGATTTCTCCATCTGTCTGCCACGCCCAACCAGCCGAGTCAATCAAACATCAAATACCTCTGCGGTTGCGCCGCCGAAACTGCGGAGGAATGACAGATGAGTCCAGCACGTCTGTGCGAGTGATGGGTGGGCATGACAAGAAAAGTTGGCTTGCCGCGAACGCTTGCGCTAAGATTACTGTGTATGAGCACCAAAGAAATTCTGCTGGAAGTCGCGAAGAAGTTGCCGACTGAAGCGACGTTGGCGGATGCCATCTACGAGTTGGAGTTCCGGCAGGCCGTCGAGCAGGGCTTTGCGCAGTTGGACCAGGGCGAGGGCATTCCCATCGCCCAAGCTCGCAAACAACTCCGCCAATGGATTACCAAGTCATCCTCGCGCCGGACGCGCTCCAAGACCTGACCGACATCGCCGGGTATATCGCCCAACACGATCCCGCCGCCGCGCTCCGGCTGGGCGATGAACTACTCGATGTGGCTGAGGCGTTGGGCCGGTTTCCGCTCCGTGGGCGTGTGGTTCCAGAGTTTGACCGACCGGATTGGCGGGAGGTCATCCATCGCTCCTTCCGCATCATCGACCGGGTCAACCTGACGGAACAACGGATTGAGGTGGCACGCTTCTGGCACGCTGCACGCGGATTTCCGCACCTTCCGCGCGCGGGCTAGACGTTGCGACAGGCCGATAGCCCGTGCGTTCCGAAGGCGATAAAAAACCATTCCTCCAGCAATCTCAAGACGCTGCTGTCCGGTACTTCCAGATATCGGCCGGCGGCGCGGTGTTCTCGGTGGCTCGGTGGTTGAACTCAGAAATCCCGGCGGATCGGCGCTAACCGGAAACTCCGCCGGTTCAAATGTATCAGCGCCGGCTTGACGCCCGGATTGCGTTAAGTACATACTTCCAAAAGGAACCATTATCATGACAACACCTCTCAAATTGAATCGCCCCACAAATCGGCTCGTCGGCGCGAACCCGAAAATCGGCATCCGCCCGACAATTGACGGCCGGCTCGGCGGCGTCCGCGAGTCGCTCGAAAAACAAACCCTGAACATGGCGAAGGCGGCGGCCCGATTTTTGTCGCAGAACCTGCGCCATGCCGACGGCACCAAGGTGGAATGCGTCATCGCGGATCAGTGCATCGGCGGAATTGCCGAGGCGGCGTTGTGCACGGAGAAGTTCGCGAAGGAAGGCGTCGGCGTGTCGCTGACGGTCACGCCCTGTTGGTGTTACGGCAGTGAGACGATGGACATGGATCCGCTCACGCCGAAAGCCGTCTGGGGCTTCAATGGCACGGAGCGCCCTGGGGCGGTCTATCTGGCGGCACTCGCCGCCGGCCACAATCAAAAAGGGCTGCCGATTTTCAACATTTACGGCCGGGATGTGCAGGACGGCGGCGACCAGACGATTCCCGCCGACGTGCAGGCGCTGCTCCTCCAGTTCGCCAAGGCGGGTCTCGCCGTGGCGGCGATGCGCGGCAAATCGTACTGTTCTCTGGGCGGCACCTCGATGGGCATTGCGGGCTCGATTGTGGATGTGTCATTTTTCGAGGCCTTCCTGGGCATGCGCGTGATGTTCGTGGACATGGTGGAATTTGTCCGGCGAATCGAGCGGGGCATCTACGATCCAAAAGAATTTGTCAAGGCGCTCAACTGGGTCCATGCGCATTGCCAGGAGGGCCGCGACCCGAACGACCCGAAAAAGCAGCATACCCGCGACCAGAAGGACCGGGAATGGGAATACTGCGTGAAGATGGCGCTGATCGCCCGCGACTTGATGGTCGGCAATCCGCGCCTGGCCGAGCTGGGCTTCGGCGAAGAGGCGCTGGGGAACAATTCAATCCTGGCCGGCTTCCAAGGCCAGCGCCAATGGACGGATCATCTGCCCAACGGCGATTTCCTCGAAGCAATGTTGAACACCGCGTTCGACTGGACCGGCATCCGGCAACCGTACCTTGTCGCCACGGAAAATGATTCGCTCAACGGTGCCTGCATGCTGTTTAGCCACCTCCTCACCGGCCGCGCGCAAATCTTTGCCGATGTGCGCACCTTCTGGTCACCGGCAGCCGTCCAGCGCGTGACCGGCCACACGCTCACCGGCAAGGCGGCCGCCGGAATGCTGCATCTCATCAACAGTGGCGCCGCCGCGCTCGACGGTACTGGCGAGCAGGAAATCAACGGCCAGCCGGCCATCAAGCCGTGGTGGCAGGTCACGCCCGAAGATGCCGGCAAATGTCTCGCAGCGACCGAGTGGTGTCCCGCCGTGGTGGATTATTTCCGTGGCGGCGGTTTCTCAACGCGAATGCGGACGCGGGGCGGGATGCCGGTTACGATGACGCGCTTGAATATCATCAAAGGCCTCGGCCCGGCCTTGCAGATTGCCGAAGGCGAAACCGTGGAGTTGCCGGGCGCAGTCCACGACGCGCTCGACAAACGCACCAATGAAACCTGGCCGACGACGTGGTTCGTGCCAAACTGTTCCGGCACCGGCGCATTCCGCGATCCGTACACGGTGATGAACAACTGGGGGGCGAATCACGGGGCGTTAAGTGCCGGCCACATCGGCGCGGACTTGCTCACGCTGGCCGCGATGCTGCGGATCCCGGTCTACATGCACAACGTGGCCGAAGACCGGATTTACCGGCCCAGCGCGTGGGTCGCGTTGGGCGATGACTTCCGCGCCTGCGCCAACTTTGGCCCGCTTTACGGCAAGTATTGACATATGCATGCCCAACACTACATCGCTTGTGACCTCGGCGCGGAAAGCGGCCGGGTCATGCTCGGCACGCTCGCCGCCGGCAAACTCACGCTCGAAGAAATTCACCGGTTTCCCAACGGGCCGGTCGTCATCAACGGCACGTGGCGTTGGGACGTCGTCCGAATCTTTGACGAACTCAAAACCGGCCTTCGCAAAGTTGCGGCGCGCGGCCTGAAAATCGAAAGTCTCAGCACTGATTCGTGGGGCGTGGATTACGTCTGGCTGAAAGACCCGGAGCCATTGCTAACCGTGCCGTACCATTACCGGGATCTGGGCCGCAATGCCGGGGCATTCGAGCGGGTGTTCCCGGTCGTTGCGGCGGACGAGATTTTCGCGGAGACCGGCATTCAGTTTATGACGATCAACACCGTGTACCAGTTGCACTGGGATGCCGTGAATCGCCCGTGGGTTTTGAAAGCGGCGGACCGGTTCCTGTTGATTGGCGACTACTTTAACTACTTGTTCTCTGGTGTTCCGCGGGCGGAACAATCGCTCGCCAGCACGACCCAACTTTATAATCCAAACAAGAAAAAGTGGGCGCGGCTGCTGATCAAGAAACTCGGCCTGCCCAAAAACCGTTTCCCGGAAATCGTGCCGGCCGGCGCGGTGCTCGGGCCGGTCTTACCGGAGTTTGGGCTGGCCGGCGCACAGGTCGTCGCCAGTTGCTCGCACGACACCGGCGCGGCCGTGGCGGCGGTGCCGGCCACCGGCAAAGGGTGGGCGTATCTGAGTTCCGGCACGTGGTCATTGCTCGGGGTCGAGACGAAGAAACCGCTGATTACTGATCAAAGCCGGCAGTACAACTTCACCAACGAAGTTGGCTATGGTCACACTATTCGGTTTCTAAAAAACATCATCGGCCTCTGGATTTTGCAGGAATGCCGCCGGCAATGGGGCAAGCACGACTACATCGAGCTCCGGCAACTGGCGGAGCAAGCCGCGCCGGTGCGGTCGCTGATCAATCCCAACGACGAACGCTTTGGCCAGCCGGGGAACATGCCGGAGAAAATCGTCGCGTTTTGCCGCGAGACCGGCCAGCCCGCGCCGGCCACGCCCGGCGAATTCACGCGCTGCATCCTGGAAAGCCTGGCGCTGCTGTACCGGCGCACGCTCGAACAACTCGAAGCTTGCACCGGCCAGCCGGTGGCAACCCTGCACATTGTCGGCGGCGGCAGCCAGAACATCTTGCTGAATCAATTCAGCGCCAACGCGACCGGCCGCACCGTGGTGGCCGGCCCCGCCGAAGCAACCGCAACCGGCAACATTCTCATCCAGGCGATTGCGCTGGGCCAGTTGCAGAACCTGGCCGAACTCCGTCAGGTCGTGCGCAATTCGTTCGCGGTCCAAACCTACCAGCCACAGGAGGCCGGCGTGTGGGCGCAGGCTTACGACCGGTTTCAGAAACTCACGGCATGAACCCGGCCCTCGACAGTTTCAATGCCGCCGCGCGCCGCCAGGCGCTGCTCGACACCTGTGCCCGCGCCCAGTGGCCGGCCTCGGGCACGGACGTCAATCTGCACAGTCACACTTTTTTTTCCTACAATGCTTACGGCTACTCCCCGACCCATTTTGCGGTGCTCGCTCGCCAACACGGTCTGGCCGCAGCCGGTATTGTGGACTTCGACGTGCTCGACGGCTTGGAAGAATTCTGGGAAGCCGGCCAGCTGTGTGGACTCAAACGCTGCGTCAGCCTGGAGTCGCGCGTGTTTGTGCCAGAATTTGCCACGCGCGTCATCAATTCCCCCGGCGAACCCGGCATCGCGTATCACATGGGCATCGGGTTCACCCGGCCCATCCAGCATCCGTTCCTCGCGCAGATGCGGGTGACTGCCGCCCAGCGCAACCGGGAACTCATCGCGCGCGTCAACACGTTCACCGCGCCGGTGACGCTCGACTATGACCGGGACGTCGTGCCGCTCACGCCCGCCGGCAATGCCACCGAGCGCCACATTTGCGCGGCCTACTCAAAAAAAGGGGACGCGGCATTTTGGACGGCGAAGCTCGGCGATTGTCCGGCCGATGCCGGCAAGCTCCAGGCGTTGATCCGCGCCAAGATGATGAAAAAAGGCGGCGTGGGTTATGTCCAGCCCGGCCACGGTTCGTTCCCGCTCATGGCTGAAATGAACCGGTTTGTGCTCGCGGCCGGCGCGATCCCGGCGTTGACCTGGTTGGACGGCACCAGCGCCGGCGAACAATCCATCGAGGAATTGTTGGCCGTGGCACAGGCCACCGGCACCGCCGCCATCAATATCATCCCGGACCGCAACTACACGCCGGGTGTCAAAGACCAGAAGTTGCAAAATCTCTATGATGTCGTAGCGTTGGCAGAACGGCATGGCTTTCCAGTCATTGTCGGCACCGAAATGAACGCTCCCGGCAACAAATTTGTGGACGCCTTCGACACGGCGGAATTAAAACCGCTCGGGCCGACTTTTCTCAAAGGCGCACATATCGCCTATGCCCATTCGGTGTTACAGCGTCGGGCCGGTCGTGGATACTTAAGCCCCTGGGCCTTGGAACACTTTTCATCGGTTGCTGAAAAGAACGACTATTTCGAAAAACTGGGCCGGGAACTCACCCCCGACCGCGAGGACACAATTTAATGAACACCATCCCGCAATCCCAACGCGCCGTCCAATTGGTCGGCCTCGATCAACTGAAAGTCAACGAATCGAAACCGGTCTTCACGCCCGGCCCGCACCAGGTCCTGTGCCGCGTCGAAGTCTGCGGCTTGTGTTTTTCTGATCTGAAACTGCTCAAACAATTCGCCGGGCACGCCCGTAAATCGGAAGTGAAAACCGGCCTCGCCCCGGCTGCGCTTGCGGAAATGCCAAATTACGTCCCCGGTGACCAGCCCACCGTGCCGGGGCACGAAACCGTCGTGCGCATCGTGGCCGTCGGCCCCAACGTCCAGAAGGCGAAAGTCGGCGGCCGGTATCTCGTCCAGGCGGATTACCGGTGGCTGCCAACCACCAGTTCGGCCGCGGCGTTTGGCTACAACTTTGAAGGCGCCTTGCAGGAATATGTGTTGATGGATGAACGCGCCATCATTTCGCCCGACGGCGAGTCCATGCTGATTCCGGTGCCGGAAGATTTATCCGCGTCCGCCATCGCGTTGTGCGAACCGTGGGCGTGCGTGGAAGAAGCCTACGTTGAGGAACAGCGCCGCGGCTTCAAGCCCGGCGGCAAAGTGCTCGTCGTTGGCGATGGCGTGGTGGATGCCGGCAATGTCACCCGCGTGCAACCGGACGCCGTGCCGGCCGGTGCGTTTGACGACGTGGTGTATTTCGGCAGCGATCCGGCGGTGGCCGAAAAACTGTTTGCCAACGTCGCCACCAAAGGTTTGTTCATTATCTGCCAGTGCGGCGGGAAATTCGGCCGCCCGGTCGTCTCGCAAGTCGGCCGCATTCACTATGGCGGCATCCGCGTGACCGGCACCACCGGCGCGAACGTCGCCGAGGCGCTCGCCAGCATCCCGGCCACCGCTGAAATCCGGCCAAATGACAAAATTAACATTATCGGCGCCGCCGGTCCGATGGGCACGATGCACGTCATCCGTGATTTATGCCAGGGCGTGCCCGGCGTGACGGTGTTTGCCGGTGACCTCAGCCCTGAGCGGTTGGCAATGTTGCGCAGTCTGGCCGAGCCGGTCGCCGCGAAAAACAAACTGACCCTGCGCTGCTATAATCCGCAGCACGACAAACTGACCGAGGCGTTCAACTACATCGTCCTGATGGCGCCCGTGCCGGCGCTGGTTGAGAAGGCCATCCCGGCCGCGGCGCCGCGGGCGCTGATCAACATTTTTGCCGGGATCCCGGCTGACAAGACCGCCGCGCTCGACCTCGACACCTACATTGCCAACCGGCTCTATTTCATCGGCACAAGTGGCTCGACACTGGAGGACTTGAAACTGGTGTTGCGCAAAGTCGTGGCCCGGCAACTGGACACCAATCTGTCCGTGGCCGCCGTGGCCGGTTTGGACGGTGCGATTGACGGCATCCGCGCCGTCGAGAAGAACACGATGCCCGGCAAGATCATGGTGTATCCGTCGCTGAAAGGCCTCCGGCTCACACCGTTGCCGGAACTGACCCCCGCCGTGCCGCTTGGCCAGTGGACGAAGTCCGCCGAGGAAGCCTTGCTCGGCACGAAAAAATGATGGGCAAGCGGCTTAATTGAAAAACTGTCGCGGTGCTTGACCGCCGCACCCGTAGCGAAGTCTGACACAAGCCTCACTCATGGGCGCAATTGATCGCGCAACCGGCTATCGCGATCAATTTCTTGATTGATAAGGCGCGACTGCCGGGCGCGTTACGGATGTGCGCGAGAAGAATAGCATTCGATGCGCCAGCGGTCGCGTCCGACCAATCACCCGCCGTGTGAAAGAGATGTTTTCTTCAGCACCCGATTGGCTAATATCATAACCGGACCAATGCCTTGCACCTGCGGCAAATTACACCGCGTGGATGTACGGCCATTCCAGTTCGAACCCATGGGTGCCGAGCACCTGCTGGAATTCCCGGAGCAGATCAGGGTTTTCGCGCACGGCATGCGGCGTGGTCTGGCGCTGCAAACAGAAGCCGGCCAGCGCGCCAGCGGCTTCGCCGATGTTCCATTCGACGGGATGCAACCGGTAACAGCCATTGCTGACATGCGTGGTGCCGATGTTCTTGCAGGCCGGCAACAGATTCTGCACCCGCACCGGCAACAGCGCGCCCAGCGGAATCTGAAATGGCAGCGACGAGAAATCAATGTAGTTGTTGCCCCCCGTGCTCGGATGCAGGTCGATCCGGTAATGGCCGATGCCGACGGTGTCGGCGAACGGTTCGGACAACAGCGGCTTGGATCGCGGTACCCGGTTGCCTTCGCCCCAGCCGAAATTGACGCCGTGCCGCATCTCCGTGCCGACGTGTTGCTCGGTCACGGTGAAGGCCGCTTTGATCCGGCGCGACTCGCGGATGTAGGCCGCCATCGCCAGTCCATCTGCGGTGCCGGTCACGTCGGGCCGGAGGAACAGCCCGGGATAGCCGAGCTTGCCGTCGAGGTGCGGGGCTTCCGTTTGCAGCCAGTAAAAGAAACTCAACGCGAGTTGCCGGGATTCGGTCCACGCCAGGGCCATGTCGGCCGGTGACGCGTCGATGACATCGCGGAGCCAGTAATCCATCATCACCCAGTTTACGAGTGAGACTTCGTACGGCATCGTGCCGGGCTGGAAATTGGCCTGGTCAATCAGTTTCCGGTAATTCCACAACCCGCCGGTGGTCTCGCCTTTTTCCCATGGGAAGAAATGATTGCGCTGGGTCTTGAGCGTGATCGGATGCGGCACTTCCCACGCCAACAACCGGCCCGGCCAGGGCGGCGTCATTGGTGGGACAAAGTTGCGCCAGCGCGCGTAGTCCGCCGGTTTCTCGATGACGTGTTCGGCTTTGGGATCGTACGACATCGCGAAACACCACGTGAACGGCTGCACGTTGTGGGGCTGCGCCGGTCCATCCACCGCGTGCAACTCGCCGGTTGCTTGCCGGGACTCGGCGCCGGTGACGTATTCCACTTTTGCCAATGGCAGTAGGTCGCCCAACTCGGTTGCATCGAGAAAGTAATCCGCGGTGATGGTGAGTTGCTGGCCGGTTTCCCGCTGCCGTAACGTGACGGCCCGGACCCGGTCACCGGCCACGTCTGCGCTGACCGGCTCGTAGCCGTGCAACACAGTTAGTTGGCCGGCCGACTGCCAGGGCGCCAACATGGCTTCCAAGACCGCGACCCCGACCCGGGGTTCGTGGCAGAGTTTTGACACATTGCCGCCGCCGGGATTCAGATACGGATTGGCCCGGGCGGCCGGGGTCAGGGGATAATGGTCGCGGTAGTATTGCCGGACGCCGTTCCGGTAGGTGCGATAGCGCCGGGTGCAACCGAATTGTTCAATCCAAACATTCTCGTCCGGTGGCGTGGCCTGGCTGGTCAACTGGCCACCGACCCACGCGGTGGGTTCAGTCAGGATCACGCGTTGGCCGAGGGCGCACGCGGCCAGGGCCGCAGCGCAGCCGCCCGTGCCGCCGCCAACGATCAGGATATTTGTGTGTAGTTCATTCATGGATTTGCGTCCGTTCGGAATGGGGAAGCGGGCAGGTCTGCCCGGTTGTGAAGGTTCACCGCCGGCACGTTCGCCCATCCATACCGGACTGCGGCCGGCTTCGGCACGTGCTCGGTGGAGACGATGACCGTATCGTCCTGGATTTCCGCCTGCGCGGGGAGGAGTTTTTTGTCGGGACCGGCAATCGTGAATCCGTTCAGCGCACCGTCTTTGGCTACCAAGCCGCCGCCGACATGGGTGAAGTGGAGCACGGCGCGGTTGGTCGCCACCGCGAGCCGGTCGCCGACTGGTCGCTTGTCCGGCGGATGGATGATTTCCGCAAAACCGCAATCGGTGGTCACGGTGCTTGAAATTCCCAGGTACCCCAGAGATTGGGAGTCAGCTCGGCTTCGGAGGGCACGTCGGCGGTAATGCCGCTGGCTTTGTTACCCCAGTACACACGCGCCGTGGTCTGGCCGTCGCTACCGCGCAGCACACCGATGTCGCCCTTGATCACCAGCCCGGCCTTGGGCTTCAACCCCAGCGTCTGAAGTGGAATCGAGACTTCGTAATCGCCGTTGGTCCCGGCAAATTGGATCTGCGTACTGACATTTTCCACCTTGTCGAAGGTGATGGTGAGCGCCGGCGATGAGAAGGGGATTTTCTCGCTATCTTTGGTCCCCGGCACGACTGCCCGATAGAGCAACGCCAACGGTTTACCTTTCACCACGGTCACCAGCAACCGGACATCGCCGGCCACGGGGGCGTGCCGGTCCGGATTCGCGGCCGGATCGGTGCCAATCATCAGGTCCAATGCCCCGCCGGTTTTGAAGGGGGCAACGGGCATTTCCCCAGAATTTTGCAGCAGCTTGGATTCACCGGTGTGATACGCCAGATAGAGCCGGTCCCCGGCGACGGCAATGGCCGCGGTCACATCGTACGGTTTGGTGTTGGAGTTGAAGTACGCCCGCACTCCGCTCTTGTCGATGTCCACCCAACTGGCAGCGGCCCAATCGTCCAATTTTCCATCCACGACCGGGGGCTTGTTTCGCATTGCCACTTTCAGCAGGCCGCTCCCGAGCTGATGCTGCCGCGCCGCCTCGGTCTCCCCCAGAAACGCCCGGCATTTGTCGAGCGCATCTTTCGTCACGGTCACTGGCGCCGTGGGCAACCGGCGGAGGGTGTCCAAGCCATCGAGGCGAATCAACGCACTCCGCGCGCCGTCCACCAGATAAACCAAGCCATCATCCGCCTGTGCGATCGTCGGCCAGAAGTTCTCCTCGCCGAGACTCAGTCCTTGCAAGCTCAGGTTGCGTTCCGCGACCGGCATGCCCCAGCGTTTGCCGTGGCGCATATTCTCAAACAAGGTGGCCACAAACAATCCATCCGCCGTGAACAGATAGACATTGCCGTGGTTGCCATTGATCGCCCACAATGGGCCGACCTCGCTGCCCTTTGGGTCGACCAACCCGCCCAGTAACCGGGTCGTCCCGATCAATTCACCGGGCCGGTCCGGCGCAGGCGCGGTATGGGACGCGTGCAAGCCCGGCCACAAATCTGGATAGCTCCACATCGGTACGCCATTCCGCGCACCACTGAGCGAGCGGGATCCGAATGGTTTGATCCCGAGGGTCACGACCGTCCAACCCTCGGGCGCGGCCAAAACCTGATTGCCGCCGGAGGATTGCGGGGGCAGCACTCCCGTCGCCAGCGTCTGTCCGTTGGTGATGTCATACCGCGGCACGCCCTGCGCGGTAAAGCCGACCGGTGCGAACCGCTTGGCTTGATCGTCCGCCCGGGCGATACAGAACGACAGATCGGGCATCACGGTGACGCCGCTCGCCGAGCTTTTCACCAACGTCACCTCCTCGGGCTGCACCTGGCCATCCTCGTTGAGATCACTCCAGATGAACAGCGCCTGGCTCTTTTCATGGGGATCGCTCAGGTTCACGCCGTCCGGCCAGCGCGATTTGAATGCATCGTCCTTCAGGAGATCCCAGGACGATGCCAGTCCCATGGCCGCGGCGGGCCGGGCAATGCCGTCGTGCTCCACGAACAGGAAGGCGGTCGGGTGGCCACCGGTGGGATTCGAATTGTAGCAGTTGGCAAAGTACCGGCGCCCGTCCCGATACAACGCCGTCTCCGGCGCGGCACCGCGCGATCCAAACTTTATTTCCCCGGGGTCGCGCCGGTAAATGACATTGACCAGTTGCCAGGTGCCCGACTGCCAATCGAGTTTGAACTCCATGGTTCCCTTGCCTTCATCCGCGTAATAGAACCGGGTTTTGTCGTGCGGATCGAGCGCCCCGCCGCCACCGTACTTGCCCGGCCCGTAAAATGCCCAGATCAACTTGCCGTCCAGTGTCCAGACGCTGACCCGCTTCGGGAGAAAGTCCTGTTCCGTCACCCAAAGTTGCTGTTGGGAATCCACCGCCAGCCCGGCCGGGTTGTTCATGTGCAACGGATCATACGGACCGGCCTTGGGCGCGCCCGGGTTGCCGATTGCGCGGACGAACTGGCCCGCGGGCGTGAAGATTTTTACCTGGTGACTGGTCCCGCGGTCGCTCACATAGAGCCGACCTTCGCGATCCACGGTCAAGCCCCGGGGCGCTTCCAGTCCGGTCGTCACCACGGCCTGTGGCGGTGGGAGCTGGGCTGGATTCGCAATCGAATCAAACCGCACCAACTGTTTCCCGCTCAGCACGAGCAGCCGGCCTTGGGCGTCAAACGCCAAACCATGGGGTGCCTCCAGCGGCGCCGTCCCCAAGACTTGGCCGGCCTTGACATCGATCAACATCAACTGGTTCTTTTGGGTGAGGCTAACAACCGCCACGCCATCATGCACCGCCAGGCCGCCGATCGCGGTCCCTTTATCGGCTTTCGGGTCGAGATCGCCCAAGGACTGGACCAGCACCGGCTTGTCCGCGTCCGTCGTCACCGCGGTCAGACGTAACTCCGCCTCACCGGACTTCTTGCCGGTTTCCCAAGCCGACGCCACATACGCGCTGATCCCGGGCACCGCTTTTGCGCCGGCGTCCCGGGCGAGATACGGGGCGGCGGTCCAATTCCCGCCGACCCATTTTTTCCCGCCCCGTTTGCGGCCATCCAGGTCCACCCATGCGAGGCCATCCGGCCCTTCCGTCACATAACAGCCGAGGAATACCGCCGGCTGTTTCGTCGGTGATTGATCCGCGGGAACAAACAGCGCGGCCATCGGCGGCGTGTGATTCGCTAGCCAGGCACCGGTGTGATCGGCGGTGTTCCAGGGTGGATTGCCGGTCGCATACACCGAAAATTCATAATGCGGATCAATCGGGCCGCGCACCAGCCCGCGCACCTGGTAGTCGCCCGGTTCGACAAGGTTCACGGGAATCTTGTAGATCCCATGTTTCGCCGCATCCGTGTCCCGCCCCAAATCGTCCAACCCATCCCACCACGCCACGTTAGCGCCGGCGGGAAACCACGTTTCGGAAATGAGATTCCGCACGCGGACGCCGCTCTTGTTTTCGATCACCAACGTGACAAAGCCCGCCGCCTTGAGGCTGAACGGCACCGGAATCGGCGGTTTGGGCGCGGTGTCCACCGCCACCGGCACGGGGGCCGGCAACAATGGCGCCGTGCCCAGCGGTTCGAGGGCCATGAGTTCCCCCAGCCAAACCCGTTTGCCATCCATGATCTTGGCCTGGAGATGCCCACCGTGGACAACGAGCGGCGCGGTCAGCCGGAGCCGGATCGCGCGGGTGGTGATCGTCCGTCCAAAATCGAGGTGATTGGGCCAGAGCGCGGCAGGGTACCCGTTCTTGACGTCATGAAAATTCGCCAGTGTTTCCCAGTCACCGCTCCGGGCGTCCCGCGGATGTCGGTCGGCCGGGCCGGTATAGGTTTGCGCTTCCGCCGCGGCGAACCCGGCCCAGAGTGCGATCAACCCGTTCAGTTTGACGGGCGCGGCCCATGCCAACAAAACCCATTCGGGATGTTCGGGCGAAACCACGGGCACACCATCCGACACCGGCTGATCGTACCCCCGATTCTCCCAGGTTTTCCAAGCATCGTTGGCCCCATTATTGATGCGGCTGGCGTGTTGATTCTCGGCGCTCGCCGCGGCTGTAGCCTGGAGTGCCGCATTATTGAATCGGTCGGCCATTACCAGCGCCGCGCCCAGCGCACCTTCGTATTTTGTATCCGTTGCCACCGCGACATGCGTGAATCGCAACGCCCGGGTGGTCGTCCCGGGCGGTAATACCCAGAGCGCGTACTCGCCGGATTTTACCTCGGTGTCCACGGGCTGACCGACGTGCAACCGCTGCGCCGGGATCCATTGCGTCTCGTCATTCAAATTGCCCGGATAGGCCGCAGCCGGCCGGAGCACGCTGAGCCGGCCCCCGCCATTCACGAGTACGGAGCCAACCGGCACTGCGGTTTGAAACCCGAGCCGCAGATGTCGGGGGCCGGCGTTCCGTGAATTTCCAAAGATTATCCCCGAATTGCCCGTGGCGGTCGTGCCGGTCCACAGCACCCATTGCGGCGCTCGGTCCTTGTCCTCACCTTTGATCGTCGTTTCCGTACCGTCGCACCATTCCGCATACGTGGCCGCGTCGATGGTTTCCAATTGGACCGGTGTGTGGAACGCGAGGCCCGGCACGGGAACCGGTACCGGTTTAACCGGCGCGGCCACAACGGCCACGCTGAACCCCAGGCAAGCAAGCAAACTCCAGCCGACCGCGGGCCGGGGCTTCGATCGTGTTTTGAAAGGCACATTGGGATGCACATTGCCGCGAGCAGGCGCGCGGCTACAAAAACACTTTCCAAACACGTTCTTTGATCCGGTTGGGCAATTCGAT
>Ga0316231_1003147_pt1 | contig 14843 bp, 10 predicted proteins | sample TBH18027metaG_FD_206002 | JGI IMG/M metagenome (GOLD analysis project Ga0316231, IMG submission 206002) | Freshwater microbial communities from Trout Bog Lake, Wisconsin, USA - TBH18027 | ecosystem: Environmental > Aquatic > Freshwater > Lake > Hypolimnion/Profundal zone | place: USA: Wisconsin...
AACCAGCGTGCCGATTTTGCTGGTGACTTGCTCCCACTTCTGGGGATCAGTGATGTTGTGATGGATTACGACAAACATATTTTACTCCTTTCCATCTTCATTTTCTTTGTCGTCCACCGGCGATTATGGGTAACCGCTCCTCATGGACTCTGAAAAAACCTAGCACAATTCCCCCTAAGCGCAAAAATACCGGCGACTGAATTGATCGTAGGGGTAACTCCGATGACGCTGAGCACTGCCTCTTTTTTTACCGCATAATCTGTCGGGCCCACTATTGCGTGCCAGTTGCCGTAAAGCGTGCATCGAAACAGAGCGCAATAGCGTGCCCTACTTCACGGTACCGGCCCGGCGTTACTGTGGGAACAGCTCGTGCAGGAAGTTTGTCAACTCCTGCCACGACCGCCGGTCGGCTTGCGCGTTATACGCCACACCCTTGGCGTTGTAGTCGCCGGCGTGGGGATTGGTAAAACTATGGACCGCGCCGCCGTAAGCGATGAACTCCCAGTTCACACCCGCCGCGCGCATTTCCTCCTGAAACGCGGCGACTTCTGCCGGTGGCACATGCGGATCGTCCGCGCCGTGCATCACGAGCACCTTGCCCCGAATCTTCTTCGCATCGGCGGGCGTGGGCGAATCCAGACCGCCATGAAAACTGGCGACTCCGGCCACCACCGCCCCGCTCCGGGCCAATTCCAAAACAGTCGTCCCGCCAAAACAATACCCAATCGCCGCCAACCGCCCAGCATCGCAACCGGGCTGGTCCCGGAGCACGGCCAGCGCCGCGTTCACGCGACTGCGGAGCAACGCCCGATCCTGCTTATACATACCGGCCTGAGCACCGGCCTCTGCCGCATTGGTCGGCCGGACCCCTTTCCCATAAATATCGGCCACAAACGCGATGTAACCCATCCCGGCCAACTTCCCCGCCCGCTCAATGGCAAACGGGCCCACCCCCAGCCAATCCGGCACCACGATCACCCCCGGCACCTTGTCCGTGGGTTTCGCGGCGGCATTGAACACCAGCACCCCTTCGAGTACGGCGTCGCCGTCCTTGTACTCAATCACCTTCTGCTGCACATCGACCGGCGGAACAGTGATGATGGCGGCCGGCACTGCCCCCACCGCGCCAAGCCACACCGCAGCCAACAGACAAATCGTTCGGGTACTTTTCATAAGTTCTATGATAACACGCTTACAGTTGAACACAACGCCAGTCGGACAATGCCGACCAGCCCAAACCGCTTCAGCAACCAGCAAATGATTGCCCGATAACTACGAATCGACGCCAAGTTTGTACGAATCAACGCGAGGGAAGTGCGAATCAAAAGGGCGGCCCGACGAATCAACGCCAAATTTGTGCGAATAAACGCAAAGTTAGGACGATTAATAGCCAGATTACAACTATCCTACGCCATGTTTCAACGAATCAAAGCCCGATAACGACCATCCAACCTCAAATTAGGCTTGCCAACGTGGTCGGATTTTGCAATTTTACTGAACAAACGAGCAAATATGAATGATTCCACTCCTCCAACGACCGGTTCGACAACCCAATCACTACTGCCCCGCAAAAAGTTAATGGCCGCCCTCGGCAGCGAGACCCGGTGGACGATCATCCAAGCATTGGCGTGGGGCGAACCCATTGGCGCGGGCGAACTGGGGACCATTGCCGGCTGCACCTGTTCGGCGGCGTCGAAGCACTGCGCGGTCATGATCGAGGCCGGGATTGTCAACCAAGGCCGGGGCCGGCTTTACCGGATCGCGCCGCAATTTCTCCCCAAGCCCGGCGCCCCGCGCGTCCTCGATTTCGGCCACTGCCTCATCCGCCTCGACCTCGAACCGCCGGCCAGTTGACCAATTCGCATCGGCAGGGCTACGCTACCGACTGTCATTTGAACGATAAAACCAACAACTTCATGCACGATCTCGAACCGATGCAGGCAGAACTGAAAAAGGTTTTGGATCGAGCCGACATGCAACGCCATTTTACCAAATGGACGCTCATTCTTGTCACCGGTTTCATTCCTGCCTTGATTGTATTCGGGTTTCTGATGGCACATCGGTTGAAGGCAAACATTGAAGACATCGTGCTCGCCGTTCTTTTCATCACCACCGGAATTGCTGGAGTCGTCATCGGCGCTTGGCAGATTGTTCGCTACCGGCGCAGTGCTACGGCTGAAACTCTGAAGCAAACGATAACACAGGCGTTTGCCGAGGTGCCATGCCCCGGAGACGACCGAATTGCCAAATGCTCCCGACCGGAATGCGACGAATGCGCCGGAATACGTTGGGGTTTGAAGGGGCGCACCCCGAGTTTCATGTCCCCATACATTCTTGAGTATCATCACGCCTCATTGCCTCTGTTGTTCCCAGAGGCGTTCCATTATTTCGTTCCGATGTATATGCGCTACGCAGTTAAGCATCCCGATTCCGATGTTGCCGCTTACACCCGTTATAATCTTGGCGAGTCCAATTACGACGAGCACAACTTGAAGCGGTTTTGTTTGTTCAATGCGCAGCAGCGAGAAGCGGTGATCGCATTTTTGGAGTTTCTCAAGGCGCAGAAAATCGAAGGCGACGACCAAGACCAACGTGCGTATGAGGACAAAATAAGTGACACTATTTGGATTTGGAAGGATTTGCGGCGTTTCCCTTTACTGGCGAGCATGTCCGACGACCAGATCCGGGAACTTTATCAAAAGCAACGCAAGACAGTGCAATCAACGGCGACATCTGGCTCAGCCCCGGCCCGACATCCCCGCTGCTGATATATGAAAGATCCGATTGCAGAAACAAAAATACAGATGAAGTCGCCGAATGGGGACTCAAAGTCCGTTCATGTCTAAATCGGACCACCATACGCATTTTCTTCTGAGGAAGCGGCGTGCCCGAATTCGATGCCGGAGCTGTGTCCGAAGATAACAGGCGACTACTTGACGACCGGGCGCGGCTGACGTTTGCGGCGGGGCTTCTCGGGGGAGCGTAAATCCAATTTCGGTTGCCGGCTTTCAGCGGCGACGCGTTCAGCCGAGATGGCGCAATACTTTTTGGAGAGATCGAGGTGGACAAAATGCCGGCCGGTCCGGGCGGCAACTGTGGCCACGGTGCCGGTCCCACCAAACGGATCGAGAATGACATTGCCCCGGTAACTGTAAAACTTGATCAGCCGGTAAATGAGTTCTTCCGGGAATGGTGCCGGATGGCCTTCCGTCTTTTCTTCCGGAGCCTTGCGGCCCCGGCGCGGCGGATACAAGCTTTGCAGGAATGGTTGCCGGCCGCGGGTCTCAGGATGGATTTCCCAAAAGCCGTCGGAGTACTTGATGAATTCTGCGCTGGTGATGTCGGCGGCGGCTTTGTCGCCGGGCAAATCCCATTGGCCCTTTGAAAACACGAGCACGTATTCCCAGCTCGGGATGATGTGCGGGTTGCTGGGCCGGCGGAATGAGCCCCACGCGGTCCGGCGGCGCATGGTCTGTTTGTACCAGAGAATCTCCGTGCGCATGATGAACCCGAGCTTCTTCAAGTCCCGCGTCATGTCGTAATGGACCGGCTTAAAATCCTTGATACTGGTCGGGGCGATGTTCAGGGCGAACCGGCCGCCCGGCACCAGCACGCGTTTGAGTTCCTTCCAGAACGGCACGAGCCACCGCAAATATTCCTCATACGGCATCTTGTCGTTGTGGGAATCGTATTCGAGGCCGACGTTGTACGGCGGGGAGGTGATGGCCAGATGGACGGATTTCGCCGGCATGGCTTGCAAAATCGCATGGGAATCACCGCAAATGATCTGGTCCTTCCACCAATCGCCGTCGACAGATGACGGCGGGAAATTCAGGACTTGGGGCAACGATTTCATCGGGTTCTGAACGAAGTTCTTAGCAGAGCCGCCGGCGTTTGCCGATAACAAAAAGGCGGTGTTCTTGTAGGGCACGCTATTGCGTGCCAACATCCATGTGCCGCTCCATCGAGGTGGCACGCAATAGCGTGCCCCCTACACCCTCAACCCTCAACTCTCAACCTCCCCAAAATCTCCCAGGCCTTTTGGATGTAGAACCGGTAATTCGCGATCGGGGTGCCGTTGGGAATCCGATGATCGAGGCCGAGGATGCAGCCGCCGGTGCGGACCATTGGCGGAATCTTGTACTCCAGTTCCGCGGTAATCTCCTCAAAACTGCGGCGCAACACGTGTTTGTCGATCCCGCCCATGAACGCCAGTTGCGTCCCGTATTGCGCGCGCAATTTTACAATGTCCATCCCGGCCGCCGGTTCACACGGATAAATAAAATTCAAACCGGCCGCCAGCAATGCCGGGATGATCGGCCGCAGATCACCGTCGCTGTCCTGCTTGAACAATCGCGCGCCGCGGTCACGGGCCACATCCCACACCCGCCGGTAATAGGGCGCGACGAATTCTTCAATCTGTTTGGGGCCAAACAACGGCCCGCTGCGGCCGGCCATGTCTTCGTGGACAAACAACTGGTCGAGTTGCACGCGCGTGAGCGCGCGCACGGCCGTGTCGCCAAAGGTCTGCAACATGTCGTGGAGCAATTCTGGCTGTTCGTAACAGGCCATGGCCACCGCTTCCTCGCCCATCAGTTGCCGGGGTTCGTCGAATCCGCCGGGGATGGTCACGGAAGTTGCGATCCCGGGTCCGGGTCGGCTGGTCCCAACGCGCGCTTCGGAAAATTCGTAATGGTGCTTAATCCGGCGCCAGTCATCCATGTTGGCAACCGGGTAGGTGGTCGGCAACGCGATGGTCGCGGCCTGCTTGGCCAGTTCCATCCGCCGGCCCATCCGGTCGCGAAACACTAGCGTGCTGGCGGTCTCTTCGAGGATGACTTCCGCCGCGCCACCGAGCCAGCCGGTGTTGACCGGCAACCCCATTTCCGCGGGAAACCGGAACCGAAAAGCCGACAGATCAATCTCGGCCGGCAACGCCCCTTGCGCCGCCCATTCTTCTTTCAAGCCGAGCAATGGTCCGAAAATCTCGGTGAAGAGCGGCCGGGAGTTTGAGCGGAACGTCAGGTAGTCGAGATACTCTTCCCGGGGCACGATTTCGCCGCAGCGGCGGGTGGCCAGCGCGGCGTGGAACGACTGGATGTGTTTGGCCACTGTTGCCGGGGCTGAGTTTGGCATATGGATTGTCTAGCAAACCCGCCGGCGCTTGCCGACAGAAAACTTAACCGGAGCGACTGCTCAGGCCGCGCGCCCGCTGTGACCGCCAAGCCGTTCCAGCAGCGTGATGATCGCCAGGATGCAAAGCGCCTGGACAATCACAATCACGGCGCCGGTCAGTTCCGACCACAGCAGGATCGTCGCGCCGAGGCCGAGCGTCAGCGTGATCAGGTAAATCAAGGTGACCGCCCAGCTTTGCGGCAGACCGAGGCGCACGAGCCGGTGCGAGAGGTGGTTCACGTCGCCAATGTAAACCGGCTGGCCGCGTTTGATCCGAATCCACATCACCATCACCAAATCAAACAGCGGCACCGCCAGCACCAGCAACGGAATCAAGACCGGCAAATGCGTCGGCGTGCCCTGCCGGTAAAACGTGCCCATCACCGGCAACACCGCCAGCATGTACCCGACAAAATGACTGCCGGCATCGCCGAGGAAGATTGTGGCCGGTTTGAAGTTGTGCGGCAAAAACCCGAGCAGCGCCCCGGCCAGCGCCAGCCCGATCACGCACACAAAATACTGTTGCTGGATCCCGGCGATCAACGCGAACAGCAGCGCGCAGACCAACCCGATGCCGGCGCAGAGGCCGTCCATGTTATCGAGGAAATTCAGCGCATTGGTGATGGTGACAATCCACAACACCGTCAGCACGTAGCTGGCGATCTGGCTGTGCAGAAACACCGTCACGCGGATCCCGCTCAGCGCCACGAGCAGGGCGATGCCGATTTGCCCGAGCAATTTCGCGCCCGCCCGCAGGTCATGCCGGTCATCATACGCGCCGAGCAGGACCATCAATAATCCGCCAAGGACCAGCACGACCAGTTTTGGCCAGACCGACAGGAGGCCGGCAATGTGCACGCTCAAATCATCCGGCAAAGCGAGGTGCGCGGCGGCCAGCACGACAAAGAGGTAGTTGAACAGCACGTTGAGCGCGAACGCGCCAAACACGGCAAAGCCGCCGAGCAGCGGCATCGCCTGCGTGTGGATTTTGCGTTCCAGATTGGGCTGATCGACGCACCCGAATCGAAACGACAGTTGTTTGAAGACCGGCGTGAGCAGCAACGCCAGCCCGAAGCTGACGTCAAACACGTAAAAATAAACCAGAATCCAGTGCATGGTTGCCGCGTTGATTGGAAAGTGTAGCCGGCCAGTCGGGGGACTGCAACTCTTGAAACGCACTACCCGTTGAGCGGGGCGTATCTGCGTACTGCCACCTTTGTTGTTATCGGCGGTGCTGCACGAAAGATCGGAATTGTAGCCGCGAGCCTGCTCGCGGCCCTTCGCCAGATACCGATCAACGACAAACCGCGAGCAGGCTCGCGGCTACAAGGCGGACCGGCTTGGTGGCAGTGCCCGAATGCACCCTGTTGAGCGCGGCTCGCCCCGCTGCCGGACCTGGGCGCATCTGCGCACCTCCACCATGCGATGCTTGGCTTTGTAGGCCGCCTCTGTGAGGCGGCGGCCGTTTCTTCTTACCGGCAGCGCCGACACGCAGTGTCGGCCTACAACATTCTCTCGCCGCGACAGATACCAATGCTGGTAATGCTCGGCACCCGCCGGACCGCCAGATTTTTGATCACCGGCTGCGGTTGCCGACGGCGCAGATGCTGCTATAGTAAAAGTGGGATGAAGGCGCTGCCCTTGATTTCGACGATGCCACGCCGGCAGCGGCGCTGGCTGATCAGTTTGGTAACTCTGGTTGCACTCTACACCGTGTTCGGCTTCCTCGTTGTGCCCGCCGTGCTTAAATCGCAAATCCTAAAACAGCTCCCGCCGCTCACGCATCGGCTGGTCACCGTGGAAACGATCCGATTCAACCCATACACCCTCGCGCTCACGGTGCGCAACTTTGCCCTGACGGAACCGGATGGCCGCGACTTCGCCGGATTCAGCGAGTTCTACGTCAGCTTTGAACTGAGTTCCGTATACAAACGGGGTTTTGTTTTTAAGGAAATCCGCCTCGTCGCGCCGGCCGCGCATATCCTCATCGACGCGGCAGGCACACCGAACTTCGCCAATCTGCTCAGCGCGACTCCGCCACCGACCGCACCGGCCAAACCGCTGCCGCTGGTGATTGTCGAATCGCTCGCGATCAGCAACGGTCTCATCAGTTTTACCGATCTCCGGCACCGCACCCCGTTCCGCACCCGGCTCGAACCGCTGAATCTCGAATTGCACAATTTCACCACGCGGGTCAAGACCGATGCCCCCTACTCCTTCACGGCCACCACCGGTTATGGCGAGTCATTTACCTGGGCGGGTGACATCGCGGTCAACCCGCCGGCATCGCACGGCCGATTCCAACTGACCGGCTTGCAATTGCCGAAGTACGCGCCGTATCTGGAGCCGTACGTCACCTGCCGGCTGACACGCGGCACGCTGGCAGTCGGCGCGCAGTATCTGCTCGATGCCAGCACCACCAACCTCGTCCTCAACCTCACCAACGCTACCATCCGCCTGCGCCAATTCGAACTCACCGACCCGACCACCGGCGAACGGCTCGTCGCCCTGCCGGACCTGCAAGTCACCGGCGGCGAATTGCAGTTGGCTGACCGGCAAGCCCGCGTCGGTTCCATCACGCTGACCAACGGCTCCGTGTCCGTCCAGCTGCTCAAGGATGGCTCCATCAACCTGCTCGGCTACATCAAGCAATCGGAATTGGCGACAAACCAACCGGCTCAGCCCGCCCCGCCGTTCGTCGCACGCGTGGACGCGGTCGACCTCACGGACTGCACCATTCAGTTTGAGGATCAACGCCTCGTCCATCCTGCCCGGATCAAACTCGACCAGCTCAGCGGCGCGCTCCGGAACATTTCCACACTCACCAACACACCCGCCACCTTGGCCGGGTGGACGGCCCGCTGGAATGAAGCCGGCACAATCGGCGCCCACGGGACCATCGTTCTCCAGCCACTCGCCGCCGACATCCAAATCAACGTCCGCGACCTCGATCTCCGGCCCGTCGAACCGTATCTTCAGGAATACGTCAACCTCACGATCAGCGCGGGCACGCTCACCACCACCGGCCGTGTCGTGCTCGCCGCGCCCGGCACGACCGGGCCGCGCCTGCAGTTCCTTGGCGACGTGGTGATCAACAAACTCGCAACGCTTGACAGCGCGCAATCCCGCGACTTCGTCAAATGGGAGCAGCTCCACTTGGGCGGTCTGGCCGCCGCCGTCCAGCCCACGCGGCTGCATCTTGACACGGTCACGCTCACCGCACTCGACACCACGCTCAGCATCGGCACGAACAAGCAGATCAACCTGACCGCCATCTTTCCGAAGAAGGCCGGCCCCACAAACGCGCCGCCGGCCGCAACCACGAACACCGCCGAGGAAATCGCCATCACCATCGACACCGTCACGCTCGAGCACGCCAACCTGAAACTCCGCGATCAATCCGTCGAGCCGCCCGCCGCCGCCGGCATCGCCGAACTCAGCGGCACCATTCGCGGCTTGTCCTCTGCCAACAAAGACCGGGCGGACATTGACCTGCACGGCACGGTGGATGCGCTCGCCGCGTTCACCATCACCGGCCAAATCAATCCGCTCAGCAGCGACCGGTACAGCGATGTTGCGTTGCTGTTCAAGAACATCGATCTCATCCCCATCTCGCCCTACATGGGCAAATACGCCGGCTTCCCCGTCCAAAAAGGCAAACTTCACCTCGACCTCCACTGGCGCCTGTCCAGCCAGGAACTGAAAGCGGAGAACAAGATCGTCGTGGACCGCCTCACCCTTGGCCAACACACCAAGAGTCCCACCGCCACCAAGCTGCCCGTCAAACTCGCCCTCGCCCTGCTCACCGACCGGCACGGCAAGATTGACCTCGATGTCCCGCTCAGCGGCCGGCTCGACGACCCCAAGTTCAGTGTCTGGCCGATTGTCGGGCAGGTCGTGATGAATCTCCTGGCCAAGGCGGCCACGTCACCGTTCACACTCCTCAGCAAGCTCGTCGGGGGTGGCGCCGAGGATCTCGGGTTCATTGATTTCGTCCCCGGCTCCGCCGACCTCGACCAAGCCGGTCTGGGCAAGATTCAGAAACTGGCCAAGGCACTTTACGAGCGACCGGCCCTCGCCGTCGAGATCGCGCCGGCCGTGGATCCCCTTGCCGACCGCGACGCCCTCGCCAGGGCGAAACTCTTGGAAACACTCAAAAACCGGCAGTTGAAGCAACTCACCGCCACCAATCAACCGGCCCTTGCCGCCGGCACACTGACCGACGAGGCCCGCCAACGCCTCCTCACCGCCCTCTACATCGAGACCTTCGGTCCGGTCACCAATGCCGCCGCTGGCCCGGGGGCCAACCCGACCGGGGCACCCGGCGCGCCGCCGGTCGGCGTGAAACTCAATTTTACCTGGGGCACCCAAACCAACGCGGCCTTGGCGATCGCTCAAGGTCCGGCGGGGGTGCCAAGCCTGGCGGTAATGGAAGCCGCGCTGCTCCCGAAGATGAATGTGACCGACAACGAGCTGCGCCAACTCTTGAAAGACCGGGCCGGCCGAGTTCAAACCGCATTGCTCCAACAACCAGAGCCGCCCGCACCCGACCACCTCTTCCTAACCAATCCCGCGCTCCCGCCACCCGACCCGGCCAACCCAGTCCCGCCCCGCGTCAACTTCACGCTGCAATAAGTTGAAAGTTCCAAGTGCCCAAGTGCCGACGCAATCCATCCCCGCCCCGCATCACCCTACGCTGCAATAGCCGGCAGCCGCGCATCGCCTACGCGCGGAGCCGCCGGTAAAGCTCGTCGAGTTTGTGCACCATCAATGCTGCGCCAAACTCATCGCGCACCAATTGCCGGCCATGCGCGCCAAGGTTGGCCGCCAGGGCCCGGTCATGTAACAACCGGATCACCGCGGTCGCCACACCGGCGGTATCTTCGGCGCGAATCAGAAACCCGGTTGCACCATCTCGGCAAACCTCGCGGGCGCCGTCCACATCGAACGCCACCACCGGCTTGCCGGCGGCGAGCGCCTGCGGCAGCGTGCGCGGCAACCCCTCGCGCAACGACAAATGCACCAGCACGTCCATCTGCGCCACATACGCCGGGATTTCCTCCGGGCGCACTAGTCCCGCAAACACAAACCGGTCGCGCAATCCCAACCGGTCGGCCCAGCGTTCGTAGCGGTGCCGGTAAATTCCATCGCCAACGAGCAGGAATTTCACGTTCGGCACCGCCGCCACGATGTGCGGTGCCGCCGCGAATAAAGACTCGTACCCTTTCAAACGGAACATCCGCGCGATGGTGCCGACAACCAAGTCCGGCTGAGCCGGAATCGTGCAGTTGTCACGGGTTTCGATGGCTAAAAACGGTTCCAGATTCATGCCGCTGTGGATGGTCACATATTTGCCGAAAATACCGGCGGCTTGGTACTGTTCCGTCATCGCGTCGGCAACGGACACAAATTGTGTTGTCCACGCACCGGCTAATTGTTCCGCCCACCGGCACAGCCAGTTCCCGACCGGATTTTGATACCGGTAAAACGACGGCCCATGAATCGTATGCACCACGACCGGCACGCCGGCCAAACGCGCCGCTAACCGGCCAATAAAGCCGGCCTTGCCGGAATGCGTGTGCACGATGGCGTACCGCTTTTCGATGAAAAGTTTTATTAATGCCCGGCACGCCGTCACATCGAGCAACGGATTCGGCGCGCGCCGGAGTTCATCCAGCACGATCAGCGGGACACCCGCCGCACGGACCTGGTCGTGCAGCGAGCCTTCGGGCCCGGTCTGGGGCCCGGTTACCAGTTCGCAATCGTAGCCGCGCTGCCGCAAGCCAATGCAGGAGGCAACGGTATTTTCCTGTGCCCCGCCGACAATCAAGCGCGTGATGACATGGCAAACCTTCATGGCGCCCATTCAAACACCGCGCCGCGCTGGGTGCGATAGATTTCACGACCGAGATGCGCCTGGACCAGTGCCAAATCCAGCCCGCGTGGGTAACCGTAATGGTCGTGCAACCGGTTCAGCTCGGAATAATTGAAGTAGACATGCGTCAGCCCATTTGTTGCGTCCGCCGGGAATTGATCGTACGCCGTCGCCCAGACGATTGCCTGGCGGGCCAAGGCGACCCGGCCCTCGCCGACAAACAGAATCTTCGCCGTGGCCGGCAGATTGTCGTTCATCCAAATCACCGGTTCGAACACACCGGGCGCGGCTTGGGCGAGAAAATCATGTTCCGGGATCTGGCCCAGCGCCAGCCCGAACGCGCCTTCGGCAATCGGCACCAGCGCCATGCGCGTCAACCCGACCACCAGCACCACCCCGACCACAACCCGGCACCAGCGACCGACCGCGGCGAGCGCGAACGCACCGAGCAAGGCCGCCACCGGCAACGCCGGGAAGAGAAACCGCCAGGGCCGGAACGTCAGCGCCCACCAACCGCCATACGCCAGCAGAAATAACACACTCGCCCAGCGCAACCGGCGGTTGCCCCGGATTAGCAAACACAGCGGCGCCGTCATCAACAAGACCGGCACTGCCCCGTTCTCCGCGAACGAATAATGCCACGCCCGCTCGCACAACTCGCGCCAGCCGGTCACATCAAACCGCGCGTAATGTTTTTGCGCGAACACGGCGGCCTGCTCCGCGCTCCAATGGGCGCTTCTGGACCAGAGGGGATAGACCGGATTGCCGGCAAGGAACCAATTCTTGCAGAGCCACGGCAGGACGAAAACCGAAGCCAGAAGACAGAAGCCAGCAGTCAGCCAAATTGATCGGCGGCTCACGACAATAAGAATTACGGCCGGCACGAAGACGACCGGGATGGCGGGCCATTTGGTGGCAACGGCGCCGCCGGCGGCCAACGCCGACAACCAAATCCAGTGGTCGCCATCACAGGCCAGCAACGCGCCGCCGAACGCGAGCGTGGCGAAAAACGTCGTCGCCAAATCCACGCGCGCAGTCTGGCTCAGGTCCTGTACGAACGGCGCGCAGTAAAACAGCGCCGCCGCCAGCGCGCCCACGCGCCGCGACCAGAGCTGACTGGCGACGGCAAAGAGCGCCGTCGCACTCAACAGGCCAAAGCTGAAATGCAACAGCTTGGCGGCAATGCCGGAGCGCATGACGAGTGCCAGCAGATACAGCATCTCGGTCAGTTGCGGCAGGTTGGAATAAAAGTTGTGCGGCAGGAAGATGATCCGGCCGGCTTTCAGGTATTCACTTGGTGCGCCGAGGTGGTATTCAAGTTCGTCATATTCGAATGGCGGCGTAAGCGCCCCGGCCAAGCACAGCACCGCTGCGACAGCGACGAACAGCAGCCAGACGTTGACTTGCGGCCAACGAAAGTTATGGGCACCTCCGGCAGCTGGTTTCCATTGTAGGCCGCTTCTGCGAAGCGGCGACTTGATTAGGGAAATCGCCGACTCACAGAGTCGGCCTACAACAGTCCCCTGATGAAAATACGCGCGGGGCGCCGGTAAGAGCCAACTGCCGGCCAGGAGAAAGACCCAACCGGTTTGCGCCACGGCGAATGTGCCGATGATCAGGATGCCGGTTGCCAGCACCCACAAACCAACGCCCAGCGCGAACAAGCCGGTCAGCAAGGTTCGCTCACGGACGAGCCGGTCCAGCACCACGCTACCGGTTGCGAAGGCGGTTGCCAACACCGCTACGCACCAGCCGGCATCGAGTAATCGCGCCGTCCAGAATTCGGCGCAATGCGGCCCCAGTCGCAAGGCCGGAATGGACTGGCAGAGCCAGACTGGTTGGAGCCAGGCATTGTAGCGGAACAGGAAAATGATGGCCAAGGCCGCCGCCCAGCCGCCGGCCAGCCACCGCGCCATGGTGGGCGGGAATCGGAATGTGTCGTCCGCGCCGTGGGTCATGCCACGCGATTGTAACCGGAGAATCCCAAACGGCAAGCGGCGAGTCTGCGCTTGCCGGGCGGGAAAATCTCTCTACAATCGCGCGGCGATGAGCAAACGAGCTGTTTTTTTGGATCGGGATGGCGTGTTGATGGCCGACACGAATTATGTCGGGCACGTGGACCGGGTGGTGATCCTGGCCGACGCACCGGCGGCGTTGCGCCGGTTACAAGACGCGGGGTACCGGTTGTTTATTGTCACGAACCAATCGGGCGTGGGGCGCGGGTATTTCACCCGGCAAGCGGTGGAGGAAATTCACGCGTTGCTGGACCGGCAGTTTGCGGTCGCCGGCGCGCGGGTGGACCGGTACTACGTCTGCCCGCATCATCCCGAAGACAACTGCGCGTGCCGGAAACCGAAGCCGAAATCGCTGCTGGACGCAGCGGCCGAATTCGGGCTGGATTTGGCGCAATGTTTCATGGTGGGCGACCGGTCGAGCGACATCCAGTGCGGCCGGAATGCCGGCACGCGGACGGTGTTGGTGTTAACGGGAGCCGGTCAGGAAACACTCGCCAAAGGCGAAGTCAAACCGGACTTCGTGGCGGCAGATGTGCGCGTGGCGGCGGACTGGATTCTGCGCCAACCGTAACCAACCGGACGGCTCGGCCGGTGCCGCGCCCTCCACTTTCAAGAATCATGGGGCGTTACGGGCTGGTGATCGTGACATTCAACTTACCGGCGGCTCCCCCAGCCTCAATAAAGAAGGTCGAGACCCCGTCCGTGGTAAAGCTGACCTGCGGGCGCGCAAAGCCGTTGGTCGCGACCACACTGGTAATGACCGTCAGATTGTTGGAGCCAATCGTCGAAATCCCATTGGTCACGATAACCGTGCATTGTCCGGTCAGCACCGTCAGGAGTGGTGAGAAATTACTGCCAATTGTCCTGACAGTAAATTGCCGCCCCGATGAGCCGGTTGGCGGGCTGATGTCCCAGAAGACATTATTTCCGGCGTACTTCCGCGTATCCAATCCCGCGCGCACAAACTTGGCCGGCGCAAAGGGATTGTTTGAAGTTGGGAACACCACGTTTTCCGCGGTGGCACAACTGTCGTTCAAGCCCGGGCAGTTATAGTAGGAGGTCGGATCGCGCGTGATTTGGCGCAGAAATGCGGTCGGGTTTGGCGAGCACTCGACCAGTCCGGGGCGGAAATTGTTGGTGACACCACTGGTGTTGAACTTGCGCAAGAGCGCCGTCAATAACTGGATTTGCCCGACATCTGACCCGGCGGATGCTTGCGTGGCTTGGTTAATCAAATCGCTGGGGAAGTTGGTCAACACGCCGCCGTTATTATAATTGGCATTGACCGGCGCGGTACCGAGCAAAACGTTATTCGCGATTGCCGCAATGAGTTCGGGGGCCAGCTTCTTGCGGGCCTGACACAAGGCCGAGGCGGTTGACCCGTCCCCGGCGGTGCCTGAGCCTTTGTAGTAGAAGCCCAGCGCTTCCATGAACGTGTCGAGCGCGTCCAGAACGTTGTCACCATTTTCATTCTGCACGGGCAGCGACATGAACCCGAGATTCAGGATCCCACCGTTGACAGCGATCGCCTGTTCCAAGGTGGCGCAGGTGGGATCGTTCGTGTACCCGTGCGTAAACCAATAGAGCGCGGTGCGCGTGATGTCAAACTGCGACAACACGGTGCCAGTTAGGTCATTGAGCGTGTTGCTCCCGGCTGGTGTGCCCCAACCGGTGCAAAGGTCGTAGCCGGCAACCGCAGCGAACTGGGTGGGGCTGTTGCTGGTGAAGTTATTGCCGGTTGTGATATCGTGAAAATCAGGCGTATCGCCGAGCGCATA
>Ga0316231_1003149_pt1 | contig 14838 bp, 8 predicted proteins | sample TBH18027metaG_FD_206002 | JGI IMG/M metagenome (GOLD analysis project Ga0316231, IMG submission 206002) | Freshwater microbial communities from Trout Bog Lake, Wisconsin, USA - TBH18027 | ecosystem: Environmental > Aquatic > Freshwater > Lake > Hypolimnion/Profundal zone | place: USA: Wisconsin...
ATACTTCACGCGATACACGGCCGTATGGGCGTCGGTCACGTCCAGTTGCTTGCGGGACTCCAAAATGACGGCATCGGATTGCACGGCGGCGGGCGCCGCGGGATCGGCGGCGGCCAGAGCCTTCGCGGCGGCCTGGGGCGCGACCGCCAGCACGGGCATTTTGCGGGCGTCGTAGTCCAGTTGCTTCAAGGTCTGTTTCAGCGTGGCGTATTGGCTGGGCGAAAACGCGACCACCTTCAATTGCAATTCGCGTGTGGCCGTCAGCCTGTTCCCGGCGAGGGAGAATTGTTCGCGGCTGTCCAGACAGGCATCCTCCACTGGTGAGCACGAGGGCAGCGAAATCACCTGGTTGAACCGGTCATCCAATTGGAGCGACAGCTCCTCCTCCAGGCCGCAGGTGGCGCCGGTTTGCATGGGATACTTCCGCTTTTCCAAACCGGCGTCGCGCAGGATGAAATTCATCACCCCCACGCCTTTGCCAATCCACGGCAGTGTGACAATAGCCTTGTCTTTGCCGGTGGCAGTCAGGCCGGCCGCGGAAAATTCGAGGGCCACGTGAAGATTGGTGGCCATATCCAGAAGGTTTTCCGGCGTAAGCTTGAGGCTTTGAAGTTTCGCGCCGGGCAGCACCACTTTCAGGTCGCGCTCAAAAAAACGCCGCAGGTCGTCGGGTTTCATCTTGACGAAGGCATTGCGGTAGGCGTCATCATTGACGCCTTCAAAGGACAGTTCGGAGCGCGCCGTCAGGACGCCGGCGGCGCTCAACGTGCCGGTGGTCCGGACGCGCATCAAGTTTTGCTCGGGCGGCTTGACGGGGCTGATCAGCAGCTTTTCGCCTTCCGGCCGGCAAATAAGGTAGCTCTGGTCGCAATCATGGGATGGCAGCAGATCGCGCGTGTTTTCGTCGGTGGGATCCATCAGCACATAATTGCCCGGCTGCATTTCCACGCCCACGATGGCGTGGTTAAAGTAGGGGTCCGGCACTTCGGGATCGCGTTTGGTGCCCACGCTGATGAGCACGGGATACGCCCGCACCCCTGCCTCGCGCAGCATCGCCACCAGCAGCGCCGCCTTGTCGCGGCACACGCCGTATTCCTTCTCAAAAGTCAGCCGCACGTCATGCGGCTCAAATCCGGGCCGGTCTTTTTCCGGCGTCAGCCCCATGTAGCGGACTTTTTTCGAGACATGGTAAAACACCGCCTTGATTTTATCCGTCTCCGTTTGGGCGCCGGCGATGAGGTTGGAAACGGTGGTCTGCATTTCCGGCGTGGTGGCCTCCAGATGCGGCTGGCTCAAGTTCCAGTACCATTGGGAAACCGCCTGCCAGTCGGGGAGGGTGCTGATATAAAGCCGTTGCAGCACCATTTCGTAGGGCGGCATGGCGGGCTCCTCGAACATGCGCGGCACATTGCTGGCAGTCCAGCGATGCGTCACCGAACCGTCGGCGTTGGTCTGCGCGGAATAAGCCACGGTGCCCGGAATTTCATCGCGCAGGGCGATGCGGCGCAGCGGCCGGTCCGCCGGCGCGAACACCTCATAGGTCAGGTGGCGGATTAAGCCGCTGCCTTCCAGTACATTTTCCTCCGCAAACTGGCCGGGGATATAGGCTCGTTCCGTGGTCATCCGCGTGACGGAATGCACCACGTCGCCGATTTCCACCTGGGGAATGTTGACCTGCAACTCCTTGTCATTCGGGTCGTAAATGTTCATCGCCATCTGGCTGTCTGCGATCGTCTCCTTGGCATTGGCCGCGATATCCACCGGCACCACTTCGCCGCCGGGTTTGACGATTTCCAGGCGCGTCACCTCGGGGGTCGAATACGGCAGCATGAAACTCAACGCCACGGTGCGATTGGCACGGCGGCCTTTCTCGGTGAGCACCTTGACAAATGATTCGTCCTGGGCCTCGCCCGTGCCGTCCGCGCGGAAAACGCGTACCGAATGTTGCTCCACCGTTGCCGTGTCGCAGTCGGGATACGCCGCGGGCGTGATGGTTCGGGCCGCCGCCAGCGCCTGCGCGGCATCCACCAGCGCCCAGCGGCTGCCGGTGTAATCGTTGGTGCCGCCCCGCGCGGGCAGAAAACCCAAGGCGAGGAGCGCGAGCACCAGTAAATTCAAGCTCGCGGGCCGACGGTAATTGTGTCTGCTCATATCGAGGCGACTCTGGCGGAGCGGAGCTTGGCCCATCGGGCGCTCTGCGCGGCGGCGATTTTGGCGCGGGCGGCGGGGCTCATTATCTTTGGTCCGCGCTTGCCCGGCCTGGCGGCGGCCGTCACGGTGGCCACCGCTGTCGGCGTGCCACTCAAGCGGCTAAGTGCTTGTTTCAGCGCCTCGATTTGTTCCTGGAGGTCGGCTGCGTTACGGAGTTGTGCGGGAGTGAGATTGCTTAAACTCATGCCCGTATTCATAGCAATTAATCGGATTTGGTCAAAGTGAATAATCCACGCAAACAGCTTGGCACTCGCGCGGGGGGACCGCTCGCAGCTGCTCCGGACCGCGCGCCGCCCCGGCGCGCAGCGGCTGGAGAAACAAGCGACGCGACGGAACCTTTGCGTGTGCTGGCCGTGTGGGATGGTTCGATGAGAAATCCGCCCCCCATTTTGTTATCGCGTCCGGCGGGTTCTAGGGGCAGGATGGAAGCGGTTTTAGGTGATGCAACATGAGTGAAGACAGCAAACCATTTACCGAACAAGTTACCCGTGCGAATCGCGGGGCGGGTAACGCGGACACGGCCAGGCTGGGCTGGATCGTGGCCGGCGTGCTGGCCGCGTTGCTGATTGCCGCGCTGCTGCTGTGGGCCACGGCGGTGGGAAAGCTGCGCGGATACCAGCGCGTTCAATCGCGGTTGGATGAGGCCAGCGCCAACCTTGCCGGCGCCCTCAACGATAATGAAAAGAACCGCGAGCAGATCGCCGCCTTGCAAACCCAGGTGGCCGACCTGCAAAAGGAAAAAGATCAGACCGCCCAGGCCGCAAAGGGTTTGGAGGCGGAAATGCGCTCGGATTTGGAATCCAAGGACGTCACGATTTCGAAGCTCCAGGGCAAGCTGACGGTGAACATTCTCGACCGCGTGATGTTTGATTCCGGCGAGGCAATCTTGAAACCAGCCGGGGAAACGGTCATGCGCAAGATCGCGGCCCTGCTGGCGGCGCATCCCAATCTGAAAATTCATGTCATCGGGCACACGGACAACGTGCCCATCCGCAGCCGGTTTACCAGCAACTGGGAACTATCCACCGCCCGCGCGCTGGCCGCCGTGCATTTCCTCACCGAACGGGCGGGCGTGGATCCGCGCCGCGTGGGCGCCGTGGGCTACGGCGAATTTCGCCCCATTGCCGACAATGCCACGGCGGAGGGCCGCGCCAAGAACCGGCGCATCGCCATCACCATCCTGCCGGACGAATTGGCGGGCGCCGACACCGTGGCGACCGCCAAGCCAGCCGCTGTGGCGGATCCTGCGCCGCCGGCCGATGCCGCGCAGGCACCCCTGTCGGTTCCACCCGCTTCGGTTCCACCTCTATCGGAACCGCCCGCGCCACTGCCGCCCGCGGACCAAAATTAGAGCCGCACCTGTAGCGCAGGCTTTCCAGCCTGCGGGTTCTGGCGACTTTCCAGTCGCCAGTTCCCGAACAGAAACACGGGACTGGAAAGTCCCGTGAACCCGCAGACAGGAATGTCTGCGCTACAGAAGCTGGCATCAACCGCGCCACAGGCAACTTCGGATTCCAAGTTACCCCTCATCACCACTATTGGCGATTGCCAGCTATGGTTTGCTGTGCTCCAATTTTGCCCATGAACAACCTGATGCGACTGGCCAAGATCATCGTGTTTGCCGTGGCATGGCCACTTGGCGCGGCGGAGGTATTCACGCCGCCAACCTCGCCGCACGCCATTTATGATTTCAACCCCGGCTGGAAATTCATCCGCGAAGATGTCACGGGCGCGGACCAAGCCGCCTTCGACGATGCCAAATGGGCCGACGTCAGCGCGCCGCATACCTACAACGACGTGGATTCCTACACCGACTTCATCAGTCACAGTGGCGGCGACCGGCGGGCGTGGACGGGTATCACTTGGTACCGCAAACACTTTAAACTCCCGGCCAGCGCGAAGGAAGGGAAGGTCTTTCTCGAATTCGAGGGCTTGAAGCAGGCTGGACATTTCTGGGTGAACGGCAAACCCGCCGGCAAATATGAAAACGGCATCACCCCGCTCGGTCTCGACGTGACGGAATTCGTGAATTTTGGCGACGCGGACAACGTCATCGCCGCGAAGGTGGACAATAGCAATGATTACCAGGAAGAAGGCACCGGCACGGGACTCGAGTGGATGGGCCGCGCGTTCAATCCCAATTACGGCGGGTTGAACCACGACATTTGGCTGCACCTCACCGGCAAGGTCTATCAGACCCTGCCGCTCTACGAGAATTTGAAGACGACCGGCATTTACGTCTATCCGTCCAACTTCGACCTCAACAACCGTACCTGTGACGTAAACGTCGAGTCGCAGGTGCGCAACGAAAGCGGCGACCAGCAATCCATCACGCTGTCGGCGGTGGTGGTGGACGCGGCAGGCAAGGTGTGCGCCAAATTCGAGAGCGACGCATCCGATCTGGTCAGCGGCGAGACGGAGGTGTTCAAGGCCTCCGGCAAGCTGGCGGATGCGAAATTCTGGAGCGACGACCAGCCCAATCTTTACGCGGTCTGGTCCCTGTTGACGGTGAACGGCAAGGTCGTGGACGCGCAAAAAATCACCACGGGCTTTCGCCAGACCGAATTCAAAGGCGGCGCGGGCACCGGCGGCGTCTGGCTGAACGGCAAATTTGTCTGGCTTACGGGCTACGCCCAGCGTTCCGCGGATGATTGGGCGGGGTTGGGCGAAGCGTATCCCGACTGGATGCACGATTACAACGCGGCACTGGTGCGCAGCACGCACGCCAATTATATCCGCTGGATGCACATCGCGCCGCAGGCCGTGGATGTCCGCGCCTGTGACCAGACCGGCATCGTCGAAGTCTGTCCGGCTGGCGACAAGGAGGGCGATCCCGTTTTGGACAAGCGGTTGGCACCAGCCGCCGCCGCGCGGCAGTGGGAGCAGCGCACCGAAGTCATGCGGGATGCGATGATCTATTTCCGCAATTCGCCCAGCATTCTATTTTGGGAGGCGGGCAACAATGGCGTCACCACGCCGCACCTGCAACAGATGGTAGATTTGCAGAAACAATTCGATCCGCACGGCGGGCGCGTCACGGGCTGCCGCACATTGAACGAACCCTCCGCCACGCCCGTGGCCGGCTACTTTGGCGTGATGATCGGACAGGACCCGCGCACGGATGCGCTCAAAAACCCCACCGAGCTGTTCCGCGCCTATAGCGCCGAGCGGCGCGACCGCGCGCCATTTATCGAGACCGAAGATTTCCGGGACGAGGCGGCGCGGCGTTTTTGGGACGATTTCTCGCCCCCGCATTTTGGGTTCAAGCCCGGGCCGAACGACACCTACCATTGGAATTCGGAGACGTTTTGCCTCGCCGCCGCCGCGCGCTACCACGCCTATGCGATCAACAAAATCTCCAACCTCGATCCCGCGCATGCCAAATGGTCGGCTTACGCCTCGATTTACTGGTCGGACTCGAATGCCGACGGACGGCAGGATAGCAGCGAGGTTTGCCGCGTGAGTGGCAAGGTGGATTCGGTGCGGCTGCCCAAGCAGGCGTATTACGTGTCCCGCGTGATGCAGAGCGACGCGCCGGACCTCCATATCATTGGCCACTGGAATTACCCAACGAACACAGTGAAGACGGTTTATGTGGCGGCCAGCCACTGCGACTCCGTAGAATTGTTTGTGAATGGCAAATCGCTGAGCAAATCCAGCACGCCCAGCGACGGCTATATTTTCGCGTTCCCGCAAATCAAATTCGCGCCGGGCAAAATTTCCGCTGTAGCCCAAGCTGGCGGCAAAACGGTCGCGCAGGATGAGATTGAGACCGCCGGTGCCGCCAGCGCGCTCAAACTCACGCCCCATGCTTCGCCGAACGGTTTGCAGGCCACCGGGGCGGATGTGGCGTTCTTTGACGTGGAAGTGGTGGACGCACAAGGCCGCCGCTGTCCGACCGATGAGGCGCGGGTAGATTTCAAACTTGCCGGTCCGGCCATCTGGCGTGGCGGCTACAATAGCGGCCAGCCCAACTCCGTGAATAATCTCTGGCTCGACACCGAATGCGGCATCAACCGCGTGGCCATTCGTTCCACCCTGACGCCCGGCCAAATCACGCTGACCGCCACGCGCGCCGGCCTGGAGCCAGCCACCGCGCGGCTTGAGTCTCTGGCCGCAAATATCACCAGCGGTCTGCGCCTGTGCATTCCCTGATTATCGGTTCCTCACTGCTTTCAAAATGGAACTGTCCAACCCAAGGGTTGAAAAATTGTATCCGGGGAGTGAGCACAGTGATACCCCCGGAAACGACGGCGGAACAACTCGCACCCCGGCGGGAGTGCCAGCTCCGCATGATGACAACCTTCTCCCCGCGCAGCCCCATGGGCGTTGAACGTTGAATGTTGAATGTTTACCTTTCCCCATTTTACGGAACGAACCCAAAGACAACCTCGCCTTCCCCCTTGAACTCATTGCCTCAAGGCGACCTCCGCCTCAGGTTTCAGCGTTTCAGCGTTTCAGCGTTTCAGCGTTTCAGGATTTCAGCTTTCCGCCTTCACCCCCCGCACCCGCCACACGAAATAAATTGCCGGATACACCGCCAGTTCCATGATGGTCGAGGTGATCACGCCGCCCACCATGGGGGTGGCGATGCGTTTCATCACGTCCGCCCCCGCCCCGTGGCTCCACAAGATCGGCGCCAGACCGGCAATGATCACACAGGCGGTCATGGCTTTGGGCCGCACCCGCTTGACCGCCCCCTGATAAATCGCGGCGTGCAAATCCTGCTGCGAGCGGAGCGCGCCCCGCTCTTGCCATTCTTCATACGCGAGTTCCAGATAGAGCAGCATGACTACGCCGGTTTCGGCGTCGAGGCCGGCCAGCGCGATGATCCCCACCCACACGGCCACGCTCAAATTGTAACCGCACAGGTACAAAGCCCAAAACGCCCCCACCAGCGAGAACGGCACCGCCAGCATCACGATGGCGGTCTTGAGTGCGGATTTCGTGTTCAGGTAAATGATGAGCGTGATGAGCAGCAGCGTGAGCGGGACGACCAGCAGCAGACGTTCCCGGGCGCGCAGCATGTATTCGTACTGGCCACTCCAGAAAAGATTGTAGCCGCCGGGCAGGACGATCTCGCCACGCGCCACGGCGGCATTCACGGCGCGCATGGCCGCCTGCACGTACGTGCCCACATCCACGCCCCGGATGTCCACATAGACCCAGGCGTTCGGCACGGCCCCCTCGCTCTTGATGCCCATCGGGCCGTCCACGACCTTGATGGCCGCCAACTGGCCCAGCGGAATCTGCGCGCCGCCCGGCGTGGGCACCACGATGTCCTCGCGCAACGCCCGCAGGTCGGAGCGGAAATCGCGGTCGTACCGCAAATTCACCGTGTAGCGTTGCAGCCCCTCGACGGTGGTGGTCAAGGGCATGCCACCGAGGGCCACCGATAGCACGTCCTGGACGTCGCCGATGGTCAGGCCGTAGCGCGCGATGGCGTCGCGATCAATTTCAAATTCAATGAAGCGCCCGCCCATGACGCGTTCGGCAAACACGCTCGTCGTGCCGGGCACTTTGCGAACTGCGGCTTCGACCTGGGTGCCGATCCGTTCCAAGGTGGCGAGGTCCGGTCCGGCGATCTTGATACCCACGGGCGTCTTGATGCCGGTGGAAAGCATGTCAATGCGCGTGCGAATGGGCATGGTCCAGGCGTTGTTCAGGCCCGGAATTTGCACGGAATCATTCAGCGCGTCCGTGAGTTCATCGGGCGTGCGCTTGCGGTGCGCGATGACTTTTCCATCGTCATCCTTGATATCCACGGCGGGCCAGTCCGCTTCGGGCTTGAGGCGGATGGTGGTTTCAATCATGTCCATCGGCGCGGGATCGGTGGCAGTCTCGGCGCGGCCGGCCTTGCCGAAGACCTCCGCCACCTCGGGAAACGACTTGATAATCCGGTCGGTGACTTGCAGGACTTCGCGCGCCTTCGTCGGCGAGATGCCGGGAAAGGTCGTGGGCATGTAGAGCAAATCGCCCTCGTACAGCGGCGGCATGAATTCAGAGCCGAGGTTTTGGTACGGGAACAGTTTGCCGGCCTTGGTGGCGAGGTTTTGCCAACGTAGGGCAGGCGTCCCGCCTGCCCCTGCCGACAAAGCCGGCGAACTGCTCGCGCTGATGCGCTCGTCGGGCAGGCGGGACGCCTGCCCTACGTTGGAGACCATCCAGTTCCACGGAAGAAACACCCACACCACCACCAGCAGCGCGAGAGTGATCACGCTTTTGCGCCAGCGCACCACGAAGTTCAAAACCGGATGATATATCCAGATGAGCAGGCGGTTGAGGGGATTTCTGTCCTCCGACGGAATGTTGCCCCGGATGAACCAGCCCATGAGCACCGGCGCCAGCGTGATGGACAGCAGCGCGGCTGCGGCCATGGAATACGTCTTGGTGAACGCCAGCGGCTTGAACAGCCGGCCCTCTTGTTCCTGCAGTGTGAACACCGGCAGAAAGGAAACGGTGATGACCAACAGCGAATAAAACAGCGTGGGACCGACCTCGACCGCCGCGTCCCGGATGATTTCCCAATGCGGTTTTTTGTCCTGGTTACGTTCGAGGTGCTTATGGGCGTTCTCGATCATGATGATGGCCGCGTCTACCATCGCGCCGATAGCGATGGCAATGCCGCCGAGCGACATGATGTTGGAACTGATGCCCTGGCCGAACATGACCAGCAGCGCGATCAGCACGGCGACCGGCAGAATGATGATCGCCACCAGCGCGCTTCGCAGGTGCAGCAGGAACGCGAAGCAGACCAGCGCCACGACCAAGCTTTCCTCGATCAGCTTGTCCTTAAGCGTCTTGACCGCGTGGTCAATCAGCTCCGAGCGGTCGTAGTTCACCGTCACCTTCACATCCTCCGGCAGCGCCTTCATGGCCTGCGCCAGCCGCGCTTTCACGTCCTGAATCACCTGATAGGCATTTGCGCCATAGCGCACCACCACGATGCCGCCCACGGTTTCGCCCTCGCCATTGGCCTCGGCGATGCCGCGCCGCATGTCCGGGCCGAACTGGATGGTGGCCACGTCGCGCAGCAGAATCGGCACGCCGCGGTCACCGGTGCCGACGGCCACCTTTTTCAGGTCGTCGAGACTGGTAAGATAACCCTTCACGCGCAGGATGAATTCGCGCTCGGCCAGTTCCAGCGAGCGTCCGCCCACCTCGCCGTTGCTGCGTTCGATGGCGCGGCTGACGTCGCTCAGAGACAGGTTGTACGCGCGCAGTTTCGTGGGGTCCACGGTGACCTGATATTGCTTTACGAAACCGCCGACGGACGCGACTTCCGAGACGCCCGGCACGGCGGTGAGCTGGTACTTCAAATACCAGTCCTGCAAGGAGCGCAGTTCGGCAAGGTCGCGGTTGGTGGAGTTCAGCGAATACATGAACGCCCAGCCCACGCCGGTGGCATCCGGGCCGAGCGAGGGCGTGACGCCCTTGGGCAATTGACCCCCGATGCTGCTCAGGTACTCCAGCACGCGGCTCCGCGCCCAATACGGGTCCGTGCCGTCCTCGAAGATCACATACACGAAGGAGAAACCGTAAAAGGAGTAACCGCGCACGACTTTGGCCTTCGGCACGGAGAGCATCTTTGTCGTGATGGGATAGGTGACTTGGTCTTCGATGATGCCGGGCGCCTGGCCGTTCCATTCGGTGTAAATGATGACCTGGGTGTCCGAAAGGTCTGGAATGGCGTCCAGCGGAATGTGCCGCGCCGCATAAACACCGCCCAGCACCAGGAGCACCGTGCCCAGCAGCACGAGGAACTGGTTGCGCAGCGAAAAATCTATGATGCGTCGGAGCATTCTGGGTAAGTCATTTGGTCACTGGGACCAGGTCCATTTCACACTTCGGACATTTGCCCGGTTCGTCCGAAATGACCTCGGGATGCATGGGGCAGAAGTACTTCTGCGCCGGTTTGGCCGTCGTGGTGGCCGCCGGGGTCTCCGGTTTGGACATGACCGGAATCAAGGTCATGCCGCACAGCGGACATTTGCCCGGCTTGTCCTGATGCACACTGGTGTGTTCCGGCATGGGACAGGTGTAGTACAACACCTTGCCGCCCGGCTGGATCTTCTTCAACTCCGACGCGGTGACCGGCACCAGCGCCATGCTGCAAATCGGGCACTCGCCCGGATGATCGTAGACAATGGAAACGTGCTCCGGCATCGGGCAGACATAGACGGTTGCTTCTGGGGCCGTTGAAGGGTTCAAGTTTTGCAGGATGGCTGCGTTCGTCGCTTCGATTTTGCCACCCTGCATCGCTTCCGCGTCAGATCCAGCCGGTGCACCGCGCATCTTATCAATGGCCTCGCGCAATTGGCTTTCCGAGTCCAGCAGGAATTGTCCCGAAGTCACGATGCGTTCGCCCGCCTTCAGCCCGCTGAGGACTTGCATCATACCATCGGCGGCCTCCAAACCCAGCGCCACATCGCGCGCCGCGAACTTGCCGCCGTCCAGCGCCACGAACACCGTATTTTTTGCGCCGCTGCGCAAGATCGCCGAGTCCGGCGCCAGCACCGCTTGCGCCGCCAGTTCCGATTGGATTTGGGCCGAGACGAACATGCCCGGTTTTAGGAAGTAGCCCGGATTCTCAAATTCCAACCGCACCCGTGCGGTGCGCGTTTTTTCGTCCACTGTGGGATAAATGAACGTCACCCGCCCGCGAAATTCACGGTCTGGCATTGACGGGACTTTCACGACCGCCTCCTGACCCAGTTGCACAAACGGCAAATCCTGCTCGTAGATCTCCGCCAGCACCCAGACGATGGCCAGGTCGGCGATGCGGTAAAGCCGCATGCCGGCATCCACCATCTGTCCCTGGACGATATTTTTTTCAATGACCGTGCCTGACATGGGCGCAGCCACGGACAAGGTTTTGCGCGCCGCGCCAGCTTTTGCCAGCGCCGCGATTTGCGTCTCCGACACGTCAAAAAACTTCAGTTTGTTCGCCGCGGTCTCACGCAACATCGCCGCGCCGGGGTCGTTGGTGGGACCGCCGTTGAGCGCCAGCAGGTATTCCGCCTCCGCGCTGTAAAGGTCCGGCGAATAAATCTCGAACATCGGCTCGCCGCGATGCACCAATTGGCCGGTGGCGTCCACATCCAGCTTTTCAATCCAGCCCTTGAACTTCGTCGTCACCTCGGCCAGCGCGGTTTCATTGTAGGCAATCGTGCCGACCGTGCGGATGGTCTTACGCAGCGGCCCGGTTTGGACCGTGTCCGTGCGCAGATTCATGTTCTGCCGCGTCGCCGCGTCCACCGACATGGCGGAGGAATCAGTCGTTTCGCTCGCGTCTTCAAACACCGGCACCATGTCCATGCCCATGCTGTCCTTGGCCGGCGTGGGGCTGGTTTCGCCTGGCGCCATCGTGGATTTATAAAACTTGATTTTACGCTCGCCGGTTGGAATGTCCCCAGCTTGCCTGCGGATGAGCGTCAGTTTCATGCCGCAAATCGGGCAGTTGCCCGGATGATCTTGGATGATTTGTGGATGCATGCCGCAGGTGTAGAGCGTTTTGGTGCTCTCACTCCAGGCATCCGTCACCAGGCAAAGCACTGCGGACAGAACCATGAGGCTGGAAAATATTTGTTTCATAAATCAATGGTTCGTTGTTTGGGGAGACTTGGTTGGGAGCAGCGGTGCTTGTGCCGGTGGCAGCCCGGCGATGAGGAGCCTGATGTCCGCCCGTGCCAGCTCTCGTTCGGTCTGCGCCGCAATTTCCTCCAGTTGGAAGTTGAGCAACGAACGCTCGTCGTCTATCACGTTCAGGAAATCCACCCGGCTGGAGCGATAGGCCGCGCGGGCAATCTCCAGGGACTGGCGGGCGCGCGGCAGCAGACTTCCCCGCAGCAGGGTCAATTCCCGGTCGGCCTCGTGCAGCAAAAAGGCCTGTTCCGCAAACTCCACCGCCAGCGAAATCTGGCCCGCCGACAGCCGGGCCGTGGCGGCCCGCAGCCCAGCCTCGGCCGCCGCCCGTTCGGCCGCCAGCTTGTCCCGCCAGATGGGCAGGGATATGCCCGCTTGCGGCCAGTAAAAAGGAGGTTCGTAAACCTCAGCCTGTAAACCCGCCGAAAAATCCGGCCGTCTTTCTTTGCGTGCAACCTCGAGGCTGGCCTCGGCAGACCGGATTTCCGCCGCTAATTCCTGCAAGCGCGGATTCTCTTTCCCGGCATGGGCCAGCAGTTGTTCATCATCCAATTTGCCATCCGTAAAATCAGGCTCGGCGGGCACGGGTGGGTCGCTTTGCTCGGGGCGAAGACCCAGCGCCGCCTTGAACTGTGCCCGCATGACGTTTCGCGAGTCCTCCAAATTCGCCGTTTCATTCTGCAACTCTTGCTGTTCAATTTGCGCCTTCAGCACGTCTTGCAATGTTGCCTGGCCGACTTCATTCTGCGCCCGCGCCAGCGTCTCCAGCTCGGCCAGCAACGCCAGCGTTTGCCGGTTGACGCTTAACTTGGCGTCGAGGAAATGCAGTGGATAGTAACTTTTCAGCACCTCGAAAGCCGTCTGCTGGACGGCGGTGGCAAATTGAAAATATTTTGCCTGGCTATCGGCGGTGGCGGCGGCGGCTCGGGCACCGCGTTTGCCCAGGCCGGGAACATCGGCCGCGAGCCCGGGCATCAGCGAAGTGAGGCTGTCTTGGAAGTAGGCTTGGAACGTCAATTTGGGATCAGGTAAGGAGCGGACTATCGTGATATTTTCGACGGCCGCCTCCCAGTCGGCATAGGCAGCGATCACTTGGGGATTGTTTTGCACCCCAAAATATACCGCCTCACGCAACGTTGCGTTGGTGGTCAGCGCCGGCAGGTTGGTCTGCAACTGGCGGCGGATTTCGGCCAAATCCTTGCGCGCTGATTTTTCCCCGCTGGTTGCCAGCCCACGGCAGCCGGTGGCCAGTAGCACGGCCGCGAGGCCGGACAAAATCAGTTGGTGGGTTCCTTTCATGCGGGACGGCAAAAATCGGCGCGCGGAAGCTCAGTCTCCGCGCGCCGCAAACCAGATTCAGGCACCGGCTGGGATTACTTTTTGTCCGCCGCGCGGATCAACTTCAGGTATTTATCGGGATTCTTTTCAAAGTCCTTTTTGCAGCCCTTGCAGCACAGCTTTACTTCCTGGCCCTTGTAGCCGAACACATACGGGGCGCCCATGTCGCCGTTCAGTTTCTCGCCGGAGACGGGGCAGACCTTGAGCAGGTCCGGGATGCCGTTAGTGTTCGTGTCCGCCACTGGGCTGGTCATGCTGCATCCGGCCGTCATGCCGCTGCAACAGGATGGCACGGATGACGGGGAAGTCGTGGCCTTATCGGCCGCCGTGAGTTTTGTGGATAGGGCCACGACGCCAAAGGCGCACGCAGCCAAGAGCAGGTATTGAGTCGTCTTTTTCATATTTTGGGACAATGTTGATAATTGTTGTTGTGTTCGTCTTGAACGATTGACTTACCCCAGCGCAGCGGAAACCCCGCAAACTATTTTCAAATATTTCCGGCACCGGTTTTAAGATTATCAAATCGCGACTATTGCACAAGCCGCGAGACCACCGGCCGGCACGGCCGGGGTCTTGCTTTTCCTTTGGCGAGCGGGATGGTGACGCGCTGCAACTTCACCAGTCAGTGGGATTCGCTTTTTGACACCGGGAGGCGCGGGTTCAAGTGCCGGGGTGGGGACAGCTTGTCCCCAAAGTTGGGTGATTGAGGCAGGTTCGGAGTTTCGCCGTCGAATGCCCAATCAATCCCGCGCGCGTTGCTGTTGACCCTGCGGCTGGCTTGGCTGTGGTTACTCCTGGGACGTTGGAGTTTGAAGTTTTCGCCTCATCCTGCCCGCGGCGCAATCCGTGAAATGGCCGGCTGACTCTCCGCCGGCGCGGGCATGGTGCCGCCCAAATCGGCGGGCAAATCCTCCGGCAACAGGGTCGTCAGCGCGTCACGGTCGCATTGGCCGCTGCTGACCAGCCGCGTGCTTTGATTGCGCACCGCCGCCTCGAACAGGTTGCGCATTTCGCGCGCATTGCCAAAATGCTCCGTGCGGGTGGCCCCCAATTTCTGACAGAGAGCCAGCACCGCCGCCGCGGTTTCCGGCGCGCAGACCAACCCGCTCTGCGCGGCCATGCGATGAAAGATCTCCGCCAGCTCCGCCGGCGAGTAATCGGGGAAATTCAAATAGTTCGTGAAACGCGATTCCAAGCCGGGATTAGACGCGATGAATTGTTCCATTGGCCCGGTGTAGCCGGCCACGATCACGATCAGCCGGTCGCGGTCGTCCTCCATGCGTTTAAGCAGCGTTTCGATGGCTTCGTTGCCGAAATCCTCCGCGCCGCGCCCGGCGAGCGAGTAAGCTTCATCAATAAACAACAGGCCATCGAGCGCCGAATCAATCACCGCGTGCGTGCGCACCGCCGTTTGTCCAACGTATTCGGCGACCAGCCGGCCACGGTCGCACTCGACCACGTGCCCGCGCCGGAGCAGCCCAAGCGATTTGTAAATCCGACCCATCAGCCTGGCCACCGTGGTCTTGCCGGTGCCCGGATTGCCAAAGAACACACCGTGCAGACTCGCCTTCACGGTGGGCAGACCCTGTTGCCGGCGCAGCACCTGCATGCGCGCAAAATTCGTGGCGCGGTGGACCTCGTTCT
>Ga0316231_1003152_pt1 | contig 14832 bp, 10 predicted proteins | sample TBH18027metaG_FD_206002 | JGI IMG/M metagenome (GOLD analysis project Ga0316231, IMG submission 206002) | Freshwater microbial communities from Trout Bog Lake, Wisconsin, USA - TBH18027 | ecosystem: Environmental > Aquatic > Freshwater > Lake > Hypolimnion/Profundal zone | place: USA: Wisconsin...
GCACTGGACGGTGGTCATAATTCCCAGAATGTTTTTGGTCCCGACGCTGCCATCCCGGTTTCTATATCCTTCGAAGGTGAAACCTTCGAGAGGCGGCAAGGGCTCAGGGATCGCGGTTGCGAGCGGCATCTTGTCGAGTTCTGGAGCGTCCGGGAGCGTAACGCAGTCTTCGCGTATCCATGACCCCTTTGGGATCGGTCGGCTGGCGAAGCCGATCACCGCGCTATAGCGCACGAATGCTTCGCCTTCGGCAAAGTCACGGAGTGCAATCTTGTTAGCCTGTGGAATTGCTTCGAGAGCCGTCAGGCCGTCGGAAAATCGGGCACCTTCAGGTACACCGCCTGCGTTGGCGATCACGGCCACATTGTCATGGGGATGTACACGTACGTAGGAAGGCTGCATATCTAAACCACCTGCTCAATTATTCTGGACACTCTAAAAGTATTCCTTCTCATTAGCCAACACAATCCATGATAACGACAATCGAACTGCGGGACTGGGAGCGCCAGAGCTTTATTCTGGTACAAATCGTTGTATGATGGCGCGGAAAAGTAGTCTGCGACGCCTAAAGCACATGCGCCACTAGTGCCAAGGCAACAAGTTCCACCAGAGTCGGAGATCGTCAGGAGGTAATTCAGATGGTTCGTATCCTACTGCTGTTAGCAATTCTTCTTCCGGGCGCTTCGCAGGCAGTGCTGAACCCAGTTGTCGACAATGATCGCGTTACCATCTGGGATGTTGCCGGTCCAACGGCGGCACAGCCTTTTGATGCGGTTGTCGTCTCGTTGTCAGGAAGCGCAGAGTTCGTACCTAAGGGCGCAACACCGAGGATCTTGGGGCGATCCATGGTAATCGATCTCAAAGATCATCCCGTGCCGCCAATCGCGAATAAGACTGGCTTTCCACTCGGGTTTCCGCGGGCCGGAGCGAAGAAGATACTGGAAAACACTCGCGTGATTGTGTGGGATTACACTTGGCAACCAGGCGTGGCGACGCCGATGCACTTCCACGACAAAGACGCCGTAGTCGTATTCCTTGATGCTGGCGACCTGAAATCGACCACTCCGGACGGACAAGCCACCATAACTCCGCACACGCCCGGACAGGTCAGTTTCAGTAAACGCGACCGCACGCACACCGAGACGCTGACAAACGGAAAATCGCACGCGATCATCACGGAGTTGAAATAGGCGCCAGGAACTTGTCCTGACGCCTACTTGGCCCTGGCATGCCGCGTTCGCTGATTCTAGCCGGAGACTTTCTTCGCCTGCAGTTTTGGTACCGTCTCCTTGATTTCAGGCGCGCGAAGGAAGGTGAAGTCACATCCCTGATCGGCTTGCGTCACCGATTCCAGGAAGAGCTTTCGATAGCCCCTTTCTTTTGCGCCCGGCTTCGGTTTTCCGAGGGCTGCCGCACGTGCCTTCAGTTCCTCGTCGCTCACCAGTAGTGAAATTGAGCGCGACGAAACGCTGAGTTTTATCCTGTCGCCCGAACGCACCAACGCCAATGGTCCACCAATAGCCGATTCAGGTATGACGTGCAACACGATGGTTCCGAAGGCTGTACCGCTCATCCTGCCATCGGAGATGCGCACCATGTCTTTAACGCCCAGTTTTGCAAGTTTCTTGGGAATCGGAAGATAGCCAGCCTCCGGCATACCTGGAGCTCCAATCGGGCCAATGTTTTTGAGCACCAGAATATCGTCGGCATTAACATCGAGATTCGGATCGTCAACCCGGTCTGCCATGTCCTGCGAGTTCTCGAAAACCACAGCCCGACCTTCATGTTCCATCAACTCCGCTGATGCCGCTGACTGTTTGATCAGAGCGCCGCCCGGAGCGATATTTCCAGTCAGGTACGCGATTCCGCCAACCTTGTAAATAGGGTTGCTGAGCGGCCTGACAAGGTCTTGGGCAAACGGCGGAGGGGCCAGTTCCAACTCTTCTCCCCAGGTGCGACCTGTAACGGTCAACGCATCCAGGTGCAGCAGTGGCTTGAGCTCACGCATCAGCGCGATCATTCCACCAGCCTTGTGGAAGTCCTCCATGTATCCCTGGCCTGACGGTTTCAAATCGACCAGCACGGGAGTCTCGCGGCTCATTGCATCCAGCCCTGCGAGGTCGATGCCGATGCCGAGTCGTCCTGCAATCGCCGTGAGGTGAATAATGCCGTTCGTGGAGCCGCCGATCGCCAGCAACACCCGCATCGTATTCTCAACGGATTTCGCCGTAATGATCTTGTCCGGAGTCAGTTTCTGCTCGATCATCTTCACGGCCTGCGTGCCGGTTTGCTCCGCAATACGCATCCGGTCTGCGGTGACCGCCGGCGGACAGGCTCCGCCCGGAAGCATCATGCCAAGCGCCTCGGTCATGCAGGCGATTGTGCTTGCAGTTCCCATCACCGAGCAGAAGCCGACGCTGGCTACGAGCGCATTGTTGACCTGTTCGATTTCAACCTGATCGATCTGTTCGCCGCGATACATGCCCCAGTACCGCCGGCAATCCGTGCAGGCACCGATACGAACTCCGCGATATCCTCCGGCTAGCATGGCACCGCTCACCAGCGAAATCGCCGGCACTCCGGCGGAGGCCGCACCCATCAACTGCGCGGGCACCGTCTTGTCGCAACCGCCGATCATTACCACCGAATCCATTGGCTGTGCACGGATCATTTCCTCCGTATCGATTGACATCAGATTGCGGAGATACATGCTAGTAGGGTAGGCAAAACTTTCGTGTAGCGAAATCGTCGGAAACACCACCGGCAACCCGCCAGCCAACATGACTCCGCGCTTAACGGCTTCGATGAGCTGCGTGGCGTTGCCATGACATGGGTTGTAATCGCTTCCGGTGTTGATGATCGCCACGATCGGACGTTCGAGGACATCATCGGTGTAACCTGCTCCCTTGATAAATGCCTTGCGGAGAAACAGTGAAAAACCTAAGTCTCCATAGCTTGTCAGCCCCTTGCGGAGCCCCGTGTTATCCATTTCTTTTTTGTTTTTCATAACTCTCCATAATGCGTTTCCGAATCATATCCCGGATCATAGCTCGATCATGTTGTTGGAGCTTTTTAAGCTAACGGTCGCCAAACTACTTCTTGCCGCGCGTGAATGTCTCGTAGCGTGCCTTCGTCTCCGCATTCGGCGGATACAAACCCAGTAGAGCTACACCCTTCTCAACCTCTCCTACAATCCATGATTCCAATCGCTCTTGCTCTTGTCCTAGTGCTGCTGTTTCTTCCACCAGCGCTGCGGGAATCAGCACGGCCCCGTCGCCATCCGCAACCACGACGTCATCGGGAAACACTGCAACCCCTCCGCACGCGATAGGTTCCTGCCAGTTGACAAACGTCAGTCTGGCGACGGCGGGTGGAGCTGCCGTCCCCTGGCACCACACTGGGAGTCCCACTTCCAAGATGCCCTCCCGGTCGCGTATGACCCCGTCCGTCACAAGGGCTGCGACTCCGCGCTTCTTCATTCGCCTGCAGAGTACATCCCCGAAAATACCAGCGTCAGTTACACCCATCGCGTCCACCACGGCAATGCAGCCTTCCGGCATGGCCTCCACTGCACCGCGAGTAGAGCGCGGAGATGCCCACGAGTCCGGGGTTGCAAGATCCTCGCGTATGGGGATGAATCGCAAAGTGAAGGCGCGGCCCACAAGCCGCGGTTGCCCAGGAGCTAGCGGAAGTGCTCCGCGCAACCAGAGATTCCGCAGGCCCTTCTTCAACAGAACGGTTGTAATCGTTGCTGTCGAAATTCCTGAGAGTGCCTCGATAATCTTCTTGTCGAGTTCCATTATCTCCCCGTGTCTCGCCAGTGCATGGACCGTAGGAAGCCCACAATGCTACTTGCTGGCTGTGAGGGCGGCATCTTCTGCCGCAGACATTTTGCGGATTTAACTACAACTACTATAAACGCGAGACCTGCCAGGTGGCCGCAAAATTGGGAGCTATTTTGAATGCATGTCGTTTCGCCCATGACGGAAACATTTCATTCGACAGGCCAAGCGAACTGACTTAATATTCGTAGACTGATGAAGAGCAAGTTCTGCTAGCAGGTATGGACTCCATTCCCGTGAGAATCTATTTTCAGCAGCCCTGCTAACCCGATATTCGGAGGTGTGAAATGGATTTAGGATTGCGCGGAAAGACTGCGCTTGTCCTCGGTGGAGGTGGAGGTCTTGGAAGCGCCATCGCCAATGCTCTCGCTCGTGAAGGTGTGCGAGTCGGGGTCGCGGATATCAGCCTGGCCGCCGCCGAAAAAACCGTCGAGGACATAAAGGCTGCCGGTTCACAGGGGCTAGCACTTGGTTGGGACCTCGCCGACCTGTCCATCATCGATGCGCGCGTGACTGACATTGAGAAGCAGTTTGGACCGGTGGATATTCTGGTCGGCATCACCGGCGGTCCGCCGCCCACGTCGGCCGCTGGTCAAGATCCCGCGCTCTGGGGCAAGCACTTCCAATCCATGGTGCTGTCGGTGATCGCCATCGCAGATCGAGTGCTTCCGGGAATGCGCAGCCGAAAGTGGGGTCGGATTATCACCAGCACTTCTTCCGGCGTGATCGCGCCGATTCCGAATCTCGCCATTTCCAATGCTCTCAGGCTTTCGCTGGTGGGCTGGTCGAAGACTCTTTCGCGAGAGGTTGGGCGTGATGGAATCACCGCCAATTGTGTAATTCCGGGGCGCATCGCAACCGGTCGAATTCGCTTTCTGGATGAAAACAGGGCTAAGCTTCAAGGCCGCTCTGTAGAGGAAGTCTCAGCCGAGAGCACCGCCTCGATTCCACTCGGCCGATATGGCACTCCGGAAGAATACGCTGACGCCGTCACATTTCTGGCCAGTGAACGGGCCTCCTATATTACGGGCTCTGCCATCAGGGTTGATGGTGGGCTCATCGCCAGTATTTAACAACGTCCACAGAATTGGAGTTGTGCCATGAATTTGGTAACTGCAGTCGATAGTGCGCGAACCAATATTCCGAAGGCCCGTTGGCTGCGGATTATTCCCCCCACCATCATCATCTACATCATCGCCTACATGGACCGTGTGAACATTGGTTTTGCCATGGCCGGGGGCATGAACCAAGCGTTAGGCATGTCAAAGGCCGTTGCCGGACTGGCAGCCGGTATTTTCTTCTGGGGCTATATGGTATTGCAAATCCCCGGTGGCCACCTCGCCGAGCATGGCAGCGCAAAGAAGTTCATTGCCTGGACGATTCTCGCGTGGGGCGGAGTCTCATTCCTCACCGGGTTCGTCCACAACAGCACGCAGTTGATCGTTATGCGTTTCCTGCTCGGAGTGGCGGAAGGCGGTGTTTACCCCGCGGTCCTAGTGGTTATTGGCAAGTGGTTTCCTCAGAAGGAACTCGGACGCGCCAACGGCCTTTTCCTGCTCAGCCTGCCATTATCCGCTGCAATCACAAACCCCATCTCCGGGTTCGTGGTTTCCCACTATAGCTGGCGTGGATTGTTTTTCTTCGAGGGCGTTATCTCGCTGCTGTTGATCGCCATCTGGTTGCCGCTGATCAGCGACCGCCCCGAAGAAGCGAAGTGGCTCTCCAAGGAAGAAAAAGAATACCTGCTGACGACCATCGCCGCAGAAAAAGTCATTGCCCTCGCGAACATGAAGGACGCCGGTCATGTGAAGTGGTCCTACAGGCAGTTGTTTATGAACAAGAACATCTGGATTATGGCGCTCCTGTATGTTTGCTACACCTGCGGCACGTACGGGTACTTGATGTGGCTGCCGACGCTGCTGAAAGACCTCACCAAGATGAGCCTTACCAACGTTGGCTGGCTCAGCGCTCTGCCGCTGGCTGCTGCCGTGGTCGGCGTATATTGGTTCGGTGCCCTTTCAGACCGCAAAGGCAATCGCCGGATCTGGTGCGCAAACGCGATTTGGGGCTTCGGTATTGCGTTCTGGTTTTCCACTCTCTTTCCAAAACACATTTGGATTTCCTACTCGCTGATTGTCCTTACCGGGCTCCTTTCCAAAGCGATGCAGAGTCCCTGCTGGTCAATGCCCAACCTCATCTTCCCTCCGGGAGTCGCCGGGGGAGCAAGAGGGATCATCAACGGTATCGGCAATCTCGGTGGATTCCTTGGGCCGGTACTGGTCGGATGGGTTTCGACAAAGACTGGAAGCATGACTTATGGCATCTATGGCCTGGCTATAATTCTCCTTATCGGCGGATCCATTACCATGCTGTTGCCTAAAGTCACGGCAGGATATAAGTACCAGGAGGAAGCAAAGCTGGCGGCAAAGATAAGCTGAATTTACTTTGGAAGCGAGCAAGCAGGCGATGTACAACATTTTGCAAATAGGATATTTTCCCAAGGAGTTGCAGGCCAGGATTGACAAGGCGTTTCAGTGCCACACTGCTGAATCCGTTGCGTCCGATGCTGGCTTGCGCTCGAAGATCGAAGGCATCATCACTCGGAGCAACATTGTTATTTCCGAGGAACTGATTTCAACCTTGCCGCACCTGAAGGTGATCTCGACCGCTGGCGTGGGACACGAACTGATTCCCATAAAGTTTGCCAACGAGCGCGGCGTTGTGGTGACCAATACCCCCGGAGTGCTCGATGCCGCTGTCTGCGAACTGGCCATCTGCATCATGCTTGGGCTAATCAGAAAGCTTCCTGCGGCTGACCGTTTCGTTCGCGAGGGCAAGTGGCGAACTCAAGACTTCCCGATGGCGACCAGCCTCTCAGGCAAAGCGGTCGGCATTGTTGGATTGGGCCGAATAGGGCAGGGAATCGCCTCGCGCCTGTCTCCCTTTGGCGTCGATCTGCTTTACTCTGGCTCGCTAAGGCCACAACTCCCGTATCGCCATTACCCAGACCTGCGCTCGCTTGCTGCAGCCGCCGATATTCTTTTTGTCTGCGTTCCAGGTGGTGCGGCGACCAGGAAACTTATTGATGCTCCCGTCCTCGAGGCTCTCGGACCCGAAGGTTTCATCATCAACATCTCCCGGGGTACTGTGGTTGACGAATCGGCGCTGATAGATGCTCTGAAGGCCGGAAAAATCGAGGGTGCCGGTCTCGACGTCTTTAACGACGAACCAGATATTAATCCTGAGTTTTTCAATCTGCCAAACATCGTGATGACGCCGCACATTGGTAGTGCCACGCAGGAAACCAGGGAGGCGATGCTTTGCCTGGCGCTCGATAACCTCAACGCCGTACTGAGCGGTGCACCGGCACTTACCCCGGTGTTCGATCTGAAGTCGCGTTAGCAGATATCACGGATTGCGATGCTATTCACCCCGGCAACGGTGTTGTTCTCGCCGTTGCCGGTTTTCTTTATCGCTCTTCTACGAGTGCTTTTCTACTTATTAATTAATTCCCCGACCTCTGCACCCTTGATCTTGTGTCGTGAGAGCGCGTCAGCCACAAAACCGGAGCGCTTCATCTCCTCGATGAAGTCGATGAGGTAAGCGTGCGCTGCCTCGCGACTCTTTGGCGTCGCCATGGCCTGCCTGATTTCCATAAAGCGGCCCGGCAATAAGCGCACACCCGGAACGCGTTTCGCATCGGCTTCCAATTGCTGTTTTACTCCGGCTGCAACCTCACACTTTTGCTCGATGAAGACGTCGGTCACGGTGGGAGATGTTGGTGCCTTGACCAGCGTTGCATGCTTAAGCTCACGCGTGAGATACAAGTCGTATGCGCTGCCAAGTCCTACTACCACTCGATTTCCGGCGCGATCAACCTCGCTGTTATCGTGTATCGGTGAGTCGTTTGGCACCATGTATGCGCCTTCAATCACAACGTAGGCGGCGGTGAATAAGGTGTCGAGACCGCGTTTCGGGTCGATTGCATAAAAGCCGATATCGACGCGATTGGCGCCGACCGCCTCAACGACTTTGCCTGCGGCGTCGAATGGAACCAATTCCAGAGGGACGTTCAGCCGCTTGGCCAATTCGCGCGCCAGATCAACAGACACGCCGATGGGAGCTCCGGTCGCGGCGTCTTTGCCAGCCAGAATAGGGTTGCCTAAATTGATGGCCGCCCGGAGCTTTCCGGTAGGCGCTAAGGTCTTCACAACGGAGTCAGGTGCTGCTGCAGACATATATGTACCCGCGAGTAATAAAATTAGGAGCAGAGATCGTTTCAACAAGAGCGAAATCAAATTTTACCTCCTACCATCCTCAGTGTATGTACGGCAGTCTTTTCTACCGTCTCCGGTTTGAATGCGAGACGGAACGTCGTCCCCCGATACCACGCCTCGAACTGATCGTTGAAGTATGGGCTGAACAGGTTTCCCGACTGCCCATTCACGATGTTTAGCGTTGACTGATCCAGGTCTGCAAAGTCTGCCGTAAATCTCTCCGACGGAGCAAACATGCCACCCACCTGTTTTACCGTGATCCCGTTTCCAGACTGAGGCAGTCGCTGCGTGGAGGCATACTTCTTCAACCAGGGTAGCTTACCAAAAATCGGATGCCCTATTTGCACCGATGCGTAATCTCCGTACTTCCAACTCGCCAAATCCCGCGGTGCCTCTGGGGCGTTCACAGCAGCCTCCACCGCTGCGGTCAACAGCTCGTCCCAACTCTTGTACTGTCCCGGTAGCCACTGCGCCTGCTGAAAAGCAATCGTATTCTCCAGCCAAACCGTTTTCATGTACCAGTGGTAGAGGTTCGCATCATCGCCGAGTTTGTTCTTCAGCAGAGTGTCCGTGAGCCACCGCCGTGCGCGTTGCTCGATCGCCGCCCCTGACGACTCCATGCTGATCTTGCCATCAAAGTGCCGCAGAATATCCGCGGCGCTTTTTGCCCGGGCAGTCGCACCCGGAGCCTGATCCACTGCATATGCCATTCGCTGTGCCACAAACTTATCCAGATCGCTCTGCACGTCAGTTTGCAGCGCAAGCATGTCAGGAGCAGTGAATTTCTTGTTCTGCCGCAGTACCCGGTAAATCCGCTCTGTCCTGTAAGGTGACTCCCACTCTTTCGTGATCGAGTGTGAGTAGCCTTCGGCGGTGACCCTTCCATTTGCCGTTGCGATGATCCCCGATGGAGGGTTATACACGCTCGGCATCTCCTCGAATGGTACGTATCCCGTCCACTCGTGCGCGTCATCCGCGCCGCTGACCGGTAGCGAACCATCGCCCGCCGCGCGCACGGGAACCCGCCCCGTTGCCTGGTATCCAATATTCCCGTCCACATCGGCGTACACTACGTTTTGCCCAGGCCCGTTAAAGCGTCCAAATGCCGTCCGGAACTGTTCCCAGTTCTGCGCGCTGTTCACTGCATAAAAAGGCAGGCTCAACCCTGTATCGTAGATAGCCCATTTCAGCGCCAGTTGACGGCTTTCGCCCTGCATCTCGCGTGAGATTACCGGCCCATGCCGTGTCACCATCACATCCATCTCCACGTCGCGCCCGCGCTTCACATGGATCACTTCGTGCCTTACCTCAGGTTTGCGCCAGCCCTCAGGAGTTTGATATTCCCCCTGCCCGTTGAAATTCTCGACAAATACGTCTTCAACGTCTGGACCCAGGTTCGTAAAGCCCCAGGCGATCCGCCGGTTGTGCCCTACGATCACCCACGGAGCACCCGGCAGCGTTACGCCTGCCACATCAAAATCGCCGCACGTCAGGTGAGCTTCATACCATGTGTTCGGAATTCGATGCGGCAAATGCATATCATTCGAGAGCAATGGCTTCCCACTCTCCGTATGCGCCCCGCTGATTACCCAATCATTCGATCCCGCCCGCACCCGGTCCATCGGTTCGTGCATTGACTCCGGGCTACCATATCCCAACTCCAGGGTGCCCCATCCTTGCCTTCCTTTGGCTAGGGTGGGGTAGTTGACCTTGTTCCGGCTTTGGTCTTCGCGGTTGTTCTTGCTCTCAACCTTGAAACCTTGAAACCTTGCAACCGTGAAACCTGGCTCTTTGAACGCTGGCTTCTCCAACTCCGCATGTTTCCGCCGCTTCCGCAGCAAATGCTTCGGAGTTACCGGCTCCTTGGCCGTCCGTTGTGCCGTGTCCGGGGCGACCGCTGCCGGTTCGATCTCATCAAGATCGTGCCCAGGCACAATATCTCTTTGCGAACTCTCCACGTACAAGTCGCTCGTCAACTCCGGCCCCAGTCGCGCCAGAATCTTCTCTTTGTTCAGGTCATCGAGATACGTTCCATGGTTCAGCATCTCCGCCATCGATGCCCCTACCAGCAAGGAATCCTGCGGCGTCCATGCCCGCGGAAAATACCGAAGCACCCGCATCTCCAGCGGTAGCCCGCCCTGATGCTCGGCGATATACGCATTCACCCCGCGCGCATAGGCCTCCAACTGCGCCCGTTCCTCCGCCGTAGCCGCAGCCAGCGAGCGCTCTGCCACCTGGCGTAACCCGAGCGTCCTCTGCTCGCGATCCACGCTCAAGTAATCTGAGCCGAGGGCTGCTGACAACTCTCCTGCCGCATAGCGCCGCATCATGTCCATTTGCCAGAGACGATCCTGCGCCGTCACATATCCCTGTGCAAAGAACAGATCGTCCAGCGTCTGCGCTGTGATGCTAGGAACCCCATGTTCATCGCGTACCACCGTGACAGGAGCCTTCAAACCCTGCACCGTCACTGTTCCATCCAGAGTTGGCATTGCCGCCCGCACCGCCGCATGGAACCAAACAAAAACTCCTGCTGTCAGCACCAACGCCAGCAGCAGGAGAGCAACTAAAACGCGCCCAGCTAATTTGAACTTTGAAACGCGCACAGAATGTAAATAATCGCTAGTAGCATGTGACATGATTGCTTCGATTGTATCCGCTCTCCATTCACTTGAGAGCATGGAACGTTCTTCCCCGTTGCGAAATCTGTGAAGCTGCCGAGAGTGTCTCTGCGTCGTGTTTTTATGGATCGCTGCGAAGACTCTGATCGAAACAGATTGGGGTATAATTCCAACAATCTCATCACGAATTCATGACTGCGAGAAGTTCCGCCCCTGTCATAGAAATATCTTATTCGCTCTGTAGAGAATCGAGGCTTAATCCGCGCGAACAGCGCTCGGAGCCGTATATACAGCCGCGGACAAGCATCAAGCTATAGGCAATGGAGAAGCCGGATTTGCGAAGAAAGGCAACCAACTCGCGTTGCAGTGATCCAACTCCACTACCCGTCAGGAAAGTTTCCCTTGCGCAACACCGCTTGTGCGGCCTCATGGAACATGGGTGCAAGCAAGTTGAACCGATGCGGAAGTCGATGATCGCGACTTCCGATCCAGCCAACGGAAACGCCCTCCAGGTGATCCCGGATTCGGAAGTGCAATGGACCAGTGCGGGCAAGTGGCCAGATCTCACTGTCGAGCAGTACAGCATGCACAACTTAAAGACTCCCGAATTTGCCATCCCTCATCATGCTCTCACCATGCATTTATCTTCGCCATCCTTGATAGAGATCACAATTGGGGGCGAACCCCACACGTATCTGCATAGCCCCAGTGACATGTCGTTGTTCGCTGCCGGGTTGCCTCGTCAGGTTCGCACCTCAGAGCCTCTAGAAGTGCTCATCGTCGCGGTTTCGCCGGATGTATTGGCTCAGGCTGCTCTGGAATCGGGAAAACAATCGGCAGTAGAACTCGTCGAAAATGCCCGTTTCTACGATCCGCAATGTGAACACTTGGCGAAAGCACTCAAAGCCGAGGCGGAAACCAATTGTGCTTCGGGCTTCCTCTATGGAGACTCGCTGGCTTTGGCGTTAGCGGCCCATTTTGTTGAAAGTCATTCCGTCTTGCAGAATCCCCTTGAACTCAAGGGAGGATTGGCTCCGCGAGCTTTGCGGCGCGTGCTTGAATACATTCAAGAAAACCTTGATACCCAATTGCGGATGAACTCCCTCGCCCTGGTGGCCGGACTCAGCGAGTTCCGCTTTGCTCACAACTTCAAGCGTGCCACCGGGCTTGCGCCCCACCAATACGTTACGCGAGCAAGGATTGAACGCGGACAACGGATGCTTCGCCAGACAAATATGTCGATCCTTGAAATCGCGCTAGCGGTCGGGTTCGGAAACGCAAATCGTTTCACTACTTGCTTCAGGCGGACACTCGGCTTCATCCCATCGGCCTATCGCGCGGCCTTTCGCTAGCCATCTTCTCTCACTCGCGCAGCCAATCGCGTCTGCTCAACCGCATGGCAAGAATCACGGGTTTGCGACAAGAACTGGAGAGACATCGACCAGCCCTAGATGCGATAACCATGACGGACACTGCTCCTCCAATTACATGAATCGCGCGCCACGCGCTCCCAAAACTGAAACAGTGAACCCTCTCCTCTGCGGAGATGAACAGCGTCCGTAGGCAGAGCTCTCGATCCGAACTGCTGCTTGTTCGTGAGCACAACTATTCACCCCAACGGCAAGTCGGCGCGTCCCCCAGGAGGCTTGTATGTCAAAAAGCGTAAGGGTATTTCTGTATCTCGCTATCGCTTGTACGATGCTCACGCTCGGTTTCGTCACAATCGGTCAAAGTCAATCGCCACAGAGCGCGCAATCAGCAGCGACCGAAGCGCCCACCGGCTTCGACGACCTCACTAACGGAATGGTCGATCAGGCCACTCATGATGAGGATCGTGGTCAATTCTTCGAGGAAGTGGACAGCATCAGCCAAGGTTTGGGTCCTGTTTTCAACGATACGTCCTGCGTAAATTGTCATAAGGCTCCGAACGCGGGCGGCGGGAGCCAGACGGTCGAAACGCGAGTCGGGCATACCTCCCACGGTCAATTCGTGAATCCCACGGTGCCCATTAATGGAGGTGCCGACACCATTGCGGGCCGGTCTCTGATTAACTCGCAGGCAATCTGTGTACAAGCGCAAGAGACGATACCGGCTACAGAAACGATTCGCGCACACCGAGCGTCCGTAAACACTCTCGGCGACGGATTCATAGAAGCGATTCCGGACCAGACGCTGGTGGCAATTTCACTCCTGCAAAGGGTACTCACTAGGAACCAGATTCACGGCGTTGCGCAACAAGTCCCTATTGTGGAGTCTCCCAATCTGACCCGGATCGGACGTTTCGGATGGAAGGACCAGCACGGGAGTTTGCTCTCATTCGCGGGCGATGCCTATTTGAATGAGCAGGGAATCACCAGTCGGCTATTTCCAACCGATGTTACCGCGGTCTGCGATACGGCAAAGGATCCGGAAGACACACCTGGAGCCGATGGTCTTGCCGACATCGACCACTTTGCGCGCTTCATCCGCGCAACCAAAGCACCTCCGGTCGATGCAACCTTGGCTGCTCAGCCTGCCGCGCAGGCTGGCTCTGCTATTTTCGATAGCATTGGTTGTCAGACCTGCCATGTTCGAAACATCACCACGGCTCCTGCGGGGGCTGTTATCAACGGAAACTTCACAGTCCCGGATGCGCTTGGGAACAAAATCATTCATCCATTTAGCGATTTCCTGCTTCACGACGTCGGTACTGGAGACGGCATTGTCCAGAACGGCTCACAATCCACCGCGAACGAGTTGCGTACGCCCCCGCTTTGGGGGGCTCGCATCCGCAGCAATCACCTTATGCATGATGGAGCGTCGACTTCCTTCAGTGGTGCAATTTTGCGCCACGGCGACGAAGCCAGCGGGGTGATCAACAATTATCAACAGTTGACAACCGCCCAGAAGAATCAGATCCTGGCGTTCTTGAACAGCCTGTAAAATCACGTCCGTTGCGGTGCCTCATCCTTCGAGTGGATGGGGCTCTTTCATCCTCGACTTCGCTGCTATCCTTGGCACCTTGGAAACCTTGCTCTCAGCCTTGGAGCCTTTCTGCCTTTGAAACCTGCGCCCTCCGTAATTTATGCTTGAACCTATTCACAATCCTTGCAAGAGGTGTGTACTTGACCCACAGTAATCATTCCCACGACGAAGGCTCCGGCATCGAGCGCGCGCTGCACGATCCTATCTCAGACAAACTCGTAGCTCTCGAACCCCTCGACCTGTCAAAAATCACCACGGTCGACGACCTGGTCCGGGCCATGGGAAAAACAGCCTTTACCGGTCGCCAGATCGGCCATGCCGCCGACGTCCTTGAAGCCATGGCTCGCGACAAAGAAGCCTTTGTCATCATGACCCTCAGCGGAGCCATGACCGTTGCCAAGCAGGGCTTGGTCGTCACCGATCTGATCGACGCGGGAATTGTCAAAGCCGTCGTCTCCACAGGCGCCCTCATGGCCCACGGACTGGTCGAGGCTGCGGGTAAATCCCACTTCGTGTGGGATGAAAAGATGAACGACGTCGAACTCTACGAAGCTGGCTATAACCGCGTCTATGACACGCTTGAACCCGAGACCAATCTCAATTTTGTTGAAGGCATCGTCGCCCAGATGCTCGAAGCCTGGGATGCCTCCGAGGTCCTCTGCTCCTACAAGTTCACTCACAGAATTGGCAAATACCTCTCCGAGAACGCCGAAGGACGCGGCATTCTGCGCTCGGCTTACGAGCAGGGGGCGTCGGTTTACATCCCCGCCTTCACCGACTCCGAAATGGGGCTCGACGTAGCCTTACACAACCGCAAGCGCGCCAAACAGGGAAGAGAACTGATCCGCTTCGACCCATTCCTCGATCTCAACCACTTCGCGGAAAAGAATCTGCTCCAAACCCGTCTTGGAATCTTCACAATCGGCGGCGGCGTCCCCCGCAATTGGACTCAACAGTTCGGCCCGTACATCGAACTGCGCCATCGGCGCGGCGGAGAAGATCTACCTCTGAAGCGCTACCACTACGGATTGCGCATCTGCCCTGAACCGGTTCACTGGGGCGGGCTCAGCGGCTCTCCCTATAGCGAGGCAATCTCGTGGGGAAAATTCGTTCCTCCGGCTGAGGGCG
>Ga0316231_1003161_pt1 | contig 14788 bp, 10 predicted proteins | sample TBH18027metaG_FD_206002 | JGI IMG/M metagenome (GOLD analysis project Ga0316231, IMG submission 206002) | Freshwater microbial communities from Trout Bog Lake, Wisconsin, USA - TBH18027 | ecosystem: Environmental > Aquatic > Freshwater > Lake > Hypolimnion/Profundal zone | place: USA: Wisconsin...
GCATGAGCAGCCCCCTGTCGCCGGCTGCTGCGCAGCGGCTCGCCTCCGGCATGGCCTTGCCGGTTCCATGATTGCATTCCATTGATTACCCCCTCCTGGTGGTCCAGGAAATTGGGGCGCGGCCCACAGACAACGAAAAGATCCAGGACACTGGCTCCAAGGCGGAGTTCGCTACATATCAGTTCCCACAGGAACAACCGACGGGCCAGTTCGGGGCGGGTCCAGTGTCGGTTGGGATCAAGCGCAAGGTTTGGCAACATGGCATGGATAGAAGGCCTGAGTAATAGACCGGCGGAGAGTGTCCGGACCGAAAGGAACCGGTGGTGGCCCTCGGGATAGACAACTAGAGTCTGCGGTCTGAAGGCCACTTCTGAGGGCGCCAGACCGTGGAAACGAGTCAGGATGAGTTTCGCATTTTCCGCGCGGGCATCAATCCCCTGAGAGATCATGAACAAGCCGGCCTTCTGATAGGCGAGGAATAGCCTCCGGACCTGTCGCCAAGGCCGTGTGGTCATTTCTGATGTGCCCCGGCGCGAGTCATCAAAGAGGGCATGGGCTAGGCGATCCAGCTCTATCCGAGTGGCATCCACACTAAGGCTCTTGCGCTGGGCCAGAACCGGTAAGGGATCGGCGGTAGCCAGAAGGATCTGGACCCAGTTTTCCTCGAAAACCAGCGCCGGCTCAAAGTCCGCAGAGTGCAGCTGATCCTTGAATCGGGCGACGGGTCCTTTCGTGCAAAGCCAGGTGAAGAAGTTCGCCAAGGATGGGCGCTCCCGGAAGGCCTCGGCAACGGCACCCTCCTCCTGGTTCGCATCCATCAGGCTCTCTGGATTTGGTGTGTCCTTCTGATTGCGAACCTCCCTGCCTTTCGCCTTCTCCGCCTGGAAGTTTTTGTAAGCATCCCGCCATTTTCCCCTAGATTTTGGGAGCCGGCCCATGAGTTCGTCCCTGACCTTTCGGTCAATCCACAAATCTAATAGCTCCTTCAACTCGTCCACGCTCCGGACTCGGTTGACGAAGATAAGGACCTTCTCCCCAATGGCCAGGGACCGCTCCAAGCCCTCGGCCACCGCTTTCATTTTGGGATGGGGCATTGGGTAGCCGAATTTCCGCCTGAACGACAACATAACCTTTTCAAGGCGGTCACTGTCTATCCCCTCCCGATCTCTGGGCTCGCGCTCAGCCAGGTTCTTAATGTCGAGATCTGGGGGCGCTGCCTCTACCTTGGTATCGAAAACTTTCGGAGCGAGGGCGGAGCGTCGACTCTCTCGGAAGCTCTCAAAAGAGGCCAGGAGCCCCATCTGGAATGCATTACCGAACTCCGGGTTATCGATGGATTCGCATGTCTTCTTCTGGACCAAGGCGACCATCAGTTGCTGGAGGTGATCCATATCTGGCATTCCGGTCTCCGGATTCACCATCCCGCCCAAACGCCATTCTTTTCGGTACTGGTTGCGGCTCAGCCCCTGGACGGCCTGTAACCTGCGCACCATGCATGATTCCAGAAAGATGCGGTCCCGTTCAGGGCTGTCAACCGTAGGGTTGTCCATGGGGAGCAATGGCTCGAAACCAGACTCGTGGCCAAATACCTGGGCCTGCCGATATATGTCACCCATGTTGCGGTCGAAGGGTGTGGCGGAAACGAGGAGGAGGTTCGCTGCTTTCCGTGGGCCCGGATTTCCCATTCCTCCAGTCAGCATCCGATTGAGCATCTGGTTCCGGTCACTCTGGTTAGGTCCCCTCCGGAGATTGTGGGCCTCATCAACGATCACTAAATCGAAGACTGGAGCAATCCGGTAAAGTTCCATCCCGTACCATGCCTTGAAGGCTTCTTTATCTCTCAAGACGCTGGGGGGCGGCATCCGGGACCCTGCGTATTCGACCAGGGTTCGCGCCTTGACATGGTAGTCCACCTCCTCCGCAAGGCCGAAGCTAAAGCTTGTGGTCCGAAGGAAGACATCCCGGGGTTGGCCCAGACTGCATTCCTGGGCGAACGCCTCCAAGTTTTCGCATGAAACCATTGGCCGCGCGGGGCGTCCGAACCGATTCCGCATACGGTCATCGGACTGCCGGCAGTTGTGCGCTACGAATTGGTGGAGTTCTTTGACCCACTTCTCCTGCAGGTTCTTCCTCGGGGACAGATAGAGCACTCGAGCATTCGGGTTGGCCCGCCGAAAGAGGGCCACCACTCCCAGCGCAACGTACGTCTTTCCCATCCCTACTTCGTCGGCCAGGTAAGCCGAGTTTCTTTCGCATAGCAGGTTATGGAGGGCCACTGAAGCTTCGAGTTGGAGATCAGCCAAGGATCGGTCCACCGTCCCATCCCGGGATGTGAAGTCAAGGTAGGCCTGCGCAGTTTCCAGATCGACTCGCCTCATGCCTCCTCCTCAGGGAACTTCTGCTCGAACCATTGGAAGAACCGGTTCCGGTCCTTGTGCAGTTCCCCTAGGACGAAGGCTTCCCGCTTGCGGATGAGGCTTTCAATCACCGCATTCATTTCTGCCAAGACGTGTTCGTGACCAGCAAGGGCCCCATTGACCCTGAGGCCACCTAGACATTCCTTGGCGCAGAGGCCTACCAGGTATTGCTCTACCAATGAGTAATCTTGGGATTCCAGGGCCCGGGCGATGAACGCACGTAGAGAGTATGATTCGGGCTGGAAGAGCATACGTTTGGCCCGCCCCAAATCCCTCCGCTCCCCTTCCTGGAGGCATGACTCGATCTCCTTCCGGAACCGCCGGAAGCTGTGAAAGATTCGCGCGAAGATCCCAAAGACAGACGCAAGGTCCCCCAGGGGAAATCTCGGCCCCAGGCTGGCACCCAGCTGGGCTTGGAGGCGTTCCTGAATCCAAGCCAGGAGTAGGTCGTTTTCCTTGGAACCGCCGAGAGCTGCCCAGAGCTTGAGGATCTTCTCCGGGCTTAGGCCCTCAAGGAGGGAGGGCTTATGGGTAAGCCCAGTCTCTTGCACGAGAACGTTGACCTTTACCTTCTCTTCCGCCGCCGGCATCTGAGTCCGTAACGGCAAGGAGGATCGTACTTTAAGGAAGGCTTCCAAGGCCGCAGGGGCCGCGGGACAGAGCACCCACTGCCGCAATTCCCCTTCACTGCAGACCTGGGCCTCCGCCGGCCAGCCCTCCTCACCCGGGAACCAGAACGTCAACGGCCTGGCTGACCACCAGGCCAGGGTTCGCTCCACCCAGTCGTAGCGGACTTGAAGGAACGGGAGGTCGCGCAGGTCCTCCCACTCGATCACCTCGCTGGCCAAGAAGTCGCGCCCTCGAGTCGAGGCGCCACCGGCCTCGAAGATGCTTGACCAAGCCTTTTCCCGAGGTTTGATCAGAAATCCAGCCTCCAGGTTGCCATGCGTCCGCTTCAGGAAGGCTTGGGCGGTCAGGTTCACGGAAGCCCCCACTTCGACCGTGGTTGATTTCCCTTGGGAGGTTTCACCGACGAAGTTGAAACCTCCACCGAGGATTCGGAGGCGGGAGAGCATGGTGGAAGCCAAAGCAGCACAGATGCCAAAGGCAGGGCGGGAGTTCATTCCAGCAGGGACGGCAATTGCTTGTTGCCATCCCTCCAAGGTTCTGGACCTGCACCAGCAGATCCTTCCCGTTCTTGTTCGACTTGGCCATCGAGGAGAGTGCGGTTGGCTCTCGATTTGGCCACCTTCTTCGCCCGCGCCTTGACTTTCTCGCTGGTCTTAGCGTCGGTTCTGACTATTTCCGCTCTGTTGGCATCTCCATCGACCTTGACGCTGGGGCCTTCGGGCTGATTGGCAGAGATGGTGGGGAGATTGTTGGGAATGCTCTCGTCACCTTCTTCATCAGCATCGACGGTATAGGGGAAATCGGTGTTCCCTGAGGGAAGGGCCATGGGGATCTGGACCAAGGGTTCCTCGCTGTGCCCGACCTTGCCACCCGGAGTCAACTCCGGCCTGGTAGGGCTGACACCTCCCGGGATAACGGTGATGGCTACGGCATCGGGATTTCGCTTTCTTGCCATGTTATTCCTCGTCTTCATCGAGACCCAATTCCGCATCCAACTCGGCTTCCAGCGCCATTTGCTGGGCATCCAACTGCTTGAACCGCCGCCATGCATCGCCGACCTTCCGTCCCACGTCCTCGTACGGTGGATCAATGTACTGGTTGATCTCCTCTTCGATCAGTTCCTCGACGGCATCGGGGTGCAGGCCCATGCGGAGGAGGCGGCCAGCAGCGGACATGATCTGGGAGCTACAGCCGAACCCGGAATCCCTTGCACCGCCCTCGTATTCCTCAAGGACCTCGTAGGCGCGATCCAGGACCTGTTCGGGGGCGCTCTCGATCGAGTAGCCGGTTGCGTCCTGGACCTTGAATGACAAGAGCCAGGATCGGGTCTCGGGTGGTGGTGGAAAAATCCTGGACAATGTCCTGAAATCACAGACCGCCATTCCCATCTCCTCTTCAGTTGGAAGGTCTGCCATGCGGACCATCGGAAGTGGCCACCGACCGGGCTTGGTATTGAGAAAGCCTGGAACCCTGGGACATTGGGCAAGCGAGACGAACTGGGGATCAGCCCCGTGCTTCGCCATGACTTTGGCCAAGGAGAGGAGCATGCCCTTGGACTGGACACGTTCTTCGTCCGACAGCATTGCTTTGGGGTTGCGGAGACGCCAGTAAACATGGAGCCCCCCACCTGTCCATGTGGCGAACGAAGGATGGATCGGAGCTTCCTTACAGATTCGGTGAAGGTCTAGGGGCTCATCCAGGAGCTTCTGGTCGAAATCTGCATAGAGGCTCCGGATGGCGAGGACATCCGCTTCGTTGCAATGCACGCCATGATATTCATCGACGTAGAGGTCGTGGAAGTCCGTGATGTTGGCCATAACATAGACCCCGTATCCCCCTGTGAGGTTCTTCCCCAAGAGCTGAGCTCTTAGTTCCCGGTATGAGCCGACGAGGGATTGGTGATTTGACCTGCCCCCTGTAGGGTCAGGGCGGATCAATCTCCAGAACATCTGCTCCGTTGCCGCCTCTGCCATGGTCTTGGCCCCGGTCAGGGCCTTTAAATAAGCCAGAGTTTGCCACTGTGATTGCGCACGGTCGAACCCCTGCCAGGGGAAAAAATTCCCAATTTCATCGGGCCCATTTTCTCTGGGCTTTTTGGCATTGGATTTTGTCATGGAGGCAAGGCGTTCCAGTAGGCTCGCCAGATGGGCGCCCCGATCGTCAGCGGCGAAGGCGTGCACCTCGTCAACGATGATGGCGGAGAGCCCCATGAAAAGCGCGCGGGCATCAGTCCGAGCGCTCATCAGCATCACTTCCAGGGATTCAGGCGTGGTCATGAGGATGTGGGCGGGATCCTCCTGGAACCGCTGCTTCCGCGCGTCGTTAACGTCCCCATGCCATTTGAAGACATCGAGGCCAACCATTTTGGCGTAGCTCCGAAGGCGCTCCTCCTGGTTGTTGAGGAGCGCCCTGATGGGACACACATAGAGAGCTGCGACGGGACGGAGGTTCTCAGAGAGGATGCGGGACAAGATGGGGAAGATAGCCGCCTCGGTCTTGCCGCCGGCGGTGGGGGCGAGCACCACGGCGTTACAGCCATCCAGCACGGCAGCGATGGTGAGGTCCTGGACCGGCCTAAGGGACCGCCAGCAAAGGTCATTCACGATGGCATGCTGGAGATGGGGGTGCAGTCTTGCTATGCCGTTCATTCCTCAGCCATCCAGGCGCTTGGGTTCGACAGGGCCTTCGTCCAGTTCACACGGAATTACAGCCTCCTCCATCGGCCGGCCGTGTTTCGCCGCCAGTTCTTCCGGGGTGAGCTTGCCATCCTCAAGTTCCAGGCGATAGTGGCGCGCCGGTTCATAGTCCTCGTGCAGATCTACTCGGTCCATCACGTCGATTAGTTCCCGCAGGAACAGTCGTGGCGCTAGCGCGACTTGGCCTCCGAATCCACGGGTGACCTGATCAACAAGCGCCCGGAGAAAGACGTCATCGATCCGCAGGGCCACACGCTGAGCGTTCTGCGCTGGGTAGAGATCCCGGATGCGGGTCCCCACAGTGAGCAACCGATCTGGGTTGAAGGGCTGCAAGCGGACCTGGGGCGCCCGGAGGTTATCCCAGCGGGGGTCCTGATCGAAGGTGACTTGGACTCTCTGGTAGAGGGGCGCCAGAGCCTTCAATCCCTTATAGCCTTCGTAGAAGTCCCGCGTGCCCGTGACTACGAGATACAGTCCGGGTAGTTCGTCCTTCGCGAGCATGTCCATCAGCTGGCGGAGGGCGTTCAGGGACTTCTCCCGCGTCTGGGCATTCATCCGTTGGATGGTTTCCGCCTCGTCGAGGACCAGGACCAGGCCCGCATAGCCTGACTGCCGGAGCAGCAGCAGCAGGCCCGCCAGGAAGGTCAGTGATGCCTGCCCATCGACCTTGCCCTTCGTTCCGGCCGATTTGAGAACCGCACGGTCCGTGTGGGGCTGGCCGGACAACCATGCCAGCAGTCCTTGAGCCGTCGGGAAGTCACCCTCGTGGGTCGCCCGATGATAGGCCCTTAGCACCTGAGCAAAGGCGGGGTTGCGACGTGACAATTCAGCGAGCTTATCCTCCAGCCGCTCTTCGGTGGCATCGGCAAAGGCCGGATCGTCCTCGGTGATGCCTCGCAGCCGTGTGACTTCATCGCCGACTTGGTAAAGCCAGCCCTCCACAATGGCCCGAAAGGCATTTGGACCGTCGGCCGCAGTCTCCAGACGCTCGGTCAGGCGGCGATAGACGGTTTCCAGGTGGTGCAGCGGGGTATCGTTGATAGAAACCTGGACTTCGGTCGTCGCAAACTTCCATTGCCGGGCCTGGGCACAAAGGTAACGGGCAGCGAACGTCTTGCCGGTTCCGTATTCTCCACGAATCCATTTCGCTAGGCCCTTACCCTGGGCCACGTAGTCCAGTTCCTGGTGGACGGCCTCCATCAACCCTTCCAGGCCGGTGGCAAAGTGCTCAAGGCCCTGGGATGGTACCAGTCCGCTGCGCAGGGAATTGACGATGGTGGTGGCTTCGGGAACTGAGGCCATTACAGGTTCTCCTTCCCAGTGTACCGGAACTGAGGTTCGCCACTGGGCAGCACCTCGTCCTTAAACAGCTCTATCGCCTCGCTATGGAGGGTCTTGCGAAGCTGCACCATGAGGCCGTTGAGGCGCCCTGGAGCTTTGCCAAGGAGAGTCGCCAGTTCCGTGGCCTTGGCGCACCCATTCTCCTTCAGCAGAACCAGGACCTTGCGCTCGTCGAGGGAGAGGCGATCCAATAGTGCAGCCGGAAGGGGAAGGGTTTCCGCCCGGTCTTCGGCCTCGAACAAGGACATGTGCCTCCCCCGGGCACTCTGCGGCTTGTCGGAGGGGAAGGGCGTGACCGGTTGCACGACCATGGGACGGGCCGGCTCCAGTTGGGGCAGCAGGGCACCGGCATCCAGCCACCAGATCGGTTCGTCCGCGGCTAGGCCATCCCGTTCCAGCCAGGCCAAGGGAACCGCCATCTCCTCCAGGCTGCAGCCACCGTGGAAACCTACCTGGGCCCCGCCCAAGTAGACACCACTGCTCCATGCGAAGGCCCTTCTTTCTGGGGGACCCCCCAGCCCGGCCAAATCGATTTCCAAGAAGCCATCGGGGACCGGATCGTGAGGCTCCAAAGCCAGATAACGCGGTGATCTGCCAGCCCCAATCCGGAGCGAAGACGCGACAAAGGGGCTGTGGCCGTGATCTGCGGTCAAAAGGATCCGGCGCTGGGCCTTGATGGCGGTCCGGAGGGCTGGCTTAAAGGCGACAATATCTTCGGGGGCCAGACGTACGGAAGCACCGGTATTGGCCGATCCGATCTGGTCATCCACAGCATTGAAGACTGCCGAAACCACCGCGAGGTTCGAGTCCTGCAGGGCCGCCAAAAGGGCCTGGCCGCCATCGGTCAAGTCGCCCTTCAGGAAGAGGCGCCGGGTTCGAGTTCCCAAGGCAGCGTTTTGGTTGAACCGGGCCTTGTCGGTCCTGGCCTCGTCCAGGTCTCGGAACACCGTTTCGGCCACAAGCGGATCGTGGGGGAGTTCCCCAAGAAAAATCGCGCCGCGCGCGTGGCTGGTAATGGTTGGTAGGGGAGCAAGGGCGGGGAGACCGCAGGCCCGTCCCTCGGCGTCCAGAGCCAGCCCCAGCGGGAAGGAGGCGTCCTGAGCCAGTGCCCGAAGGATCTCAAGGAAGACCGGATAGCTGCACCCATCCAGGACTACCAGGAAGACCCTGGCCTGGGGTTCTCGGTCCCAAAGTGGGGCGACCGTCCGCTTCCAGAGGCGGTGCAAAGGCGTGATGCCTTCTCGGTGAAGCGAAGCCTCGTATTGGGCTTTCAAGGTATCAGCGAACTGTCGGTTTTCCTTGTCCCGCCGCTCACGGTAGGCAACCAGCACCGTTCCTGCCTCCGGATGATAATGAGCACTGCTGGCCAGGGCCCGTCGAAGTTGGGTAGCGGCTAGGTCCGCAAAGGCACCCTGGCGGTGGTAGGCGCGGATTTGCTCCAGCAGGTCTAGTTGTGGTGTGAAGGGCTGGTCCAGGAAGCGAGTAACTCGTGCCAGCGCCTTTAGAACAGCCAGGTCGGCCTGATGCATGGGGGCGGCTCGGTGGGTCTCCAACCAGGCGATGTCCGTTGCACTGATTGCATGCCCTGTCGCTGCCTGTTGGGCCAGCGCATGGCAGCGGTCCTGGAAGGCAAGGGGCAACACCCGGCTGGTCTGTAGCTGGGTCGGAGTTAGATGCTCCCGGCCAATGCGGTCTGCGCCTGCCAGTAAGGAGGCTCCGTTTTCACCTAGGATCACCAAGGTATCCTCAGCCAGTCGTGTGAGGGTGCGCCGAAGGATTCGGTGATCCATATCCAGAGGGGCCTCGGTAGCGGCCCTCCAAAAAGGGCCCCAAGCTGGTTTGGGTAGCTCGGGGGCTTCCACCGTTAGCACGGCGCCGAACTGGACCAATTCCTGCAGGCGCGTATCGGGTTGGGCCATGGCCCAGGCCAACAGCCGCCCTTCGTCCCCATGCAAGTTGGGAAGGGCCTCAAGGACCAGCTTGCTCACGTTTTCTGGCCAGTGGGGGGGCTGGAGAACCCAGCCTGCTAGCAACTGGGAGGGGGGCCGAGTTCGGACTTGTTCTCCAACGCAAGCATCGACCAATAACTCTGTGAGCAGCTTGCGATCTACGACCGTTGGGAGGGTGCGGTGGTGGAGGGCGAGTCCCACCTGTTCAATGTACTCAAGCGCCAGCTTCTGAATAATTTCCGTATCGGCACCTACTACCCGAACTCCGAGGTGGACCTCCAAGATGTCGTTGATCAGTAGGGCATGGATCCGCTGTTTGTGGGCGCGACGCAGAATATCGGGTGCCTTCTGGATTTTCAGGGCCACAGCTTCCGGAAGGACAGCGATCACGGGCGCCCCTTGTGCCTTCCAGAGTAGGTGGCGAAGGCCCAGTTCGCTGGAGACCCGTTGGACCGAGTAGGTGCCCTGTGGGGTCGGTAGCTCGCCCTGCAGATCCTCCAGGCCTTCCCCGTCCAGCACCAAGACAAAGCCCGACTCGCTGGCTCCCCCAGCCTGCTCCAGCAGGCGTCTAAGCAAAAGCTGGGAGGTCATCCCTCGTCCTCCATGCGCACCAATGCCAGGGTGATTGGGCCACCCGCCTCAGCCTCAAGTTGGCTTCGGACCTGGTAAAGAAAATCCGAAACTGCATCGGCATCAGTGGGGTCAAAGCGACGCTGGAGTAGGATGCCCGGGGCCTTCGGCGATGGGGGTCCACCGGGAATAGGTATAGGCACAACTGGGGGTTGGGGGGGCTGGGGCTCTGGAGGGGGAGGCGGGGGCGGAGGTAGTTGGACTGAGGCCAATTCAATGAGCTTATGGGTAAGCGCTTCAGCTTTTTGGTTCCAAGCCAGAACCCAGTCCTTGGTGATGGGGTGGATAGCCTGGGAACCGGACAAATGCTCCATAAGGTCCTGAAGGTGCCCCTGGAAGTCCTGTCCCAATACAGGATGGTCCTTGCCCGTCACCAGGCTCCGGTGGGCTTGCCCATTCAGGAAGGTTAGGGCTCCTAGGACCTTTTCGGCTTGCTGGACTGCCACGAGCACTGGGTCGGAGGCAGCATCAGGCCACTTGGCGAGGAAATCCGTTAGAAGTCTTGAGGTATCGGTTTCGGGCAAAGTAAGTGGAGCCAGACGGGTATTGGCCTCAGCCAACTCTCCAAGCCTGTCCCCGGAGGCCGTACCAAGCTCAACAAGGCGCTGGTGGAGGCCTTGAATTACTTCTCTGCGTGCGCGGGCATGGGTGCGCAGGGCCTCGGCTAAGCGGTCCTGGATCTGGAGGGAGCGGTGATTAGATGGACGAGGTTCATTGAAAAGCATATTCCCAAGATCCCGGAGACGTCCCCAGGCCGGTGCCTCAACCAGGTTGCCCCGCTGCAGGCGAATCTGTGTAGTTGGGGACATGCCGATTTGGGTCTGAATAGGTTCGAGCGTGCTTGCCTGTAAGGCACGGTGAGATCTCTGGCACAAGAAGCAAAGGAACAGGTCCACTACGTGTGGCTGGAGGCCGTAAGTATCCCTCAGGTATTCGGCGATGGGCGCCCAGTCCACGACGTCATTGTCGGTTCGGGTGAGGACTTCGGCGATATAGCGTGAATCCAGGCGCAACTGTGCTCGCGTCTGCCCAAGGGTCACTAGTTCGAGCGGCACGCCGAGTTGTCTCAGTGCCCTGCCCGCGGTTTCGTCGTAAGCGACCGAGACCGCCGTTTCACCTGCCTCCACCATCCAACCCAGTAGTGCCTCCAAGTCCGCCTTTTTTGGCTCCCCAAGGAAATTGGGGTGATGCGGGTATTGACGGTCCATCAACCGGGTTGCGATGTGCTCAAGATTGTCTTTCATGGTTTCACAAGGCACCCGGCTCTCAATGTTGTCGATCAGAGGTAGGAACTCGCCATGCCCAATGTAGACATCCTTCAGCAGCCTTTCTAGCTGAGCCTCCAAGTTCCGCTGACGGGTGCTGGCCTGTTCGAGGACCTGGCTCTTGTCCTGGGCCCCGAGCGTATCCAACAAGTCTTTCTGACCAGGGCCTGAAACCAGGAAGCGAACAGCAGCCAGCTCGACTAGGACATCCATTTCCTGCGCAGTGAAATGACGTGGCAGCCAGCATACCGTGTAGAGAGTGCCCCGGTTGCGGCGAACCCTTTCCGCGGCGTGCCGGTCCTCCTCCACACCATGTCCTGGCTCGTCCCATGGATAGTCAATTAGCACCTTGAATGTCCCCGGTGGAGGCTCGAAGGCATCCTGGCGGGTCTCTCGGATGTTGCAAAGCTTAAGCTGTCCCTTCCGGCTGGTCCTGCGCCAGTTCAGATCCCAGGTTCCCTCCTGTGGACCGCCCTCCTCAAAACCGGAGGCGTTGGTGATGCCCAAGGCTTCCTTGAGGGCCGGGTAGAACACCTTGAATCGTTGGCTAATATTGTCGACCTTGGCCCGGGCCCGGGCCAAGAACTCCGTGAGACTCACTCGGCCCAACACATACCGCACAATGGCCGTTCTGTCGGATCCAGCGATCTGGAGGTCGGGCACGGAGCGGGCCAGCGCGCCCAGGTCTGTTTCAGCCACTCGCACCTGACCCCGGAAGGTCTCGCCTTCCACATCGACGGCATTGAGTTGCACCAAGCGCTCTATGGTTAGGCCGCCCTGACGAAGCCGGGGCGAGACTTCGGCCAACAGGACCGTCTTCACCATCTGGTCAAGTGCGCGCCGGCGTTCGGGGACGAGCCCGGAATTGGGGTCATCCGCCAAGCGTTGGATGGCCGGTGCGAGGCGAGTGTAATATTGCCGGTGGATGTCCTGCATCAACTCGACCTTCTTACTGGCCTCCACGCCTGAGGGCGGGAACAAGGCCTGGAAGGCAGAGCCCACGGGAAGGAACTCGCCCAGCGGCAGATTGGGGTAGTGCAGGACCAACAACTCATAGAGCAGGCGTAGGGCGGAGCGTTCCCGCTGCATGAGGGACGTCACATCCACCAGCATCTCGATCAGGGCGGGGTGGAATGGATAAACGTCCCGCAAATAGCCGATGTCTGCCCCGCCCAGGAGGGCGGGCAGGATTCGTTCGTGCTTTTGGGCCAGCGTGTCCGTTACAGCTTTCACCTGGGCAGGGTCGATTGGCCTCAGGATTCGGCCCCGAACAATGTGCCGCAGCTCGATGTCCTGGAGGGTGGAGACCTCGAAACGCTTGGCGTGGTGGTCGATGTGCTCGTAGATCCGGCTCTCATCTGTTAAGTCAGGGAAGAACTCTTGGAGGTTTCGCTGACGGGCCACGAAGGCGAAGACGGGGACGGAGCGCTGGCCCGTAGTGTGATCCACGATGAGGTTAAGGTTGTTGATGGCCTGCACGAACTCAGCTCGGTCCTTTTCGGCAAGCCAGAGCAGAAACTCATCGAGCATCAGGACGATGCCACCATAACCTTGGGCCCTAGCATGGGCGGCCATGCGCTTCAGGCCCTCGGTCCAATTTGGGTCAATGCCCGCACCTCATGGCACGGGGGCTGCCCTTGGGAGGATGGCCACGGCGGCATCCCTGGCGGCTCTGCTGTCTCACATGGACGCTTCCCCAGCCGTCCGGGCCCAGGTGGCTGAAGGGCTGGGTCGCCACCGCGCTGACGAGAGCTGGGCCGCCCTCATGACGCTGATAGGGGACCCGGTTATCCGGGTGCGGCGGGCGTCGATCGGGAGCTTGGCGTACTCCAGCCGCCCGGAGGTCCGGGGCATGCTCATGGCCAAGGTCCTGGACTGGAGCCCGCGTATCCGGCAGGCAGCAGCTTGGACTCTTTGCCGCTTGCCTGGGGACGCCGCCCTGGAGATGGTGCGGATCGCCCGAAGGCTTCACCCCGAGCCCTGGCCGGCGGTCCAGTTCTCTGAGCCCTTCGACCGGTTCCCCAATTCCGAGGCCCACCGGGTTGCTGAACTCATCGTCCGTCACGTCCACCATCACGCGGGGCTGCCATGAAGGCGAAGAAGAAACCCGAGGCGATCTCTCCGACTCCGGTTGGTCAGGCCCAGGACCCGGTCATACGGCGGATGCTCGCGCTGGGAGTCGAGGTCAATAGGCGCAACTACCTCACCATCGTTGATCCGGGGGCGAACCCGGATGACCTGGACGCGGAGGTGGAAGCTTCCCTGCCTGAGGAGCTACGAATCAAGGACAAGAATATGACGAAAATAAAACGAAATTATGTTTGAACCTGACGGCAGAAACAGTATTCAGTACGTGGGCCACAAGCTCATGCAGCTCTGGCACATTTACTCGACCATCGTCGCGGTCATCATCATCACCCCGGTTGTGATCTACTTCTGGCACTCCATGACCCTGCGGGCCCAGGCCGGGGACATCCGTCTGTGGTCCCAGATGCCCAGCACGACCGTGGTCCTCGACCTCAACCACCCCGCCCTGGCCGTCGCCGACCTGGAGGCCAACGCTGAGTTCCAGGCCCCCAAGCTCCAGGTCGGGGTGGACCCAGCGACAAAGAGCTTCCCTGCTGGGCTCCAGGGGGCCTCTGGGACGTTCTTCTGGTACAACCTGCCGTTCACCCCTGGTGCCGTCACTGACCTCGACAGGGACCACTCAGCCATGGCCAACCTTACCCAGCACTGGTCAGACACCCCGCGCCACGGCGACCCGTGGTGGGTCGTCGGCTGCTGGAACACCGCCCCGGCCAGGAACTGGGATACCGGCAGCGGTGAGCTGATGCTCCAGGCCAAGGCCACCCAGAACTACTATGCCTACACCTTGGCGACCGACATCGTGGCCCGCCTCCGGGTCTGGGCGGTCGGGCGCAAGATGGGCCGCGACCTGGCTGCCAAGCTGGCGTCGGAGGACGGTGGCGGCTGGACAAACCCGGCTGAGGTCGGCGTCATGCTCGTCGCCGGGGACATCCCCGCCCGGGTGCTCCCGGCCAGGGCCGCTGAGCTGGCACCGAGGTACGCGCAGTTCGTCCAGGTCTACAACTCGACCTTCACCCAGGGGCTGCCCGTCGTGACCATCCAGCTCCAGTCCTTAGATGCCACCGAGTTCGAGCGCCAGGGCCGTCACGTCGCCGAATGGACCCGGGACTTCGTCGGGCTCCGCTGCCGGTCTGCCCACGGCCCGTTCATGACCGGTCTGGCCCTGCCCGGGGCCGAGGGACGCCCGGAGTTTTCTGCCCTGGACATGATGCTGTGGTCTACACCGTCATCGTCCAAGGGCGCTGCTGCCGCCCAGGCGAAGCTCCTGGCCCTGGCCGAGGTATCATACTGGAAGCCCCTGCTGGTCGCTGAGGGCCTCGGGGGCCCGGCGGACCTCTCCCAGGCCGAGGCGGTCATCGACTACGTCGTCAAGGCCCATGCTGAGTACGCCAAGATCGCCCGCCGGGACGCCCACCACTTCTACTCGTTCTCGGGGAACAACCTGAGTCCCTTTGAGGACGTCCAGAAATGGAGCCCGCAGGGATGGTGAGGACATGGGCGATGCGACCTACTTGGCCAAGGTCCGGAAGATCCTGGACTACCTGGACTGGGCCCACAGGGAGAGCATCAGGACTGCTCGGCTGGACGTGCTCCACTTATTCAACTTCAGCGGCAACACCCTGAACCCGCTCAAGGCCTTATTTAAGGTTCTTCCGGGAAATCGTGGGATAGCCGGGTAATGCCGGGCATCACCGCCGCGCCCCGGTCCGGGCTCCGAGCCTGCGGGCATTCCGGGGGCATCAGCCCCGCTCCCTCCGGGGCCGCCCACCGCC
>Ga0316231_1003163_pt1 | contig 14781 bp, 11 predicted proteins | sample TBH18027metaG_FD_206002 | JGI IMG/M metagenome (GOLD analysis project Ga0316231, IMG submission 206002) | Freshwater microbial communities from Trout Bog Lake, Wisconsin, USA - TBH18027 | ecosystem: Environmental > Aquatic > Freshwater > Lake > Hypolimnion/Profundal zone | place: USA: Wisconsin...
AGGGCGCATGAACCAAACGCCGCATGGGGTCAGCTTCGGTCGGGCTCCGCCCTCCCTTCGCTGACCCCATGCACTCACTGCGATCCACCTGCTATCGAGGACTTACAGAAACTTCTGGACACTACTCAACTCTCTAAATTCTTTATAAAATTTCATTTAGGGCAGATTTAGAAAAAAATGCCTCCATCTTTCTATCAAACACTACCTCCCAATCTGCCCTTTTTTTGCCATGGAAGGCCTGGAAGTCTTTCAGAGTGGTAAAATTGACCTTCTGTTGCCTCTAGTAGACCGCCAGGATATCGAAGGTTCGCGAGTTAAGGGAAACATCATCTTGAACAATTATTTAAAAAAATAAGCCCACTAGAATGGACATGTTGATATGAATATAGAAATTTAATTTACTAATAGTCAACAAATTATACTATTAAAAATAAATGCCATTATTAAAAATAAACGACACCAAAATTAAAATTAACAATAAATTAAATAATTAAAATAACTATAAACACACTATCAGTATCATATATTAATAATATAATATATAAGTGTTTCTTTTCTACTTCTATGCTTAGGCTTTGGGCACAGTGATTCCCTACTGAAATCAACCAAAAAGAGGCTAACGATGTTCAGTAGGGAATTACATGGTATCAATACTTCATAGCTTGAGTATTTGGACACTACGCTCTGCTTATTTAATCGTGCTTGGTCGGATTGTAGCACTCGGCAGCATGTTCCACCCATGTCTCAGGGTTCCGGCGGTATCTTCAAAAGCCAGCGTAATAGCTTCTTTAGACTATCCATGACCTAATATGGACTGTAATGGGCTTCAGACTGTTAGTAAGCTTCCATTACTCATTTGACTTTCATCCCTCAAGCATTGCCGCTATCATTCCTCGGTTACTTTTAGTTCTAGCCTTGTATTGAAGGTCTTCATTAGTTGGTAGGATTCTGTATGCCTCTGAATCATTATCTCGGGGCATCCTGTATATGTTATATATCGTTTTTCATGGCATCAACGGAAAAGAAATTTCAGTAAATATTCCAACAAAAATAATTTATTGTATTATTTTAATAAAGTATCAATTACAAAATTAATTTTATGTTTATTTAATCCATCAATAATTCAAATTTTTTCTTATTACTAGTATTTTTTTCAGGTAGATAAGATGTATTGTTATTCATAAATCCACCTGCTAATTCATGTCTTTCAGCTATTTCAATGATTATATTATTTTTTATATTCTTAATCACCAAATAATAATCTTGTGAATCCTTGATACCTAATTCAAGAGCGATTTTACTCCAATCAATATTTTCTATTTCATATGGAAGAATGTTTCTTACACTTTCTTCAACCATTGCTCTAATTTCTTTTGTGATTGCTTCAATTAGTCGCTGACTTAATAATAAATTATTGATAACATCGCTTGCGAATAAGTCTACAAGCTCCGCTTTTGTGTTTATTTGATATTCAATGTTGTCATTCATGCAATACTCCCATGATGTGATATTAATGTATTAATTATTATGTTCCGTAGATATTTACTAATGTTTAGATTCTTATTATGAGCTTCAATCTTTAATTCAATAGCCTCTTCTGGCATTAAGTAAACCTGTAGCCTCTCAAAATGTATTTGTTTTGGCAATCTTCCCATTTAGTTCCTTTTGTATATATTTAATTGTGATTAATTTAATACTCAGAGTTGTCAAAATATTTGTAAGAGTTATTTTATTTTTAAAATCACAATTTTTTATTTGACCAAATTATTCATGCCATTTTATTTTCAGATTTGTTAGAAACCCACAATGTAAGAGTCCTTCTCTTGCCCGGGTAAAATCGGACAAGAAAAACCCGGGGAAATTGGGCGAGAAGTTCGTCAATATTTTAAATCTTTTTATATTAATATTTAAAATGTAATTTTCGCCCAATTCTGCTTGGCGCTATCTTGTATATCGTTAAGAGCTAAGGGAATGCGAAGGCCGTTGTTCTAGATTTAAGCCTCCTGTTCTGATTCTCCACCAGCTCTTGGACTTACATGAGATAGGCTTCTGGGCCGGTTGGGAGGCTGACACTTGCGCGATTCAGGATAGGAACCCAGTTCTCAAAAACGGTGGTTTGTAAGCAGGGAACCTCCACCCTGGCTCAGGAACCAGGAATCAAGGCTTTTCCATTCTCGAAAAATATTCTCGTTTACATTTTCTCAATTCATCCTATAATTATGAGTATCGAGAAGGAGCTAACATGAAAATCGGATACGCCAGAGTTTCTACAGACCTCCAATCTTTGGAACTCCAGAACCAGGCGCTTGAGAAGGCTGGCTGTGAAATGATCTTCACGGACAAGATGTCAGGCACTCGTGCTGACAGGCCTGGGCTCCAAGAGGCTATGTCTCATCTGAGGCCTTCTGATGTCTTGGTTGTGTGGAAATTAGACCGGCTTGGGCGCTCTGTTAAGGATCTTGTTGATATGGTTGCCCAGCTGGAGGTACGGAAGGTTCACTTTGCCTCAATAACGGACCAAATTGACACTTCCACTACTGCAGGCCGGTTCTTCTTCCACGTAATGGCCTCTCTGGCGCAGATGGAGCGTGAGTTGATCGTGGAAAGAACCCAAGCCGGTCTCAAGGCTGCTCGTACACTTGGCCGCATCGGTGGTCGCAAGCGGAAGATGGACGCTGGGAAAGTTGAGGCAGCTAAGCGGCTGCTTTCTTCTGGCACTCTTGCGAAGGATGTAGCTAAGAGCCTCGGCGTATCGATTCCGACTTTGTATCGCTGGGTGCCTGCGACCCCAAAAGAGTTTCGGGAAAGGAAATCACCATGATCAATTGTGAAAATCAAGAGACTGCATTTTCCTTGCGGGAGCTTCAAGAAATTTCATCAGACTCTAAACGCCCACTCTGTTTTTGGATCGGCGCAGGAGTTGGCTCATGGATAAATTATCCTCGATGGGGTGAGTTAGCAGAAAAACTCCATAATAAATTTAAATTAATGGAACCAAGCTATAACAAAAATGTTGGAGATAATTTATTAAAATTACAAAATCTTCCAGAAATATTCGGGCTTTGCCGTCATACAAACATTAATAGATATAATAAAATGCTTAAAGAAGAGTTTACTCCAAAAAAAACAACACCTATTTATGATAGATTTATAGCGTCAGTTTCATCAGTTAATCCAACTTATATATTAACAACGAATGTAGATGAAATGCTTGAGAAACACCTTAACAACGCTGAAGTTGTTTCAAAAAATGATATTGAGAGAATTCCTTTTTTACTTTCTTCAGGCAATTCATTCATTGGCAAATTGCATGGATCAATAAGCGATATTTCTTCTATTGTCTTTACAAATGAAGAATACAACGAATTGATCAATAATCAGGCGTTTCAAGAAAATCTACGTCATACAATGCGTATATCGACACTGATATTTGTTGGGTTCAGTCTTCGCGATAAATATATATTAGATTTACTCAGCAAAAACGAGAAATTAGGTACCCTATTTGGTGATGGTCCACATTTTGCCATAGTAACGGAGGATGTTGGGCTATTACCAAAAAATGTAAAAAGGATCGAATACAAGTCTGAGCCGCTCCATGACCATCGTACACCTATTTCTATTATTGAAGATATTGCCTTCCTTCACAAATCCGATCACCTCCCAATTGAGGTCTCCAGTCCCGTCAAAACCAAAAGCATCCACCTTCTTATGGACTTGCATCCAGAACCAGACAGTAATGAAACTTCCGCATTTACGACAAATAGTGATGATAAGATAGAAAGGTTATGGTTCGCGGGAGAAGGCTATACCCGGGAAGAGCTAATCGATAATAAAAATTCAGCGCTCCACGATATAATCGTTGGTTTATTGTGTTTTGATCAAATTGCAACATCTATATGGAATGCTAAAGCGATCCATAATATTCTTGGAGGACCTTTATTTTGTAGCCTAGTCGAAAATGATATTCTAAAGCTAATCAATTGGAAACATCGAAGTGTAATTATGTTCCCCGATTTGACATCCCTAGCAGGAGGGAAACTCCTCGATATCATTTTACAAAATCCTGATGGCAGCGAGACTTCAGGGCCTTGGGCACTCAGAAGACAAATAATACCAATTCCAGGGGGTGGAACTGCAGCTGAAAATAAAATAAAAGCTCTTGAAGATAAGGTTATTGAACTAAACGAGCAGGGGGAGGGTCTAATACTAAATACAACCCGAAGCCTATTACTAAGGCCATCTGTTCGAAATCTGCTTGGACTAAGCCATGCTTCATCAGTAGAATCAATAGCAAAATGGCAGGCTTATCCAATTCTCCGCCTTGCAGGTCTTGCGAGAGTTGCCGAGACAGCTATGCACCTAGGGATTCCATCAGCTAGAATTAATTTTGGAGTTGCGGCCTTGGCTGGACCCGCGTTTTCCCTTACCAGCGGCATTGCAGATGCTGGAGAAAATGCAGGTTATATTGTCGCAGGCACCTTTGGCGCGGACCTAGGAAGGTTTGCACAAACAAATCCAGGCACCATTAATGCAATTATGAATTTCAGAGAAACAGCGGCAGGATGTGATTTGAGAAAAGAAATTCTAACCAGATTAACAAAAAATGAAGGTAGTGATGCTGCAATCGCCATCAATACAAGCCTTCAAAGTGCACTTCCTCACAAAATTCTAGAGAAAGCAAAAGAAGAATTGAGCAAGCTTTATATAAATCAAAGCCCAAAGGTAATCCATCGAACAGCATTTTGGACTGAAGATTCCTTGCCAGAAAAATCCCTACAATTGTGGAGAATACGAAGTAGAAAAACACTTGAAGCAACGATCAATCAATACCGAATAGATACGTTTGACCCCTGCCCATGCGGATCGGGAGAAAAGCTTAAATTTTGTTGCCTTGATGCTGCTAAGACAGGGACGACCAGAACATATTAGATAATATGTGTTCCAAATTTCAGAACCAAGCACAATGGTTTATTCCTTTGAAAGATCGGGTGTTCAGAAGAGGAAACCCCACGGGTTATAAAAGAAGCTAACTAGCCCCGCCTGCACCGAGGCGACGAGCGAAGCCGAGTAAGCGAGAAGAAGAGAAATAGCGGGAGGCAATGCAGGCGGGTTCGAGTTGAGCGGATGGTTTTGGCATACTTAGCTATGCTCATTGATGTAACCGTTCGTTCTTTCGATGAAGTGATCAACGCATTGAACCATAGCCATCAGGCCCAATAAATAGATTTGTTGGGGGGTCTTAAGAACTGTCAAATTGATTGCTGGGCTCAACACACCATGTTTCACAGAATCGCATAATAGACGGACAGCTTGAGTGGGATTGCCTTCGATCAATGCCTGAGAAACTAATTCGTGGAGTTCACTGTTGACAGTCACCTTACCGAATTCTTCAGGGTCCAAATCGATTTTATCTATATTTGTCAATTCTCCGAATGTTAGCCCGGACTTTGGATCAGTCATTTTGCTGACCTGGCGTGAATTTTTACCCTCAATCCAACTCTCAGAACCAAACATACGGCACATCACAAAAACCTTTTGAAGCCAGCACACGGCATCGAACTCAGATTTTGGATTGGTTTGATAGTAATGTTGGAATTCGCCAAAAACCTGATTTGCCATTGTCGAAGCGAGAGCTGTTATTGAATCAGCAAGTCCGGGATGGCCACAGATCAGGCTTTGTTTTGAATGTAGATTGGCAAGAGCTTGGTTGGTAGAGGAAAACCTTTCCGCGAATTCATAAACCGAATCATGAAGAATACGGAAACCTTCTTCGGATTGTAGATCGAAAGGAGCGCGATTCATGGTGAGGCCTATGACAAATGATGGGTTCAAACCATTTAAATAACATTAAACATTACTATTAATCAATTAACGGAATAAAAATCAACTTAGACTCGATGAAACATAATTTTAAAATCAACCCATTATTATCAATGATTTTGCCTTAGTAATAAAATTCTTTGTTCTATGAGACGTTCTGCTTCGCGCTGGTTGGCTCTATAATCAGAATCAGAAATGTAATTTTGAAGGGCACTAGCTGGTAATTGCCCTATTCTAACGCGATTCGAAAGATCATTTTCTTGCTTGTCGTAAGTATCTTTATATGCTTTCCATAAATTTACAAGTTCTCTTAGGTTCTGGTCACTAGGAAACTCATTTAATGCTTGATCAATGCTAGCGTCCCCAGTTCGTGGAGATAGTTCTGACTTAAGGTTATTTTTATTATTAATCTGAAAGAGTACATTCCTGAAATATATTCTTTTTTGTTGTACAATGTCGATTTTGTTTGGATCGATCTTCGCGTCATTATAATAATTATCAGAAATATCTAATCCTTCTTGTACTTCATTTTTAACTTTTTCTTCAATTTTTTGAATATTCGTCACCAAAGTTTGTTTTTGGTCTGAAATGCTACTAAAACCAACGCCTCCAGAAGCTTTTTTTCCAAATACTATTTGATTGTTATTAAAATTTCCTATATTAAATAATTTTTCATTTTCTATTTTCCATTCTTTATCAAGTTCAGCCAAATTATTTATTACGCGATTAATTGAATTTTTGTAATTCTCAAATTTTTGAGCACGTTCTTGGTCTAGTCGTATCCGTTCTTGTTGTAATCTAATATGTTCTTGCTCTTGTTGGTGTAATCTTGTGATATGTAATGCATAAATAATTCCAGGTGGAATTATTAATATTAATCCTAATACAATAAATAATATTTTGAATTTAATTTTTTTGTTGCTTTTATTAAAGACAGTGGGATCTCGATTATCCATAAGCACTCCCTAGTATTTGATAATTAATAATATATATTATATTAAACTATTTATTTGCTTTCTGTTTCCTTACCTTCTCCAGAGCTTTCATGGCATTAGGATTACCTTTGCGGTTAGAAGTCTTGGTGAAGCCTAGAGCAGACTTACCAAAGTTCTTCTGGTTGGCAGAGATAATATCGATGGTTTCCTTTTTGAATTCTGGACTGTTAACAGCCTCAAGGAAAGCTTCAATCATTTCTTCAGGCGTGCCTTTGAACCTCTTGCAGATTGGCTTTGCCAGGGCCACAGCAGTTCGTTGAACCTTCCCGGCCCCGTGAGCTGTCCCAGCTGCCTTCTGTGGACGCAATTCCTTCATTTGGTTCAACGCATCTACATAGTCCAGAGAAGCAGCATCGAGGGCCTCTAGGAAGCTTCCGTAGTTCTTCTGAAGCTTGCCGTAGATGATGAATGCTTTCCTATTCTCCGGCTTTCCTTCAGTCTCCTTAATGGTTCTGGAAATGACCGAAGCTGGGACAGAAGCCTTACCCAGTTTGAATTCAGCTTTGTTTTCCTTTCCAGTGCCCTTCACATATTGAATTTTCATTGTAGGCATTGACTCACCTTTTGAGGGATTGGCTGAAACTACAGCCAAGGGTTGGGGGATGATATCAAGAGGAACAGAAGACACAACTACGAACTTGTCCCTTTTCTTTCTCATAATGGTAACGGACTCTGTGATTTTGTCAATCAGGTTCATGCTAACTCCTTTTATTAGAGCTACGCTGTAGGTAGCTTGTTGGATTTGATACCATCTATATCCATCAATCAATCAATAACCTTGGTGTTATAATAAGCTAAATGTTTATTATGTCAATGCATTGAATTGTTTTTTTATTTCTCAAAACACTTGTTTAAGTCGATATATATTGTATAATGAATCCGTGAAGACATGGGTTTTGAATCTATTTATACAATTTAATATAGCACAGGAACCAAGATGCCAAAAAAACAGAAGATGATAAATGGTCTTACCAGAAAAGATAATAAAGGTCCATATACCTATCAGTTCAATTTCAAGGGAAAGACCTACAAAGGAACTACAGATTGTTATGACCTTGAAAGCGCTAAAAAGTGGCTGCTTAAATATAAAACAGAATTGAGTCTCAATAATATAGATCTGAAGGCAAATAGCTCTGTTATGAAAATATCCCATGTTCTTAAGGAGTGGGTAAAATATGCTAAAGTTAGAAAATTATCATCGTTATATATATACAATTTAGTAGCCCGAATTAATAATCATGTTATACCCATCATTGGTGATAAATTAATAAGACAACTTAATAATGCTGATATGAAAACAATTGTATCAGCTTATATGGACAACGAAAGACCTGGAAGATGGAAACACATTAAAAGAACTGCTGGAGGTTGCAATAATCTACTCTGCCATCTATCAGGTCTAATTACATTTGCTGAAGAACAGGATTACATTGTAAAAAGACCAAAATTTCCATTTCTTGAGGAACAGGAAAAGGAAAAGAAAATTATTCCTTCTGCGTCATTACCTGCCTTTTTCAAGGCATTGGATGATATGAAAGAGGCACATTTTAGCCTTATTGTTAGATTCTGCATCTTAAATGGCTTGAGAGAAAGTGAAGCAAGGTCTATGAAGTGGTCTCAAATTGATCTTTACAACAAAACATTCAAACTAGATAAACAAAAAAACAAAGCCTTCTCTGGCGGTTTAGATTTAGCACCTTCTATGATACCTATTATAATAAGCATGAAAAAAAAGACAGAAGAAAATAATGTTCAATCTCTATTTTTATTTCCTTCGGATACCAAAACTGGTTATAGGTCCAGAAATTATCTTGTAGCATTATTAAATAAGCTAACAATACAGGTAATGGGTTATAAAATGTCTACCCATGCTTTAAGACGCAGTTTTATTACCAACATCTTAATAGCAGGAGTTGACCCATTCACAGTTGGAACTCTGGCAAGACACAAAGACCCAAAGACCACGAGAAGATATTTTGTTCCTCAACAGGAAGCCAAGAAAGCCGCTATTGACCTGATAGACAAACTGGCAACAGGAAGCTGAAGAATATTCTAAAACCTTGAAAGAGCCTGTTTCCCAGGCTCTCTTTCTTGCCCACTGATGGGTCTACCCAAAACTCTACTTGTGAGAAGAAGCATTATTTAAACTGGCTCTGCCACTCGTTATATAGCTTCTTCAGTCAGTTCTGTCCACGAAGTAGCCGAGGGCGCCCACGATCACCGTGAGGTTGACGACATCTCTCCAGGTGTGGTTCTTCACGGGGGCTCCAGCGGATTAAAGGATAGTTCAGGCGGTTGTCAGCCTTGCATCATTCCCAGGATCAGGTCGATGGCGTCGGGGTTCTCCAGGGCGCTCACGTCACCGCTCACCTTGCCCTCCCGGGCCAGGTCCCGGAGCAGGCGGCGCATGATCTTGCCGCTCCGGGTGCGGGGCAGCGTCGAGGTGAGAATGACGCGCTGGGGCTTGGCGAAGGCCCCCAGCTCCGTGGCGATGCGCTGGATCAGCTCCTGCTCCAGGGCCGCCGAGGCCAAGGCCCCGGAACGCAGGACCACGAAGGCCAGGGGCAACTCCCCCTTCACCGCATCCGGCACGCTGATCACGGCGGCCTCGCTCACATCGGGGTGGCCGATGAGGGCCGCCTCCAGCTCCATGGTGCCGATGCGGTGGGCAGCCACGTTGATGACGTCGTCCACCCGCCCCGTCACCCAAACCTGGCCCTCCGGGTCGAGGATCGAGGCGTCGAAGCTGTTGTAGCGCCCCGGGAAGCGGGAGAAGTAGGTGGCGACGTAGCGTTCCGGGTCGCCCCAGACATCGCGCACCATGCTGGGGAAGGGCGCCGTGAGGGTCATGATCCCGAGCTGACCGGGCGGGAGGGGGTTCCCGGCCTCGTCCACCACCTCTGCCTGGTAGCCCGGCAGGGGGTGGCCGCAGGAACCGGGCTTCGTGGGGGTCATGCCCACCATGCTGGAGGTCCAGCCCGTGCCCGTCTCGGTCTGCCCGTAGGTGTTGTTGAAGAAGATGCGGCCTCCGCCGAGCACATCCCGGCTCCAGTACCAGGTGTCCGGGTCCAGGGGCTCCCCCACACAGCTGATCAAGGTGAGGCGGCTGAGGTCGTGTCCCTGCATCCAGGCATCCCCCGCCCGGCGCAGCATGCGCAGGGCCGTCGGGGCCGTGAAGATCTTCGACACCTGGAGGCGCTCCACCACCTCGTAGAAGTGCCCGGGATCCGGCCAATCCAGCGCCCCCTCGTAGGCCACCAGGGTGGCCCCGTGGGCCAGGCCCCCCACCAGGGCCCAGATGGGGAACGTGAGCCAGCCCACGTCCGCCGTGCACCACAGCACGTCCTCGGGCTGGGGCAGCAGGGACCACTTGGTATTGGCGTAGACGCCCACCAGGAAGCCCAGGCCCGCGTGGATGAGGCCCTTGGGTTTGGCCGAGGTGCCCGAGGTGTGGATGATGAACCCGGGTTCGTTGGCCTCCAGGGGCTCGGGCGGGCAGTCGGCGCTGGCCTCGGCCATCAGGTCGCTGTACCAGAGGTCCCGGCCCGCGGTCATGGGGACCTCGCCCCCCAGGCGCCGCACGACGAGCACCTTCTCGATGGAGGTCACGCCTTCCATGGCCGCGTCGAGCGTCTCCTTGAGGGGGACCCGCCTGCCCCGCCGGAGGCTGGCATCGGCGGCCACCACCACCTTCGGCTGGGCATCCAGCAGCCGCTCGTGCACCGCCTGCGCCGAGAACCCGGCGAAGATGACGCCGTAGATGGCCCCGATCCGGTAGCAGGCGTGACAGGCCACGAAGGCCTCGGGGATGTTGGCCATGTAGACGCCCACCCGGTCGCCCTTCTGCACACCCAGTCCCTTCAGCACCGAGGCGAAGCGCGACACCGCCTCCAGGAGCTGCGCGTAGGTCCAGGCCTCCCGGGCACCGTCCTCCCGTTCCCAGTGGAACGCCACCTTGTCCGGCGTGCGCCGGGCGTGGCGATCCACGCAGTTGAGGGATACATTGCTGCGCCCGCCCACGAAATAGCGGAACTGCGGGAAACCCCCTTCCACGGTGCGGTCCCACGTGGAATACCACTCCAGCTCCCGGGCGATGCCGGCCCAGTAGCCCGCCGGGTCCCGGCGGGACTGCTCCAGGAAGGCCAGGGCCGCACCTGGGGTCATGGGCGCCTGGTCCAGGAGGCTCCCCGTGGGGGGAATCAGCGGCTTGCCGGCGTAGATGGGGGGTTCGGGTTCACTCATGATTCCACCCTTCTCCAGTAGCGGGCCAGCCCGTAGACGCTCATGAACGCTGGGTCCGCGATCTCATAGTCCTCGATGGCGGCCTCCGTCAGCCCTTGACCCGCGAGGAGCTCGTGCATGAAGGCCTGGAAGCGGGGCACCAGGGTCTCGACGGTTCCACCTGTCGCCAGCCGGTCCCGCACCCAGGCCGAGATCCGCCGGATGTTCTCCTCCAGGGAGTCGAAGTGGGCCGCCCCATCGGCCTTGATGCCGAAGTGGGTGGGGTAGATGTAGGTGGGTGCCGCGGCCCGCATGCGGGCGATGGAGTCGGCCCAGGCCTCCAGGTCGATGTCCGGCGGCGGAAAGGGGGGGATCACCGGCCCTTGGCCGATGCGGATGCCGCCCACGTCCCCCGTGAAGAGGCCATCCTCCAGCCGGTAGGTGATGTGGTGAATGGCGTGCCCCGGCGTGTGGATGGCCTCGATCCCCATGGCGCCAAATCGCACCACCTGGCCATCGTCCAGGGGGCTGATCAGCTCCGGGGGAACGGGCTCCAGCCGGCCCCAGAGCCGCTCCATGTCCTCCCCGTAGATGCGCCTTGCGGAGCCGAGCAGCTTGCCAGGGTCCGCGAGGTGCCGAGCGCCCGCCGGGTGGACATGGATCCGCGCCCCGTGGCGGGCAAGCCGCCAGGCGGCTCCCCCATGATCCAGGTGGATGTGGGTGAGGAACACGTGGCGGATGTCCTCCAGGGCGAAGCCCTGGCCGTTCAGGGCCGATTCGAGGGTCCCGAAGAGCGACTCAGGCCCGGTCTCCACCAGCACCGGCCCCTCGGGGCTGCGCACCAGGAAGGCCCCCACGGTGCCGGCAGTCTGGAAGTGCAGATCCAGCACCGTGACGGGTCCCTGGGAAACGCGCTCTGCCATCTGGGACTCCCACGGCGGCCCGGGAACCGGGTTTCCTGGATCAGGGGTGACGCCCCAAACAGCTCAGGGCTAAGGCACGGAGACCGCCCCTGGTGGAGGGCGCTTCCTGCCGGAGTTGACGGGTGGTTTGCCTGATTAAAGCATACCTCGGCGCAGGGCGGTTCCCCGTGACCAGGGGCAGGGCTCCAGGGCCTTCACCCCGGCGAGTGCGGACGTCCTGGCGGCGGGGCGCCCCTTCCTCAGGCCACCCGGGCCGTGGCGAGGAAGACGGGATAGTCCTTCCCGTTCTTGCGGCTCACGATGGCAGTCTCAAGCTGGACGTCGAGGAATCCGGCTGCCTTCAGCCAGGTCTCGATGTGCTCCCGCGCAAAACCCAGGTGGTGCACCCCAGTCGCGTCTTCGTGGAAGCTGCCGTCCTCCTGGTCGAGGTCCGCGAGGGCGACGCGGCCCCCCGGGCGGAGCTGCCCGGCGAAACGGCGGAACAGGGCCGGCACATCGGGAATGTGGTGCAGGGTCATGCTGCTCACGATGAGCTGGTAGGGGCCGCCAAGGTCCCCGGTCCCTTCGGGGTCCAGGGCCACCAGGCGGACCGGAGTCCCCGCGGCCCCGGCCTTCTCGGCCAGGGTCTTCAGCATGCCGGGCGACGTATCCGCTCCGGTGATGGCACCCACCTTCGGTGCCAGGGCCAGGGTCACCAGTCCCGTGCCGCAGCCGAAATCGAGGGTGGCCAGTCCCGATGACAGGGGCACCCGCGCCGCGATGGCTTCCGCCACGCCCCGGGCCAGCACCACCCGCCGGTCCTCGAGGTCCCAGGTGGGGGCGGCTCGATCAAAACGCTCGGTTCCTGACATGGGGACTCCTCGGGGCTACTTGCTGGTGGCGCCCTTTCCAACCTGATCCAGGGCCTGTTCCAGATCCGCCAGGATGTCGGCCAGGTCCTCGATGCCGATGGAGAGTCGCACCAGCCCGTCGGTGATGCCCGCAGCGATCCGGTCGGCCCGGGCCATGCTGGCATGGGTCATGGAGGCCGGGTGGCTGATGAGGGTCTCGACGCCCCCCAGGGACACGGCCAGGCCCGCGAGGTGCACGTGGTTCATGAGGATCCGGCCCGCGTCCAGGCCGCCCTTCAGCTCGAAGGAGATCATGGAGCCGAAGCCGGTCATCTGGCGCTTCGCGAGCTCATGCTGGGGATGGCTGGGCAGGCCGATGTAGCGGACCCAGGCGATCTGGGGATGGGCCTCCAGCCAGGGGGCCACTTCCCGGGCGTTCTGTTCGGCCCGCTCCACGCGTAGGGCCAGGGTCTTGAGGCCGCGGCTCACCATGTAGGACTGGTGGGGGTCCATGTTCGCGCCAAGGATGATCAACATGGCGCGGATCTGCTTGTGCAGGGCCTCGGTCTTGGCGACCACGATGCCGCCGACCACGTCCGCGTGGCCGTTGATGAACTTGGTGACCGAGTGCAGGACCACGTCCGCGCCCAGGTCCAGGGGCTTCTGGAGGTGGGGGCTGGCGAAGGTGTTGTCGACGACCAGGAGGGCGCCGGCGGCGTGGGCGATCTCGGCCGCGGCGGCGAGGTCGGTGACGGCCATGGCGGGGTTCGAGGGCGACTCCACATAGACCAGCTTGGTGTTCTCCCGGATGGCCCGCCGGAGGTTGTCCAGGTCCGAGGTGTCCACATAGGTGGACTGGACCCCGAAGCGGCTCATGTGCTTTTCCATGAGCCCACGGCTGGGGCCGTACACGGAGTCGGTGCTTACCACGTGGTCGCCGGAGCTGAGCAGGGCCAAGTACACCGTGCTGATGGCGCCCATGCCGCTGGCCATGGCCGTGGCGCCAAAGCCGTTCTCGAGCTGGGCGACATTCTCCTCCAGGGCATCCGTGGTGGGGTTGCCGATGCGGGTGTAGATGTAGCCTCCCTCGGTGCCGGCGAAGCGGTTCGCACCCTGCTGGGCATCGCGGAAGGCGAAGGTGGAGGTCTGGTAGATGGGCGTCACCACGCTGCCAAGGGCGTCGTCCTTGATCCCCGCATGAACGAGCTTGGTGTTGAAGCCTTTATTGCGCGTATCCATGGTCGCTCCGCTTGAGATGTCAGGGATCTGGCTCTCCATGATGGACCCGACACCAGGGGCTGATCCACTCCGGGCCCACAACCACCCGTTCGTCCCCAGTAACCTTGGATTGAATGACACTCCGTCAAGGCGCACCGGCGTGATCCTTGTGACAATTTTACTATGTAGTTATACTAGCATTATAGACATCTGCGGCACCCCGCTGCTTCTCCCGAAAGGAAGCCATGCCCCCGTCCCCCCGCATCCTGATCGTCGGCGGAGTCGCCGGCGGAGCGAGCGCCGCTGCCCGCGCCCGCAGGCTCTCGGAAGAGGCCAGCATCGTGCTCTTCGAGCGTGGCCCCTACGTCTCCTTCGCCAACTGCGGGCTTCCCTACCATATCGGCGGTGCGATCGGAGAGCGGAACCGGCTGCTCCTGCAGACCCCGGAAAGCCTCCATGCCCGCTTCCTCATCGATGTGGGGGTCCACACGGAAGTCGTGTCGATCGACCCGGTCTCCCAGACGGTCGTCGCGAGGAACCTGAAGACCGGCCAGGAGGTCCGGGAGCCCTACGATGCCCTGGTGCTGAGTCCCGGGGCCGAGGCGATCCGGCCCGCCATTCCCGGCGTCCTGGATGACCGGATCTTCACCCTGCGGAACATGGGCGACATGGACGCCATCCTGGGGACCGTCTCAAGGGACGGCGTCGGCCGGGCCCTGGTGGTGGGGGCCGGCTACATCGGGCTCGAGCTGGCGGAGCAGTTCCACCACCGGG
>Ga0316231_1003166_pt1 | contig 14773 bp, 9 predicted proteins | sample TBH18027metaG_FD_206002 | JGI IMG/M metagenome (GOLD analysis project Ga0316231, IMG submission 206002) | Freshwater microbial communities from Trout Bog Lake, Wisconsin, USA - TBH18027 | ecosystem: Environmental > Aquatic > Freshwater > Lake > Hypolimnion/Profundal zone | place: USA: Wisconsin...
AACGCCATGATGAACGAGGAAATGGATTCCCTTTATCTGCGGTCGCTCACGGTCCTGCTCGTGGAGGACGACGAGGATGCGGCCGAGGAACTCGGCGTCTTCATCGGCCGGCGGGTGGGCACCGTGGTCAGGGCGGCCAACGGGCTCGCGGGACTGGCCGCCTTCGACGCCCACGCCCCCCAGCTGGTGGTGACGGACATCCAGATGCCCGGCATGGACGGCCTCGCCATGGTCGAAGGGATCCGGTCCCGGGAGCCCCGGGTCCCGGTGATCGTCACCACCGCCTTCGAGAAGGTCGAGTACCTGGAACGGGCCATCGATCTGGGCATCGACCGCTTCGTGCTCAAGCCCATCCAGGCTGAGCCCCTGGATAAGGCCCTGCGGGACTGCGCCCGCCGCCTGCGGGCGGAGGAGGAGCTCAAGCTGAAGGAGAAGCGGGACGCCGACGCGGTCGAGGCGCGGCAGGAGGGTTGCCGCAGCCTGCTGTTGACCGGGCTGGCCCACGATTTCAACAATCTCCTCCAGGCCATCCTCTCCGCCGTGGAGACGGCCGGCCTGATGGTGGGTCCGGACCGGGCCGAGCACGCGCTGCTGAACGTGGCCATGGCGAGTTCGAAGGAGGCGCGGCTGCTGTGCCGGCGCCTGGCGATGCTGGGCGGCGCCACCGGGACCCGGGGCCAGGTGGGGCCCCTGGACGCCCTGATCCACCAGGCGGCGCTGGAAGCCCTGGCGGGGTCGCCCCTGGTCCTGGAGACCCGGTTCGCGGGCGCGGAAGCGTCCGTCCAGCACAACGAGGCGCAGCTTGCCCAGGTCATGGCCGGCCTGATCGACAATGCCCGGGAGGCCATGCCGGGAGGGGGCACGCTGAGCCTGTCCACGGACCTCTGCGCCGTCACCGCGGGGGACCCGCTGGGCCTGCCGCCGGGGCGCTACCTCCGGGTCCTCTGCCAGGATTCGGGCCGGGGGATTCCGGCCGACGAGCTGCCCCGGGTCTTCGATCCGTATTTTTCCACCAAACCCAGGAGCAGGGACCGGGGCACGGGGCTCGGGCTGGCGCTGGCGCGGGCCGTCGTCCGCGCCCATGGCGGGACGATCTCCATCGGCTCGGAGCCGGGGCGGGGGACGCGGGTGACCCTCCATCTGCCGCTGGTCGAGCCCTGAAGGACAAATAAAGGGCCATGCTCGCATACAATCATTCCTGATCTCCGCCGGTCCCAGGCTGGCCCATCCCAGGAGCGACCGTGGCCCGAATCAAGTTGGATCTCCCCGAAACCTACCCGTTCCGGACCGAGGTCCCGATCAGGGAGGCGGACCTGCACCGCGGCATCCACCTGGGCAACGTCACGCTCTTCGGGCTGATCAACCAGGCCCGGGTCCTGTTCCTGGAAAGCCTCGGCTACAGCGAAGTGGACGTGGAAGGCGCCGGGACGATCATGGCCGACGCGGTGGTGGTGTACCGGGGCGAGAGCTTCGCGGGGGACGTGCTGCGCTTCGAGGTCACCGCGGGCGACTTCTCCCGCACGGGCTGCGATTTCTTCTACCGGGTCACCAAGGGGGACGGCGCCACTGAAGTGGCCCGCGCCAAGACCGCCATCACCTTCATGGACTACGCCACCCGCAAGGTCCAGCCCGTCCCGGAGCCCTTCCGCGCCAGGTTCGGGGCATGACGCCGGCGACGCGCTTCCCCAGCAGCTTCTGGGCGGCCAACGGCACCGAGCTCTTCGAGCGGGCGGCCTACTACGCCATGGCCAGCTTCGTGGTGATCTACCTCGGGCAGCTCGGCTTCGGCGCCTACTGGCCGAGCACGCTCAACAGCGTGCTCTGGTTCCTGGTCTACTTCCTGCCCATCCTGTCCGGATCCCTGGCCGACCAGTACGGGTTCAAGGCCTCCCTGCTGGTGGCCTTCCTGCTCCTGGCGGTGGCGTACTTCTTCATAGGCTTTCCGGTGTGGTTCGGCGGTGCGCGCCTGATGGAGGCCGGTCCCCAGGAGGTGACCGTGGGCTGGCGCACCGTGGTGCCCGTGGTGGGGGCCCTGGTCCTCATCGGCGTGGGCGGGAGCATCGTGAAGCCGTGCATCGCCGGCACGGTGCAGAAGACCGCCGGCGCCCGCAAGACCCTGGGCTTCGGCATCTTCTACATGATCATCAACGTGGGCAGCCTCGTAGGGCGGCTGGTGTCCTTCACCTTCCGCCGCCGCTTCGACCTCACGGCCATCTTCGGCGTCTCCATGCTCATGGCGTCGATCGCGTTCCTGGTGGTGCTGACCCTCTACAAGGACCCGGACGTGGAGATGGGCACGCCGAAGAAGCCCGCGCGCCCGCTCGGGGACATCCTCCGGGGGCTGTTCACCGTGCTCCGCAACGGGCGCTTCGCCATGTTCCTGGTGGTCTCCAGCGGCTTCTACTTCATCTACAACCAGGTCTACAACCTGCTGCCGCTCTACGTGAAGCGCACGGTGGAGCTGAAGCCGGCCATGGACCTGTACACCATCGCCAACCCCCTTGTGATCGTCACCTGCCAGCTGCTCATCACCTGGGCCTTCGGCCGGCTGGCGCCCATCAAGTCCATCGTGGTGGGCACGGTCATCATCGGCCTGGCCATGTTCGTCAACATCGCGCCCCTGTACCTGCCCGGGGGCGTGGGGCTGCGGGTATGGGACCTCCTGCCCCTGGGGTCGCTGTTCATCGTGCTCACCGTGGCCCTCATCGCCTTCGGCGAGCTGTTCGCGGCGGCGAGGCTGTTCGAATACATCGGCTCCCTGGCGCCGTCCGGCCAAGAGGGGCTGTTCCTGGGCTACGCCAACATCCCCATGGCCGTGGGTTCCCTGGTGGGCGGGCCCGCGGGCGCCTACCTGTTCAACGACGTCATGTGCCGGGGGGCGGTGAAGCTGCCCAGCGGCCTGCTGCGGCTGGACCCCCGGGCCGCCACCCTGGGCTGGTGCCTGCTGGCCGCCTTCGGGCTGACCAGCGCCCTGAGCATGTTCGGCTACAACGCCTGGCTGCGGCGGCAGGGCGGGGTGGGCGGGTGAAGCAGGGACCGCGGGACGGCAGGCTTCCGGCCGGCCTTCTACCGCTGGGCTGCCCGGTCCGCCCCATCCTCCCGGAGCAGTGGCAAATGGCCTGTTTTCGGAAAAAGACTCCAGTATGGTAGTCATATTTTCCGGAAATATCATCAAAGTGGCCTTGGGACCGGGTAATTACCTCCTGACCACCAGCGACACCACCGTCTTGTCGTTCCCCCCCATGGACACCATGATCCCGTGCTCCTTGGCCACCTTGACCTGGAAGCCGCCCGCCCTGCCCGTCAGTTGCTTCCACAGATCGACGGCCATGCGCACGCCGGTCGCGCCGGTGGGGTGGCCGTAGCCGATCAGGCCGCCGCCGGTGTTGGTGGGATAGCGGCCGTCGCGGGCCGTGGCGCCCGACAGCACCAGGTCGGCGCCCCCGCCGGCCTTGGCCAGGCCCAGGGCCTCGACGCTGAGCAGGCCGGAGATGGTGAAGCAGTCGTGCACTTCGACGACGCCCAGGTCCTCGGCCCCGATCCCGGCCATGGCCTTGGCCTGGCCCGCGGCCCGGAGGCTGGTGGTCATCTCCGTGAGGTCCGGGGGCGGGGCGGTGAGGTTGGCGGTGACGTGGCCCAGGCCGACGACCTCCACCACGTCCTCCCGGGTGAGCCCGAGGCTGAGGTAGCCCTCCTCGGAGACCACCATGATGGAGGCGGCGCCGTCGGAGACCTTGGAACAGTCGTACAGGTTCAGGTGGTCCGTGAAGGCCTTGCCGTTGGGCGGGGTGAGGCCCTGGGCGACGAGGTCCGCGGTCCGGTTGTGATACTCCTGGGCCTCGGGGTTGAGCCGCGCGTGCTCGACGGCGTGCCTGTACCACTGCGCCATGCCCGCCCGGGCCCGCTCGGCGCCGATCCTGGCGGCGTACGCCCCGGCCCGCTCGGAGAACTTGCCGGGGAAGAAGTAGGCGTGGCCGTCCTTGCGCTCGCCCTCGTACCAGCCGGCCCCGGCCAGGAAGTCGGCGCAGTAGATGGCCTTCACGGTGTTCTGCACTTCGACGCCCATGACCAGCACGCGCTCGGCCAGGCCGCTGAGAATGCTCTTGATGCCGGTGGCCAGGGCCAGACCGCCCGAGGCGCAGGCGCCCTCCACCCGCAGGGCGGGCTTGTACTCCAGGGCGGGATGGACGATGGTCATCAGGGAACCGAGGTGCCCCTGGCGGTTGAAGCGGGCGGCCATGAAGTTGCCGATGACGCCCTCGTCGACGAGGTAGGGGTCGCCCACCTGGGCCAGGGTGGCCCGGCCGGCTTCCCGGATGTAGTGTTCGAGGCCCGGACGGGCGGTCCGCGGGCTGAACTCCTTGCGGCCGGTGCCGAGGCTGACCGTGTAGGCGCCGGCGGCGAGAAAGACGGGGCGGGACAGGGCGGTCATCGGTGCCTCACAGGTAGTCGGTGATGGGGCCGTACAGATGGAAGAAGCCCAGGGTCAGCACGTCGTTCACGTCCTGGGACGAGTTGGCGACGCCGCGTTCCACCAGGGCCACGCCCGCCTCGCGGCTGGCGGCGAAGTGCCGGCGGGCCAGGGTCACGCCCAGGGTCTCGTGGCCGTCGAAGGCCTTGAAGTAGGCCCTGAGCCTGGCCTCCCGTCCCTTGTCGCGGGAGAGGGCCTTCCAGGTGAGGGCCGGCTCGGGGTGCGCGCCCAGGTGCGCGTCGGCCTCCTGCGCCCAGGGTTCGTCCAGGCCCCGGTAGGCCCCGGTGGCGGGGTCGAAGATGGCCACCGGCCGGCCCTTCTCATATTTGAGGAAGCCGTCGCGCTGGGCGCCGCTGGAGAGCTGCCCGCCCCGGACGCCGAGGTCCAGCAGCTGGTCCACGAGGGGGCTGTGCAGGCCGTCGTTCAGATACTTCTCCATGACCCGCAGGATCAGCTGGAACACGTCGATGCCCACGTAGTCGATGAGCTGGAACATGCCCATGGGCCGCAGCAGCCAGTCCCGGGACACCCGCTCCACCATGTGGACGGCCTTGAGGAAGCCGTGGTCCTGGGCCAGGCGCTCCACCTCCCGCAGGCAGTACAGGCCGTCCCGCATGAAGTGGCCGTTGCCGATGAAGCCGGCGATGTCGTTGGATGGCACGGTCTTCTTCCCGAGCACCTGGGCGGTCTCCGCGGCCAGGGCCTTGAGTTCCTCGTCGCAGACGTTCGGGGCCAGCAGCTTCTGCACGGCCGGGGGATTGTAGAAATGAAAGCCGATCAGCCGCCCCTGGATCCCGCAGGCCTCCGTGAGCACGTGCAGGGGGATGGAGGAGGTGTTGGTGAAGAAGTACGTCTCTTTCGGGCAGAGCGCGGCCAGCTCGTGGTAGATGGCGAACTTGATCTCCTCCTTCTCGAAGGTGGCCTCGAAGACCATCAGGGACTCCCGGGCCAGCTGGAGGGTCCTGCCCGTGCGCAGGCGCAGCAGGACCTCCTGGACGAAGGCCTGGATCATCTCCCCGTTCTCCACCAGGTCGGCCCGGTCACGGTAGAGGGTCCGGAGGCGGTTCACCTGCCGCTCGCCGTCCTTCACGGCCTGGTCCCGGATGTAGGTGACGAGCCCCTGGAGCGCGGTGTCGCTCATGTCCACGAGGTTCAGGACGAAGGTCCCCCCGGGGTGCTCGAGGGCGCGGTAGGCCAGCTCCAGGGCCAGGAGCAGCGAGATGCCGCTGCCCATCTTTCCGGCGGCGCCGATCACCGCGACGTTCTGCAGGCGGTCATTCAGATCCATGGGGGTTCTCCGTGGGGGTCACTTGCCCTGGAAACGGGCGGGGCGTTTCTCGATGAAGGCCCGCATGCCTTCCTTCTGGTCCTCGGTGGCGAAGGTCTGGGCGAAGAGCTCGGCCTCGTGGCTGAGCCCGTGGCCCAGGGTGCTCTCGGTGCCCAGGTTCACCGCGGCCTTGCAGTAGGAGACGGCGACGGGACCCCGGCTGGCGATGGTCCGGGCCAGCTCCAGGCAGCGGGGCAGGAGCTGCCCGGGCGCCACCACTTCGCTGTAGAGGCCCAGGGCCAGGCCCCGTTCGGCCGTGACGAGGTCGCCCGTGAAGAGCAGGAGCTTGGCCGCGGACCGGCCCAGGATCCGCGCCAGGCGCTGGGTGCCGCCCCAGCCGGGGGTGACGCCCAGATTGACCTCGGGCTGGCCGGCCTTGGCGGTGTCGGCGGCGATGCGCAGGTCGCAGGCCAGGGCCAGTTCGCAGCCGCCCCCCAGGGCGAAGCCGTTCACGGCGGCGATGACCGGGTGGGGGAAGTCCTCGATGAGGCTGAAGACCCGCTGGCCCCGCTGGGCGAAGGCCCGGGCCTCGAGGGGCGAGAAGGCCGCCATGGCCTTGATGTCGGCCCCGGCCACGAAGGCCTTGCCCGCCCCCGTGAGGATCACGACCCGCACCGAAGGGTCGCGGCCCAGGGAGAAGAAGGCTTCCTCCAGGGCCGCGAGGACGTCGTCGTTGAGGGCGTTGAGTGCTTCGGGGCGATTGATGGTGACGACCGCGATGCCGTCCCCCCCTTCAACCGTGACCAATTGGCTCATGGGGGACTCCGTGGGGGGAAGGGCTCGTGACGGGGCTTCATTCTCCGCCGTCACGGGCCCGGGAAGCAAGCGCAATTGACCCGCGCCGATTATTCCAGGTTGTCCTTTGCCTAGCGTCCGACTATGATCGGTACTCCCAATCCGATTCTCGATATTGAACCGAAAGCAAGCCAGCAAGCTCATGCTGTCCGTGAGGAATGAAGCGATGACGAGCAAGGCCATCAAACCTACGCTAATCAACCCTCTTGACCCCCCCGAAAAGGTGGAGTTCAACATTCCGGGTGAGATCTCGCGGGCCACGGGACCCTATGAGGAAGTGATGAAGGATGGGGTCGACCTCATCCAGCGTCCCACCCGCTCGGTCCCCATCGAACAGGTCGAGAAGCAGCACTACAAGCAGCGCATGACGGTGTGGGAGCGCCTCAAGATCCTCTCGCCCAAGGATCCCAATGTGCTCTTCCAGAACTGGGGCAAGAACCTGGACGGCGCCTCCCTGGTCACGGCGGTGCTGGAGATCGGCGGCCGCGATGTGGCGGTCTATGGCCATGACTTCACGGTGCGCGCCGGCTCGATCGATGCCACCAACGGACAGAAGCTGGCCCGGCTCTTCCGCCTGGCGGGAGAGAAGGGCATTCCCCTCATCGGCATGAACGACTCGGCCGGCGCCTATGTGCCGGCGGGGGTGGGCGGCCTGGACGGCTATGCCGAGGCCTTCACCGCGTTGCGCCAGATCAGCGGCGTGGTTCCCTCGATCATGTGCATGTTCGGTTTCAACGCCGGCGGCGGCTCCTATCTGCCGCGGCAAGGCAGTTTCCTGATCCAGCCGGCCGACACCTTCTTCGGGCTGACCGGGCCGGGCGTGGTGAAGCAGGTGCTGGGCGAGGAGATCAGCCCCGAGGATCTGGGCGGCCCCAAGGTGCATGGCGCCTCCGGCGTGGCCGACCTGACCGTGGCCGACGAACTGGCGGCCCTGCGCGAGGCGGTGCGGCTGCTTTCGTACCTGCCGGCCAACAACCAGCTCAGCGCGCCCTTCCGGGCCACCAGCGATCCCATCGACCGCAAGACCTGGGAAATCAACACCCTCTTCAAGCGGGCCTTCAATTCGCCCACGGGCTTCAACACGCCCTTCGACGTGTCGATCGTCATCCAGCAGGTCTGCGATCACGGTGACTACTTCGAGATCCAGCCGGAGCGGGCGCGCGAGGCGGTCACGGCCTTCGGCCGCCTCGGGGGCCACGTGGTCGGCTTCGTGGCCAACAACTCCGCCGTCGGCTCAGGCCAGATCGACTGCGACACCGCCTTGAAGATCGCCAGGTTCGTGCGCTTCTGCAACATCTACAACATCCCCATCATCTTCATGGAGGACACCACCGGCTTCCTGCCGGGGCGGGAGCAGGAAGCCCGCGGCATCGTGCAGGCCGGCCGGTCCATGCTGGACGCCATCGTCGACGTGCGGACCCCGCGCATCCTGCTCATCCTGCGCAACGCCTTCGGCGGCGCCTACGCTTCCTACAACAACTACCCGACCGGCGCGGACCTGGTGCTGGCCCTGCCCACCACCCGCCTGGCGGTGATGGGGCCCGCCGGGAAGGAGTTCGTCTACAAGGATGCGCTCCGGAAGATCCGCCACTCGGTGTCCGACATGGTCAGGCAGGGCATGGCCCTGCGCACCAACGCCGGGATGGAGGGCGAATCGGCCAAGAAGGAAGCCGAAAGGGAGGCGACCGAATGGGCCAAGGGCCAGGAGGCCGCACTCAACACGCGTTACGAGCGGGAACTGATGAACCCCAAGGAAGGTCTGGCCCTCGGTTCGATCTCCTCGATCGTCATGCCGACCAATCTCCGGCAGGCGCTGGCCGAGAACATGAACTTCCTGATGCGTCACTACCAGCCGTCCCCCATGTCCGGACCGCAGCGCGAGTTCCACTAGGTATGACCGTGGCGGGACCGCACGCGCCGTCCCCCCACACCCCACGCCATGGCCCGGTGGCATCCGGACATGGCGTCCAGGTCCAGGAGATCAGGCATCATGACCAAGCATGACCTATACAGCCACAACCCCCTCATCCACCGCGACCGCAAGCTCGCCAACGCGAGTTCGGCCTGGGTGCGCAGCTTCGCCTGTACCGACCTCAAGCCGCTCATCGTCTGCCGGGGCCCCATCCGCAAGGAGGCCATGGACGTCTTCGAGGAAATGGGGATCACCCACTACGGGATCCTCCTCTCCGAAAAGGACTCCATCGTCTACACCAACGCCCTGGCGCCCGAGTTGCGCCAGCTGACCGACACCAGCCGGGTCCACCGCGTGCCGGACTACAGCGGCGCCTCCAAGGAGGAACGCGTCGAGCGGATGCACCAGATCGTCCGGATCGCCCATGACAACGGCTACGACTCGATCTTTGCCGGCTACGGCTTCATGGCCGAGGACGAGGAGTTCGTGGCCACCATCGAGCAGGCGGGGCTCAAGTTCATCGGCCCGAATTCGGTGACCCAGGCGCGCGCCGGGAAGAAGGACGAGGCCAAGCGCACGGCCCTGGAGGTCGGGGTCAGCGTCACGCCGGGCATCAACAACGTCACCGCCCGGACCCTGCTGGCCAAGCGCCCCAGCCGCCACCAGCTGCTGGCGGTCATCGAGGCCCGCAACTTCCAGGTGGACCCCCAGATCCTGGCCGACGAGAGCCTGTCGCTGGAGGCCCTGGCCGACGTGGTCCTGGCCGCCGGCTACGCGGTCGGGCAGGACCTCTTCACCATGGAGGAACTGGGCGCGCAGGTCGAGAAAGAGGTCCTGGCCATGTTCCAGAAATACCCGCGCAGCCGGGTGCGCCTCAAGGCCATCGGCGGCGGCGGCGGCAAGGGCCAGCGCATCCTGGGCGCTTCGCTGCTGGGCCATGCCCGCGTCAGCGAGGCGGCGGTCCTGATGGCGGCCGCCGAGGCCCCGGCCATGACCCGCGAAGTGCTGAACGAGGTCAAGGCCACCGGCGTCGGCGACAACAAGAACGTCCTCATCGAACTCAACATCGAGCAGACCCGCCACAACGAGATCCAGCTGGTGGGCAACGGGCAATGGTGTGTGACCCTGGGCGGCCGCGATTGCTCGCTACAGATGCACGAGCAGAAGCTGCTGGAGATTTCCGTGACCCAGGAGGGGCTGGCCGCGGCCATCGAGGCCGCCCAGCAGGCGGGCCGGACCGAAGAGGCCGCGGCCCTGGTCACGGACCTGGACATCCTGCAGCGCATGGAGGGGGATGCGGCGCGCTTCGGCGAGGCTGTCGGCCTGGACTCGGCCTCCACGTTCGAGTGCATCGTCGACCGCGACCGCTACTACTTCATGGAGGTCAACACCCGCATCCAGGTGGAGCACCGGGTGTCGGAGCTCTGCTACGGCCTCAGGTTCACGAACCCCGAGAACCCCGAGGACAGCTTCGTGGTGGAGTCCCTGGTGGAGGTCATGGCGCTCCTGGCGCGCCACAAGCACCGGTTGCCCAAGCCCGAGCGCATCCCGCGCTTCAAGGCCGCCGCCGAGGCCCGGCTCAACGCCACCGACGCCTCGCTCTCGCCCCATGCCGGCGGCGTCATCCGCTTCTGGTCCAAGCCCATCGAGGGCGAGATCCGCGATGACCAGGGCATCAGCATGGTCAATCCCGATTCCGGCAATTTCGTCCGCTACCGGGTGGCGGGCGCCTACGACTCCAACATCGCGCTGCTGCTGACCAAGGGCGACACCCGCCTGGCCAGCTACGCGCACCTCGCCAAGGTGCTGCGCCAGACCAGCATCAAGGGGCAGCAGGTCGCCACCAACCTCGAGTTCCACTACGGCCTGGTGAACTGGTTCCTGGGCCATAACGTCATGGCCAAACCCACCACCCGCTTCGTGGTGCCCTACCTGACCCTGATGGGACGGCTCAAGGAGGAGGCGGGCCTGATCGACACCTCCGTGGCCTTCCTCGGTCTGAGGAAGCATTACGCCAAGCAGGCGGCGGCCCTGGCGCCGGATGATCATGCGCTCCCCAAGGCCATCTCCGAGGTCCTGGACCGCAAGGCGACCCTGCTCACCCGCCCGATCGAGAGGCTCCTGGACGACCCGCACCTCCTGTCCGGGTGGCTCAGCGTCTACCAGCACCACGCCCGGTTCGACGCCGGCAGGCTGGTCTGGTTGCGCAACCCCCTCGACCTGCTGGAGGAGACCTACAACTACCTCAACATGGCCTACGATCCCCAGGCGCCGGCCATCGAGGTGATGTGGCAGCATGACCACGAGATCCTTTCCCATGCGCGCCGGTTCTACGCCGACCTGCGCAAGGGGCTGGGGGCCGAGGCCTGTGAATTCAAACGGCTGGACGCCCTGCTGCAGCTGGACGAGCCCCAGGGGGGCTACGACGCCGACACCTGGGCCCAGATCCGCGCGGCCCACACCGGCTTCGAGGCCGGCAACGAACTGCTCGGCCTGCTCTTCGTGGTGGCGGACAGGGCGGGGTTCTACGACTTCCGCGTCGAAGTGGATCTCGAGGTCACCATCCCGCCCGAGCTCAACGATCCGGACCTCCAGGCGCGCATGAAGAAGATCCTGGTCCCGCCGCCGGCCACCAAGGCCGACGAGATCGTGGCGGCCAGCGGCGGCATGTATTACGGGCAGGAGGCGCCGGGCCATCCGCGCTTCGTGACCGAGGGCATGCACTTCGACAAGGGGCAGCCGCTCTACGTCATCGAAGTCATGAAGATGTTCAATGTGATCCAGGCGCCCTTCAGCGGGACCATCGACAAGGTCCTGATCACGGGAGCCGACGGCGTCATCGTCCAGAAGGGGCAGCCGCTCTTCAAGATCACCCCCGACGAGAAGCACGTCGATGTCGACCACAAGGAGGTCGAGAATCAGCGCCGGAACAGCACGGCCAACGCGTTGAGCGCCATTCTGTAGTCGCTTCCGGGTTACAGCAGCCGGGCGATGGTCTGGAGCTGCATGAACGTGGTGCCCTCGTAGATCTTGCCGATCTTCGAGTCCCTGAAGTATTTCTCGGCGGGATAGTCCTTGGTGAAACCATAGCCCCCGAAGAGCTCGAGGGCCTCGCTGGCGACCCACTCGGCCACCTGGCTGGTGAAGTACTTGGCCTGGGCCGCCTCCTTGATGAAGGGGTGGCCGGCGTCCTTGAGCCTTGCGGCGTTGTAGGTCATGAGCCGGGCCGCCTCCACCCGGCTGGCCATCTCCGCCAGGCGCACCTGCACGGCCTGGAAGGAGAAGATGGTCTTGCCGAACTGGGTGCGGGTGCGCGTGTAGGCCAGGGCGTGGGCGAGCGCCCCCTCGGCCAGGCCCAGCATCTGCGCCGCGATGCCGATGCGGCCCTCGTTCAGGGTCTCGATGGCGATCTTGTAGCCCTTGCCGACCTCGCCCAGCACCTGGTCCGCGGCCACGAAGACGTCCGCGAAGGCAAGTTCGCACGTGGAACTGGCCCGGATGCCCAGCTTGTTCTCCTTCTTGCCGACCGTGAACCCGGGGGCGCCGCGCTCCACCAGGAAGGCCGTGATGCCCTTGTAGCCCTTGGCGGGATCCACGTTGGCGAACACCACGAACAGGCCAGCCTCCTCAGCGTTGGTGATGAAGATCTTGCTGCCGTTGAGGACGTAGCCGCCATCCCTGGGCACCGCCCGGGTGCGCAGGGCGAAGGCGTCCGAGCCGGCGTTGGCCTCGGACAGGGCGTAGGCCCCCACCCGGCCGCAGGTGAGGTGGGGAAAGTGCTGCTTGTGCTGGGCCTTCGTGCCCCAGCGGCGGAGGCAGTTGTTCACCAGGGTGTTGTGCACGTCCACCAGCACGCCCACCGAGGGGTCGACCTTGGACAGTTCCTCGATGACGAGCACGGCGTTGAAGAAGGTGGAGCCCGCGCCGCCGAACGCCTCGGGGACTTCGATGCCCATGATGCCCAGGTCGAAGAGCTTCTTGATCAGGTCGAGGTCCATGCGCTGGGCCTCGTCCATCGCGGCCCGGAGGGGCTCGAGCTCATGCCGGGCGAAGTCGGCGACGAGGGTCTGGAAGTCCTGTTCCTCTTCGCTCAGCAAGGTGAGGGGGCTGGCCATGGGGGCTCCTTGGGATGGGCAGGATCAAGCCTACTCCCATTCCGGGAACGGCCACCATGGCCCGATGCCTGTGATCAGTCCCAGCCGACCTGGCGGCCCCGGTTCTCGTGCTCGAGCCACGCCATCAGCGGCTTGAAATACTCCGCCATCGCCCGGGTGGACAGGTCCTCGCCCGTGGCCTCCTTCAGCACCTTCCGCCAGTCCTCCGTGGCGCCCTTGGCGAGCATCGCGTGGAGGAAGGCGCCGACGTCCTTGCGGTTGGCGTAGTTGGCCGCGTGGACGTCCTGGTGCAGGATGCGCTTGCAGATGTAGTCGTGCATCTGGAACTTGAACACCGTGGCCACGGCGTAGTTGTAGTAGTAGGCGGGCGTGTCGTTGATGTGGGTCTTGGTGGCCGCGTCGCAGAAGGCCTCGCCCCGCGGCGCGGGCGGCTCCACGCCCTGCTCGGCCCGGACGATCTCCCACCAGCGCGCGTTCAGTTTCGGCGCGGGCATGGCCTTGGCGTAGAACTCGTCCTCCCACTCGAGCATGGTGCCGCTGCTCCAGAACATGAACGGGATGGCCAGCTCCAGGGCGTCGTTCAGGAGGATCTTCATGTCGTCGGCCTGGTAGTCCGCGGGCAGGACCCCGGTGTCCTTCAGGTAGGGCAGCTGCCGGGTGGCCAGGGCGATGAGCTCGCCGATGCCCTCGTGGAAGCCCGGATTGGCGCTGTCCCGGAGCAGGGGCGGGACCTGCGGGTTGGTGTAGCTGATGAAGTAGTAGGCGTGCCCCAGCTCGTGATGGGCCGTGGAGAACCACTCCATGTTGTTCTCCACGCTCATGAGGCCGCGGATGTCCGTGTCCAGGTCCAGGTGCCAGCAGGAGGCGTGGCTGTTCTTGCGGCGGGGCTTGCCCGGGGGCACGGGATAGAGGTCGGACTTCACCCAGAACGAGGCCGGCAGCGGGGGAAAGCCCAGCCCCGTGTAGAAGCGCTCGGCGGTCTTGACGATGCGCTCGGGGCTCCAGGTCCTGAAGTAGGGGTCGAAGTCCACGCCGTCCACGAGGCCCGTCCAGTTCTGGCTCCAGCGGTTGTTGATCCAGTGGGCGGGGATGGCCCGGGGCACCGGCTGGCCGTATTTCCGGGCCAGCTCGTACTTCACCCAGGTGTGGAGCTGCAGGTACAGGGGGCGGAGCTCCTGGAGGAAGCGGCGGTGCATCGCCACCATCTCCGGGGCGGTCATCTGGTACTTGGCCACCTGCAGGGCGAAGTAGTCGGGGTAGCCCAGCTCCTGGGCGCAGCCGTTGCGGAGCTCCCTCAGCCTGAGGAGGCCCTCGCGCAGGACCTTGCCGTTCTCCTTGGAGGCCTCCCACACGCCCCGCCGCTCGGCCAGGTCCGTGCTTCGGGCCAGGAGGTCGTCGATCCCGTTGGCCGAGATCGGCTGGCCGTGCCAGTGCCAGATGAAGCCGTTCATGGTGCTGGCCTGGGCGGTCTCGGCCGCGATGCGGGCCTGGGTCAGGGCGGGGTTCGTCATGGGGCCCTCGGCCGCGTTCAGGAGGGTCCGCTCCAGTTCGCGCACGGTGAGGGGCTTGAGCTCGTCCCGGTGCGCGAGCAGGTCCCTGGCCTCGAGGAGGAGCACCTTGTTGCCGGCAAAGGCCGCCAGGGCCTTGCCCGCGGCCTCGGCGCCGGCGTCGTGGACGGGGCTGACGTCGGTGGCCGCGGCCCAGGTGGCTTCCTGGGCCACGTAGGTGAGGGACTGGGTGCCGGCGTTCACCAGCTGGAGGAAGCGCTCGGCCCGGTCCTGACAGGGATGGGCCGCCTGGGCGAGGATGGGCAGCCCGAGGACCAGGGCGGGGAGCAGACGCATGATGCCTCCGAGGATGTCCGATTGTCCTCCGGCAGGGAGGGCAGGGGCAATCAGGGTGTGCCTTTGGTCACGCGGGGTCCGGGGTGCCCAAAGGGGCGAACCGGGAAGGCCCCTTGGTGCGAAAAAAAATACTAGAATACGAAATTAGTTAAAGTATACTTTAACTAATTTAGGCATTTTGTCCGTTTCGAGGCAAAGATGATCGGCAATCAGGCAGAACTCACCTCCGTGCTCCGGCAATACAATCCCTGGTGGACCGGGGCCGGCATGCCTGACCTGCCGACCTGGCGGAGGGCGGCCTTCCGGGAG
>Ga0316231_1003178_pt1 | contig 14731 bp, 18 predicted proteins | sample TBH18027metaG_FD_206002 | JGI IMG/M metagenome (GOLD analysis project Ga0316231, IMG submission 206002) | Freshwater microbial communities from Trout Bog Lake, Wisconsin, USA - TBH18027 | ecosystem: Environmental > Aquatic > Freshwater > Lake > Hypolimnion/Profundal zone | place: USA: Wisconsin...
GCTGCCCGCTCATCGATGCGCTCGCGCAGGATAGGTCTGGTTCAAAAGCGAGACCTTCTCCGAACGGCCACGCCTGAACGACACCTGAGTACGGCTTCCTCCGCGACGCAATCATACAGGCGTACTGAGCGGCGTCGGCAAGAAAGTCCGGGAGTGCTACAAGCCCAGCCCCAGCTTCCGACTGAAACTCCAATCCACACTGCCTCCCGGCATTATCACGCCCGTGACCTGCCGGCCGAGCTGCTGCTCCAATGCTGGCCGCCATGGGACGAGCTGAAAGCCGAGACCATCGTCGATCATCGCGAAGCGGCCGGACGCCAAGGTGAGGCGTTGCCGATAGACACCTGAGACGTGGTCGCCATCGGCGGCGGGGCTGTGCGGCAGGCCGATCTCGCTCGATAGCTTCGCTCCGGTGGCATCGAGTTCCCGACGCCGCAACGTGTTCAGGAGGTCTCGGGCGAACACGATCCGCTGCCCCTGCCGGCGTGCCATGCCTTCCTCGACGAGGTGATCGACCCGGCGATCCATCGCCTCGCGCACCTCGGCGCCGAACCCTCCACCGCTGGTCGCCGGTTCCCGCGCGAGAAGCTGCCGGTCGATCCAGGTTGAGCCGCGTGCGGTCACCTGAGCCTCAATCGTCAGGTCGGACCGCGTGGCGAGAGACAGGCTCCTCCGTCCGTTCGCATCCTCATAGGCCCGAGCCTCGACGATCGCACCGGGCCTGGCGTCGCCGGTCATCTCCAGATCGGAGAAGCGCAGGTGGTGGGTGCGCCCATCGACGCCCGCGACGATTGCATAGGCGGTCCCCTTCAGCTCATCGTGCAGCCCCCGCGCAACCAGCCGGCCGAGAACTGGATCGCCGCCATCATCGCCATGCAGGGCGAAGCCGGACACATCCGGCTCCCGCCCGGCACCGGTCATGGCGCGGTGCATGGTCTTGATGATGTCGCCGCGGATGGAAAGGTCGCGCAACGTCTGCTCGAGGCCGGGCTTCAGCGTCCAACGCGCCGTTCCGACCTGCTCCGCGAGCCCAAGCCGTTCGAGCTTCGCGACGCGGCCGAGCATCAACCGCCGCAACTCGGGGTCTTCGTCCGACGCGCCAGAGCGTAGATCGGCGACGCCGGCGCTGTCATCGGCGATGTTCCGCAGCGCCCGGTCGAGGCTGGTCCAGCGTTCGGCCTCGACTTCCTTCCCCAGAGCCGATCGGATCTCGAGCTCGCTGCGCGGTCCCAGCTCCAGGGTGACGCGCTGGGCGGCGCGATCGCGGAAGCCGCGGCTGATGTAGTCGCGACTGATGACGAGGTCCTGGCCGTCGTCGGCACGACCACGGATCAGGACATGGACGTGCGGATTGTCCGTGTTCCAGTGATCGACTGCCACCCAGTCGAGCTTGGTGCCGAGATCGCGTTCGACATCGGCCATCAGCTCGCGCGTGAAGCTTCGGAGGCTCTCCAGCTGCGCGGCGTCTTCCGGCGAGATGATGAACCGGAAATGATGGCGGTCATCCTCGCACCGTTCGGCGAAAGCCCGCTCGTCGGCGGCGTCCGAAGTCGCGTCGAACATCCGGGCGTCGGCGCCGTCGCGCGTGACGCCCTCGCGCTTCAGATAGGTGATGTGTTTGGGGAGCGGCGCGGAACGGAAGCGCGTGCCGTGGTGACGGACGACGCGCGCCTTCATCACCACGCGCCGCGACGTCGAATGCAGCGACAGGGAGAGCGCCGCACGCCGGCCCCGGCCGAAGCGCGAACGGCTGGCGGCAGCCTTCCCACGGCCGAAGCTCTCACCGACATGGCCGGCCTTCTTCGCGGCCCGCATGACCTCGCCGACGAAGCTCTTGGGGCGCCCTCCGCCGCGCCCGCCGTCGCGGATGCGGCCGGGGCGAATATGCAGGTCGTCACCGTGGCGGTTCACGGCCGATCTCCGGGGGCGAGGAATGGGCGACGGCGCTGGGAACGTTGAAATCGTTGGGTATTCCTGGCGAAGCGCCAGCAAGACCGGTTCTTGAAGTGCCTAAAATGCTCAACAAAACCAACCACATGCGCCCGGCCGAAGGCGGCGCTTTTCCCTTGCCGTCTGTTGGTCGTGTTCCCCGGCACCCCCTGATCCACACCCAAAAATGCGCCAAAGCCCGCCAGACTGCGATGAAGCCCGATCTCGCTCATGGTTGCGGATTCCGACGGGACGTCGTGACGAACAGGCCGTCGGATTGCGGAGCGAGCGCGGTCCAATCTTCCACCGTTTTGTTGGCAGAGGGCTGGCGGTCGCGTGCATCAGATGGCACCTGAAATTTCGGCGGGCTGCGTTCTACATGCGCGACGAACAGCGGGGCTTCGGTCCAGGAACGTGCAACGGCCGCGACAACCATCGCGCCGTCGATCGAGCCTCCACCGATCAATGGGGCGAGGACGGCCACGTAAGTCTGCGTTTCGCCGGGCAACGGCCGGCCTGTTGCGAGATGATCCTCATAGCGCGCTGGACCGGCGTTGTAGGCGGCAAGGAAACCGGGTGCGCCATAGCGATCGTGCAGCTCCCGCAGATAGGCAGCGCCAGCCAGGATGTTGTCATGCGCGTCGTAGGGATTTGCGCCGAGGCCGTAGCGAAGACGCAGACCGGACCACGTCTGCGGCATGATCTGCATCAGGCCCATCGCACCCTTGGGCGACAGAGCACGGACGTCGCCGACACTTTCGACCTGCATCACGGCGCGTATCCACGACGCCGGAATGCCGAACCGTAGCGAGGCTTCGGCCACGAAGGCTGCAAAGGGATCGGTCACCGCGGCGCTACCCAGCGGCTTGGCGGCGACCGGTTCGGCATAGGCGACGCCACTGACGATCAGCAGCACGATCGCGATCCCGCCGCAAAGGAGCGGTCGCCATCGAGGGGTGCGGCAGGCCGTGGGCCGGCGATCCGCGACAGGCAAAATGGCCGGGAAGGAGGAAGAGGCGAGCCAAGTCGTTTGCGGCGGGATGGGCGCGCGAACGCTGATCGTTGGCATGGTCAGTCCTCCTCATCGGTCCAGAGAGGATCAGCCCGGCCGACGATGGTCGTGCCGGGAAGCGGGCCGAAATACCGGCCGTCGAGAGAGTCCTTGGACTGCCAGTTCATCAGAAAAACCTCGCCGACCGCGACGACGCGGCAGCCCCGCCAGACGGGCAAAGGCCGTCCCAGATGGTCCCGGTCGAGCGCCTCGCCCATCGCAATCCCATCGACGGTGATGGTGCGGTCGGTGCGGCAGACAGTCTGACCTGGAAGAGCAAGAACGCGCTTCAGCAGTGGCATGCCCTTCGGCAGGTAGCGGCGCTCGGCGAGAAAGGCGGCAAGCGGCTCGGGCGGCCTGACCACGAGCAGTTCGGTGACGTGCAGCGCGCCCGCGGGATGCACGGCGTAGAGTCCGATCGGCACGCTGGCGCTGGCGTTCCAGATCAGCCTCGGGACAGGACGAAACAGCACCGACAGCCCGATGCCGAGCGTCGCGACATACGTCGGCATGACCCAGCCGAAGCGTGTCATGCTTCGATCCTCCTACGCAGAAGCCAGGCGCGGTGGCGCTCGCGCGCGTAGGGGCGCGGCGCATCGCCGGACGCGAGCCGGTTCTGGACATGCCGCCAGTGATCGGGACAGGCGTCTGCCGCATCGATACCGAGCTGCTCGACAGCGTCGATCGCCTGCAGCACGCGCTCGACCTTGGGCCAGCCGGAGATCCGCAGGAGGATTTCCCCACCGGGGCGCACATAGCCGATGGTGGAAAAGGCTTCGCCACGGTTCACCGCGCGCAGGATGTCGATCCGCGAGACGACGGTGCCATAGTCGTTTGCGGCCCAGCGGACATAGGCGAAGACGCTGTTGGGTGCGAAGCTCAGGATGCGCCTGCGGCGATCGAGGATCTGCTCAGCGACGTCGTGGCCGAAGCGGATCCAGTGCTCGATCTGCTTCTCCAGCCAGATCAGCTCGACATGCGTGAGGGTCTCGGACGCATGCACGGTCATGGCACGGTTTCCCCATTCTCGGGGAATTCACGGTCGAGCAGCGCGCGGAGCATCTCAGCGACCGTCACACCGCGCTGAAACGCTGCGATCTTGATGCGGCCGCGGAGCGCCGGCGTTACGTCGATGGTCAGGCGCGCCGTGAAGTCGCCGCCGGACATGCGGCTGATTGACGGATCGGGTGCGCGAACCCAGGCATCGGGACCTCCCGGCCGAGCGGCGAAGCCGCGTCTCGAGTTGCGTTCCGTCATCGCGCGAGCCCCTCGACCTCACGAGCGAACGCCGCGATCTCGCGGGCTGCGATGCTGGCCTCGTCGAGTTCGGCGACGAGACGGCCGGACCGCGCCGCATCGGCAAGCACCGGCGGGTCGTTCTCGGCGAGCGCCTGGGCCGTCTCTCGGGCGATGATCGTGCGTATCGGGCAGCGATTGAGCACGAAGCGCGCGACAAGCTGCGGGCGGAAGATGCGCGCTTCATCGATCAGCTTCAGCATTTCGCCGGAGGCCCAGCCGTCGAACGGCGATGGTTGGGCCGGGACCAGCACCAGGTCGGCCGCGAGCAGCGCCGAGCGCATCAGACCGGCGATGCGCGGCGGCCCGTCGATAACGACGTGATCGGCATCGCGGGCGAGGTCGGGGGCCTCGCGGTGCAGCGTGTCGCGGGCAAGGCCGAAGACGCCAAACAGGCGTGGTATGCCTTCCCTGGCGCGCTGCTCGGACCAGTCGAGAGCCGAGCCTTGCGGATCGGCGTCAATCAGGGTGACTCTTTTCCCTTCCCGGGCCCATTCGCCGGCGAGATGGAGGGCGAGCGTCGTCTTGCCGACGCCACCTTTCTGATTGAGGAGCGCGACGATCATCGCTCGCCCCTCGCGGTTTTCCACCGATCGCGCCTGTCGCCAACAACAGAAGGGTTAGATTCTTCTAAGTTAGAGTCTAAGTTAGGCGGCTCGGAAGCGATTGAATTGCTTGAGGAAAATGGCCGTTCTGGTTCCTGATAGCACGTGGGTCCGGTTCCTGATAGCACGTGCCCATTGGTTCCCGATAGCACGTGCGCTTCAACAGGTTGTCCACAGGGAACTGTGGATAACGGCATCTGCGTGAACGCCAGCAATTCGCGTCCTCCGGTCTCGCGCTCGACGATGAGGCGATAGCCCGGCAGCGGCTGCCGGCGTGCAATATCGCGCAGGTCGAACGCGAAGCGCTTGAACGGCGAAAGGCTCGCCGACTTGATGTGAAGGTGACGGAAATCAAACCGCCAGCCACTGCGTTGATGGCCGGCGTGCTTGCGGACGAGACGATAGAGCCAGCGTTCCAGTCCGCCCGTCAGCCTGAAATACGCAGGGTCGATGGTGAGCACCAGCGCGTCGTCAAGGACCGCGCGATAGAACCAGTCCGGCATGATGAGATCGATGCCGTCGGCGTTGCCGTGCGCGTCGGCGCGTTCGGTCCATTCATTGATCCAGGAGAAACGGTGCATGCGCCGCTCGCTGGTCTGGCGCAGCGAGGTCGCCACCGTGGTCGATTGCAATCGATCCAGCGCCGCCTTCAGGCGGTGATAATCCCGCACACCCGTGCCGCGGCCGGTGAAAGTCAGAATCTCGCGCGGCGTCGCGGCCATCAGGCGCGAGGTGCGTAGGCCGGCGTCGCGGGCTTCAACGATCTGGCTCGCAGCCCAGATCAGCACGTCGGCATCCCAGATTGTCGCCATGCCGTGCTCGGGCACCGCCTCGACGCGAATGGCGATCTCGTTCATGCGGAAATCGATCGGCGTCGTGCGGTGGGTCTTGGCGAGGCTGAAGAACGGATAGGCCATGAGGTCCTGCGCGTCCCTCGGCGCGAGGTCGCCGGGCAGAGCCCGGAAGAGTTCGAGCTGCTCGCGCTCGGAGCGGGGGCGATGGCGCAGGGACATGACGGGAGGGCTCAGCGGCGGGCCTGGCCGGCTTGTGCCGGTGTGATGGAAGGATGGCGCTTGGCTGGAAGCACCTGGCCGACGCCCGGGTCCGAGGTCGACACTTTGGCGCCCAGTTCGACCCAGGCCTGCAGGTCATCGACCCGGTAGACAACGCGGCCACCGAGCTTGGAATAGCGCGGGCCGGTGCCATAGATGCGGTGCTTCTCAAGCGTGCGGCCCGAGAGACCAAGGAATCGGGCGGCTTCTGGTGTGCGCAGATAGCGCGGCGGGAGATGGGAGAGTGCAGCGGACATGAGCGAACTCCGTGATGCCGAGGATGGCTGCCGGGTATCGGCGGCCGTTGGCGATCACGGTGGCGAAGCAGACGGGCGTAGGGGGATGGTGAAGATGGGCGGCGCCGAATTCGCCACCCCGCACGGCAACGGCGATCTGGGGCGTCGCCCGATCAATCCGGCCGGTGTGGACCGAGGAGGTTGCGATAGCCGCCGCGCGTCATGGCGAAGCCGGTGCGCGCCAGGCGGATGACCGTGTCGCGGAGGGACGAGGTCTTCCAGGGTTCGGAGGTGAGACGGCTTGGGTCGAACATAGCTTCGGCAATGGCGCGATAGCTGGCGCCGGCCAGCCGAGCGTCGACCGCGCGCAGAGCAGAGACCAAGCGGTCGACGCGACGAAGCGGACTTGGCGGTGTTCGAGGCCGCCCATACGTGATGTATCGCCAAAAGCGCAATGTCGCGTCAGCGCGTTGCGGCGCAGTGGGGTCGAGCGCGATGAGCGCCACCATCGGCGTTGCACCGCTCGACGGATCGATCAGCCAGAGCTGGTGGCGGATCGCGTGGTCTCTGATCAGCAGATGCGCGCCATCCTCGGCATCGCGCCGCAAGAGTTCGCCCGGCAAATCCGCGAGCGAGATGGACGGCGTTTCCGTTCCGGCTGGCGCCGCTGTCAGAACGATGACCGACGCCAGTTCGTCGGCGCGCCAGAAAACGGCGGCGTCATCGGCGCGTCGGTTTGGGTCGGCCAGGAAATCGCAACCCCCAGCGCCGGGCGGGGCCATCGGTCCCGTCATCGGCTTGGGCTGGGGCGGTATCGTACGCGATCCGATAGTCAAGGTTGCGACGCAGGAACTCCCAGGCGAGGCCGGCGGGCTCCATGGCGGTCGCGTATTGATAGGCGGTTCGCGACCGCCAATCCGCCTTCGACATGGCACGTCTCCTTGCGAGGGATCACGGGATGCCTGGGGTAGTGCACGGCTAATCTGTGTCGTCGGTCGCGCGGTTTGCAGGCTGCGAGTCGGCATCCGGTCATGCCCAAACCGGATCGGCGGCTTTCAGGAACGCCGTAAAGCCGGAAGCACGCGTCTGATGGAAGACTGACGCCGGAGCCGCCGATCGCCGTCGTCAGCGCGGCGAGCGAAGCAGGTCGCGATAGCCGTGTTCGGTGAGCCAACGGGCGCGCGCCAGGTGCGTCTCGTGGGCGCGCCGCGCGCGGTCCGGTTCCAGCGCCGGGTCGAGGTCAAGCACGATGCGCGCAACCTCCTCCCAGGGGGCTCCCTCGGACGTAGCATCGAGCAACCGGAGATAGGTAGGCAGATGCGCCCGGTCGTAGTCCGTCACCTGGGCACTCGTTGGCGCGGTCTCGGCGATGGGAGGAGCAGGCTGAGAGGGCATGATATTCTCGTGTTTCCCCATGAAGGAGGACCGACATTCCCCAAGCTGGGACGCCGATCCTGGAACGCGTCGGTGGCCAAGCCGGTCGGTAGCGCTCCGCGTATTATAGTGCGTAGCGCCAAAATACGCGATGAGTGTCCATCCTGTGGATGGATATTCGACAGGTGTTCGGAGACAATCTTCGCCGATTTCGCACGCAAGCCGGCCTCAGCCAAGAGGCCGTCGCTGAACGAATGGGCGTGGACCGGGCGTATGTCAGCAGTATGGAACGCGGCCAACAGAACGTCACGCTCCTAACGCTATGGCATACGGCGCAGGCGCTCGGAGTAAAGCCTGTTGACCTCATCGACGAAGACTTCGCCGCTGCCGGCGACAGTGACGCACCTGAAGGTTCGTCGCCGTCATAGATATCGTGGCGAAAAAATACCCCGCCCGGAGGACCGGGCGGGGTGTTGCAGCGGGTCCGGCTCAGTCGCCGTTCGGCTTGCGGCTGCGGGACCAGATGAGGGTGTAGCCTTCACCGTCCTCGTCGTCGAAGAGGTTGGCGTAGATCGGCGCGTTGAACGAAGGATCGTCCAGCTTGACCGAGAGGTAGTCGCGGCCCTCGTTGGAGCGCTTCGACCAGGCGGCCCCGATCTCGGCGCGGCCGACATAGACCCGATGGCTGGGGGCGTTGTCGTTGGCCCGGTTGGTCTCGGGGACGATGCGGACACCCTTGGTCTGGACGCTCAGAGTGACGATCTCGCCCTGGAACTCGCTGCCGGACTTCTTGAAAGAACCGATGTTAGCCATGTCACTTCTCCTTAGCTGTTTCGAGCCCGCGACCACCGCGGCCTCGATGGCGATCGGGAGGCCGGAGGCGATCGACGACGCACCCGTAGCTCGGGGTCCCCATCGCGCCTGCGCGATGGGGTGAGCCGGGCCGGAGCGCAGCGGAGGATGGCGGCGGTGAGACTTTCTTGCCTCGCGAGGAATGGGCGAAGCCCAGGGGAAGAAAGTCGATCCGTCCGCCGTTGCGGATCAGGCGATCGAGGCGCAGCCGTCCTTCGGCTAGATCAAGCCATGGAGAGGCCACGTGGCGCGCGCACCGAACAGCATCCTCGGGAGAAGACGTGGCGGACGTCGAACGCCATGCACAAGAGGCCCGGCTTTCCAGGCGAAGAATAAGGAAACCCTGGCGTACAGAAAGGATGACGTCACGACCTGACCCATCCGGACAGACGGAGGTGCTGCCGAGAGAACGTGTCTCTGTCGGCCTAGAGGCGCCGGCCAACCCGAGCGCTGCAAGAACTGCCGCGTTCTCGGTCACGCGGACGAGCGGTCATCGCATCGATATCCAACTGATCGACGATGAAGCGTAGGTTCACCCTTCCTTGGTTGCGGCCGCCAGTGGAAGCGATACCGGACCGCCCGCAACGCGCCGTTCAACGTTCGGCGGGACAAACAGCGTCATGCGCACCCAGGCCGTGCCGCCGACGAGAACAGCGCCGACGACGGCAAAGGCCTCGCGCCAGCCTTCGGACGGCACGCCGATATGGGCGAGCCCAAGCGTCGCATGATAACCGGCAATGGTGGCCGGCACGGCAAAGAGGAGCGCGATTGCGGCGCGGACGAGCGGCGTTCGCACCGTCGCGAAGGCGATCTGTCCGATCGCAAGCGTCGCGCCGCCGGCGAGGATGGCGACGATGATGGCGCCGATCACGCCGGAGCCGGTGTGAAAGGCGGCGAGGCCGGCAGTCAGGCCCGCGAAGAACGGGAGGGCGTAGACCGCGAGCGTGAACAGCAGCCAGCAGAAGAAGCCGATGCCGACAGCACTGAGAACGATACCGACGATGATCATGGTGGATATCTCCGTGACAATGGGTCGAACGGTCGCGCCTTCCACCACCACCACGGCGCAACATGGAGTATAGCTGAAGACGATGGGCGGCGGCAGCGAAAATCCGGTCCGGATCTCCGTGCCGCCGGGCGTGGCTGCCGTCCCTTCAGCGTTGGAAGGGGTCGAATTCGTGGATGATGGTGGCAGGATCGCCGTCATATTCGGCGGACGGCATGACGCCGAATTCGCCGTTGCCGGCCTGGAAGACGGTGATGCAGACCATGAGCGTGGTGGCGAGGTTCCAGCCACGGGCGTGTGCGATTGAAAGGGCTTGAGACATTGTTCCGGCTCCTGTCTTGGAGGCGGGGACCATCCCCGCGCGACAGGCGCCCGATGTGTCCGGCCAAGGGCCGCAATCACCGCGCAGGCGAAGCCGGAGAGGCCGCACGCTTGCGTAGCGGACCCTTCACGGGTTGATGGCGTCAGGCCATGGGCTGGACCAAGGATTGCGCCAATGAGAGCGGGGTGGACCTCGCGCGCCATCGGAGCGGCACGACACGAGGGTCCAGCCATCCTCGCGGACAACATGACGCGGCGACCGATAGTCGCCAGAATGGGCGGAGCCCTCCAACAGGCGAGATGACCGAATGAAGAAGCACTACGAGAAGATCGATCTGCCGGTCTCGGTGATCCGGCGCTATCTCGAGCCTGGCCCGATCGTGCTGGTGTCCTCGGCGTGGGGTGACGAGAAGAACATCATGACCATGGGCTGGTACACGGTCATGGAGTTCATGCCCTCTTTGGTGGGCTGCGTGATCGCCGGCGGCAATCACAGCTTCAATCTCATCAGAGGCAGTGGGGAATGCGTGATCAATGTTCCGACGACGGCGCTGGTCGACGAGGTCGTGGGGATCGGCAACTCGTCGGGAGCATCAATCGACAAGTTCGAGACGTTCAAGCTGACGGCGGACCAGGCAGAACAGGTGAAGGCGCCGCTGATCAGGGAGTGCTATGCCAATCTCGAATGTAAGCTCGCTGATGGCAGCCTGATCGACAAATACAATTTCTTCATCTTCGAGGTCGTCAAAGCGCATGTGGCGACGTCGCCGAAACACCCCGAGACTCTGCACTATACTGGCGATGGGGTGTTCATGGTTTCGGGAAAGATCATCAGCCGTCGCGGGAAGTTCAAGCCCGAGATGCTGTAGCTTTGGCGTTGTCTCCCGCTTCGGAGGCGTCGATCGGCCAATCGAAGGTTAGCGGCGCTTACGCGCCGCCGTTGCCGAATTTCCAGACCGGGATGCCGAACTTCCTGGCCTTGTCGGCGAGGTTCTCCTGAATGCCGGTGCCGGGGAACACCATGACCCCGATCGGCAGGACCTCCAGCATCTGGTCGTTGCGCTTGAACGGCGCGGCCTTGGCGTGCTTGGTCCAGTCGGGCTTGAAGGCGATCTGCGGCACCTTGCGGTGATCGGCCCAGCGGGCGGCGATGCGCTCGGCACCCTTCGGCGAACCGCCGTGCAGCAGCACCATGTCGGGATGCTTTGTGTGGACCTTGTCGAGCTTGTCCCAGATTAGGTGATGATCGTTGAAGTCGAGGCCCCCGGTGACGGCGATCTTCGGGCCGGCGGGCAATAGCACCTCGTTTTCGGCTCGGCGCCTGGCGGCGAGGAAGTCCCGGCTGTCGATCATGGCCGAGGTCAGCGTGCGGTGGTTGACCATCGACCCTGCGCGCGGCCGCCAGGCCGAATGGGTGTGGTGCTCGAACTGGTCGGCGGCCTGGTCGCGGAAGAACTCCATGCTGTTGCGGCGTTCGATCAACGTCTGCCCCTCGGCGGTGAGGCGCTCCAGTTCGACCGAGCGGATCTCGGAGCCGTCCTGCTCCTTCTGGCTCCGCCGCTGCGCCTGCTCATTGTCGTCCAGTTCGCGCTCGATGCGGCCGACGGCGCGGTGGAAAAGATTGACGGTTGACCAGAGCAGGTCTTCGAGGTCGGGTTCGAGGCGGGTGTCCGCCAAGGTGACGACCAGGGCGTCGAAGATGTCGGCGACGGCACCGGCGACGGCGTTGCCTTCGGGCAGCGGTCTCGGGTCGGGCTCGTCCTGGAAGGGGCGATAGCCGTAGAGCTGGAGTTCGGCGAGAACGTGATCGGTCGGGGATGAGGTGTGCGGCGGCTCGTAGCCGTTGTCGTCGTGTTCGGTCGTCATGGTGCTTCCCTTCGTCGGATCGACCGCGCCCATCGCGGCCTTCTTGGCGACGAAAGGCGGCGGGCGGACCGGACCTGCACCCGGAGCAAAGCGGAGGGCCGAAGCGAAGCGGAGGATGGCGGGGGCCGGCTATTTTGCCTCGCGATGTAAAGGCGGCTTGCCGCCGACGGAAAATAGTCGGCCATCCGCCATTGCCGGGCCGGGCCGTTTGCCGCCCCGATCGCCCTCTCAGAAGGCCGTGGGCGCGGTCCTCTCCGACAAAACAGGGAAGCTACCCCACGATCCGATGCGACATGAGACCCGCGCCTCAGCAGGCCTCATCTCTCCGTTCCGGTTGATGCGGCCAATTCCTTGAAGCAAGCGACATCTTCCGGAGCGATCTGCACCCGCGTTGCTGCCCGCAGCGCATCGATGCCGAGCGTGCGGAGATCCTCGTTGAAGTCGCCCAGTCGTGGCGACAGGGTTATCGCCTCGATCCCGGCCTCGTTCGCCCGGTCGATCAGCCTGGCCGTCGCACTGTCCCCGGCCGGATCGTCATCGCGGGCGATGTAGAGGCGGCGCAGCGTTGCCGGGAACAGAACTGCGGCCAGATGCGCGGCCGAGAGTGCGGCCACCATCGGCATGGTGGGCAGGACGCATCGGAGCGACAGCATGGTCTCGATGCCTTCGCCTGCCGCCATGACATCGTGCGCCACATCGAAACGGACGGTGTTGCCGAGGAGGTGGCCCATCGCTCGCCTCGGCGTGTCGATCGGCGCCTTGTCCCGCCCTGGCGGGTCGAGCCAAGTGCGATGCACCCCGGTGATCTGGCCGGCAAGATCGGTGACGGCTGCGATCATCGCCGGCCAGGTCTCAGTCGGGGAATGCCGATCCGGACGGTAGTAGCAGCGTGGGTGGAAGCGGAGGCTTCCGGTTCCGTGCAAAGCCGTAATGCCGCGTTTGCGCAAATACGTTTCGACGATTGTGCCCGAAATCGGCTGTGCCATGGCGAAGAGACGGCGTGCTGATTCCGGCGATCCCGCCGGTGCGGACGATGGACGCCGCCCATGGCCTGATTCTGGCTCCGATCTCGGTAGGCTGAGAAAGTGGCGGGCCTCATTGGCGACATCGCGAAAATCGGCAAGGCCACAGCTCTCGCGGATGACATCGAGGAGGTCGCCGTGATCGCCGGTCGCCGCGTCCGTCCATTTGCCGGCTGCACCATTTCCGGATTCCGGTCCTTTCAGCCGGACGAACAGGGAGCGGCCGGGTGCATTCCTCACGTCGCCGACCAGCCAGTAGCGGCCCTCGCGGCGACCGTTGGAGAGATAATGGCGGCACACCGCCTCGGCATCGCGCGCGAGACGGTGCGCCAGGTCGGCGGCATCGAGCGCCATAGTTACGCCGCCGCCCGCTCGGCGACGCGCGCGAGCGGATAGCGTTCCAGCACCTTCGCCAGGATCGCCGGGCCCGCCGCGTCGGTCGGGACGAACATCCTGAGCTTCCACGAGATGATCTCATGGAACAGGCCGTAGGCTCGCAGCCGGTCACGCATCGCGTCGGTGAAGCCGGTCAGTTCGATGCGGCCCACGCCCATGACGCGTACGCGGCGAAGCTGAAGCCCTTCGGCAAGATCGAGGATGGTCCTGCCATCCATCAGCGCGGTGAAAGCGTCATCGGCCGACAGGTTCGACGGGCCGGTTTCAAGCGCACTGGCCACCCATGCCGGGGAGACCTTGCGACCGACGATGCGCTCCCCGGTATCGGTCAGGAGCCGATAGACCCGCGTCGACTCGTTCGGCAGTCGCTTCCAGATCGGCAGCAGCAACCCGGCAACGATATGAATCTCGCTGTCGGTGAATTCGGGCACCTCGGCGAGTTCCGCCGCCCAGGCGTGGGCGAAGGTCTCGCGGTCGGCCTCCCGCCAATGGGTCTGGGGCATCGTCGCCAGCGGCATGGCGGGATGCTCCATCGGCCGAATAAGCCGCACGCGACGTTCGACCTCGCCATCGTCGAGCATCAGACTCGGCGCGGGAACCTGCACGGCGGCACGTCCTGACTGGCTGTTGACCAGCAGGATGGCGCGCGGATCGGAAAGCCGATCGAGCGCCATGTCGAGCGTGACCGGGCGGTTGCGCTCGCGCTGCGTGATGGTGAGCAGGCGGGTTTCCGCCGAGGTGCCGGGGTGCGTGTAGATCGTCTGCCGGCCGGTGACGACGAAGCTCTCCGCCGTCAATGTCTCCAACCCGACATCATAGGTGCCGCTGGCGATCGCGCCTTCGATGCGGGCGGTCAGGAGCTGCTCGAACGCCGTGAAGAGGATGTTCTGCAGGTCGATGGTCAGCGCCAGCAGCCTGTTGAGGAACGTGGTGATCGGCGGCAACTCGTCCTTGATCCCGGTGCTGTCGGTGAGCTTGAGGCCGGTCGCATCCTCGAAGACCTGGAGCGAGCAGCTTTCGACCTTGCCGATGACCAGTAGGACGTAGAGCTGGCGCAGAGCATCCCGTGCGTAGTGACTCTCCAGATTATCCTCAGGCCTGAACAGCCCCTGTCCGCCAGTCTGGCGCTGGCCCTTGGTGATGGCGCCGAGCGTGTCGAGGCGACGTGCGATGGTGCTCAAGAAACGCTTCTCGGCCTTCACATTGGTCGCGATGGGCCGGAACAGCGGCGGCTGCGCCTGGTTCGTCCGGTTCGTGCGCCCGAGCCCCTGGATCGCGGCGTCGGCCTTCCATCCGGCCTCCAGCAGATAGTGGACCCGCAGGCGGCGGTTCTTCGCCGATAGTTCGGCATGGTAGGAGCGACCCGTGCCGCCGGCTTCCGAGAAAACAAGAATGCGCTTCTCGTCATCCATGAACGCCTGCGTCTCGGCGAGGTTGGCCGAGCCGGCACGGTTCTCGACGGCGAGGCGGTCGACGCCGTCCGATCCGGTCTTGCGGACGATGCGGCGGGACCGGCCCGTCACCTCGGCCACCATGTCCGTGCCAAATCGCTGGACGATCTGGTCGAGCGCGCCATGGACCGGCGGCAGCGACGCCAGCTTCTCGATCAGCCGATCCCGGCGGGCGACGGCCTCCCGGCTCTGCACGGGCTGGCCATCGTGATAGACCGGGCGCGACGACAGATTACCCTCGCTATCGGTGAACGGCTCGTAGAGCTGGGTCGGG
>Ga0316231_1003180_pt1 | contig 14727 bp, 15 predicted proteins | sample TBH18027metaG_FD_206002 | JGI IMG/M metagenome (GOLD analysis project Ga0316231, IMG submission 206002) | Freshwater microbial communities from Trout Bog Lake, Wisconsin, USA - TBH18027 | ecosystem: Environmental > Aquatic > Freshwater > Lake > Hypolimnion/Profundal zone | place: USA: Wisconsin...
ACAAAGAGGTAGGTTTTCCACGCGTTACTCACCCGTCTGCCATGCACCTTGCGGCACATCCGACTTGCATGTGTTAGGCACGCCGCCAGCGTTCATTCTGAGCCAGGATCAAACTCTCATGTTTAATCTTTTAAGCTCTCGACGACCTTCCCTCGCGGGAGGACCGTCACGCTTGCTTGTTGGAAGCCTCGATTTTCATCGAGACCTTTCAATGCATTTCCATTCTCTTTATCCGGCTTTCAAAGACGCCCGGACAGCCAGGACCACACCCCGAAGGGCCGCCCACTTGCTTCCGTTTGCCACAACCTCGATCGCGGCAGACATTCAGATTACCTTGAAGTCACAACATGGCAACAGAAAATAATTGCCGCAGGGGCGAGGACAGTGGATCCGGGTGGAGGCTGCGTTTGTAACCATACCTATTGCAGCGCTTGCATTATCGCGATGCTTCAATATTTTTCTGCCAGGCGAGCCCCGCCGCGACGTCCGCGGCGATCTGCGCGCGCAGTTCATCGAGGTTGGCGAACTTGCGCTCTCCCCGCAGGCGATGGAGGAAGCGCACCTGCAGCTGGGCGCCGTAGAGGTCCCCTTCGAAGCCGGGCAGGAAGGTCTCGACGGTGACGGCCGTGCCGCTGAAGGTGGGCTTCTCGCCGACGTTGGTAAGGCCGGGGGTGGGGCCGGACAGGTGCGGGCCCACCACCTCGGTGACGTAGACGCCATGGGCGGGCAGCTGCTCCTGTTCCCACGCGAGGTTGGCGGTGGGAAAGCCAAGATGCCGGCCCCGCCGGTCGCCTTCCACGACGATGCCCGTCAGGGCGTAGGGATGGCCCAGGAGGGTCGCGGCCTCCTCGGCGTCGCCCTTGTCGAGGGCCGCACGGATGCGGGAGGAGGAGAGGTGCCCGCCATCCTTGGCGCGCAGGGCGTGGGAGCGGATCTGGCAATCATGGTCGCGGCCCCAATCGGTGAGGGTCTGCAGGTCTCCGGTGCGGTCCTTGCCGAAGCGGAAGGCCCGGCCCACGTGGAGCTCCCGGGGCTGCAGGGCCCGGTGGAGGCCGTGCAGGAAGGTCTCGGGGGTCATCTCGGAAAAGGTCCGGCTGAACGGGATCACCCACGCCAGGTTCATGCCGGCGGCCTCGAAGGACGCCAGGCGCTGCGCCACGGTCATCAGCAGCTTGGGACGCCGCTCGGGGGCCACCACCACGGTGGGGTGGGGGTCGAAGGTGACGACCACGGCGGGGAGTCCCTGCACCCGGGCCTCAGCCGACGCGCGCTCCAGGAGCTCGCGATGGCCGGCGTGCACGCCGTCGAAGGTGCCCAGGGTCAGAATGCACGCCCCCGCGACGGGGGCGGAATCCAGGGTGTGGCGCCAGACTTGCATCATGAAGGGTTCTCCCCGTGTTGCGGCCAGATAAGGCTAGCGCCAATGCACCCCGCCAGCACCGCCCCGATGAAGGCCAGGGAAAATTCGATGGAGAGTTCCAGGAAGGGCCCCAGGCACATCTTCAGGCCCACGAAGGCCAGGATCAGGGCCACCCCGAACTTCAGGCGGTGGAAGCTGTCCACCATGCGCGCCAAGAGGAAGTAGAGGCTGCGCAGGCCCAGGATGGCGAAGATGTTCGAGGTGTAGACGAGGAACGGATTGCGGGTCACCCCCAGCACGGCGGGAATGGAATCCACGGCGAACAGGACGTCGGTGGCCTCCACGATGACCAGCACCAGGAGCATGGGGGTTGCCCGCCCGCGGCACCAGGGACGGTTGAAGCCCCCTTCGGGATCGAACGGGACGAGCCTGCGGAAGACGCGGGCGACGAGTCCGCCGCGGGGATCGTGGGGCCGGGTCTCCCCGGCCAGGAGCAGCTTCAGGCCGGTGTAGAGCAGGAAACCGCCGAAGACGAACACCATCCACGTGAACCGCTCGAGCAGGGCCGTGCCGGCCAGGATCATGGCGGCCCGCATCGCCAGGGCCCCCAGCACGCCCCAGTAGAGGATGCGGTGCTGGTGCCGGGGCGGGACCTGGAAGGCGGTGAAGAGCAGGATGAAGACGAAGAGATTGTCGACGCTGAGTGCCTTCTCCAGGAGGTAGCCGGTCAGGAACTCCGCGGCCCGGACCCCGCCCAGGCAGCGCCACAGCAGGAGGTTGAAGCCCAGGGCCAGGGCGATCCAGACACCGCTCCAGAGCGCGGCCTCCCGCAGGGTCGGGGCGTGGGCGTCCCGGTTGAACACGCCCAGATCCAGGGCCAGGACGAGGAACACGAGGAGGTGGAAGCCCACCCAGGCCCACCAGGGCGCGGAAGTCAACAGGCCATGGATCAAGGTCCCTCCCCGGAAAGGCAGTGTAACCTCCAGGCTGGCCCTGCGGTATGGTGGGACCTCCCTGTTCCACCGACCTGAAAGCGAAAGCCATGAGCGTGCCCCGATTCTTCGTCCCCCACACCGACCTGCCCCGGGAAGGGGTCCAGGTGGTCCTCAGCGCGGCCCAGGCGCGCCATCTCTGGGTGCTGCGGCTGCCCCAGGGGTCGGCCCTGGAGCTGCTCCTGCCCTCCGGCCCCTGGAAGGCCGACCTCTCCGAGACCCGCAAGGACAACGCCCTGGCGCGCCTGGTGGCGCCCCTCCGGGAAAACCGCGAGGCGGCCATCGCCATCGAAGCCTACATCCCGATCACGGCCCAGCTGTCCCTGCTGGACGACCTCATTCCCCCGCTGGTCGAGCTGGGCGTGAGCCTGATCCAGCCTGTGGCCTTCCGCCGGAGCGAATTCGACGCGGAGAAGACCGCGGCCCGCTTCGAGCGCTGGCAACGGATCGTCCAGGGGGCCTGCGAGCAGAGCCACCGCTCGAAGGTTCCCGCCTTCAACCCGCCGGTGCCCTTCGAGACCCTCCTCTCGGTGGCCACCCCCCAGCGCTGGGTGGCCTACGAGGTGGCCTCGGGGCAGCCCAACCCCTCCCTGCGGGAAGGCCCCATCGCCTTCACCAGCGGCCCCGAAGGCGGCATCACCGATGGCGAATTCGCCGCGCTCACGGGGGCCGGATGGCAGCCGGTGACCCTGGGCGGAAGCATCCTGAGGGCCATCACCTGTCCCGTGGCCATGCTGGGCGCGATCCGGTTCCAGGCTCCTGAATGAATCGTTGTGACAAAAACCTCACCACTGGCATCTAAGCCCTGACGGAGGATCCACCATGGCCTTGGGAACACGTTTGCTGGCAACGATCTTTGCGACCATCGGTCTCGCGGCATCGGGAACGGACCTGGCGCCCGGGATGAAGGCGCCGGCCTTCAGCGCGCCGGACCAGGACGGCAAGGTCGTCAGCCTCTCGGACTTCCTGGGCAAGAAGAACGTGTGTCTGTATTTCTACCCCAAGGACGACACGCCGGGGTGCACGGCCGAGGCCTGCTCCCTCCGGGACGGCCACGGCGCGATCCTGGCCGCGGGCGGTGTGGTGCTGGGGGTGAGTGCGGACGACACCCGGAGCCATGCGGCCTTCGCGGCCAAATTCTCCCTCAACTTTCCCATCCTGGCCGACCCCGACAAGAAGATCATCGAAGCCTATGGGGTGAAGATGCTGGCCCTGCCCCTGGCCAAGCGCGTCACCTTCATCATCGACAAGGCCGGGGTCATCCGGAGCGTGGTGAAGGACGTGAACACGAAGCAGCACGACCAGCAGGTGCTGGAACTCCTCAAGGCGCTATAGCCCTGCTGGCGTATCCGGCTTTACGTTCGGCCCGCGCCCCCAGTCGGCGGCATCAGGCCAGGATGCATTAATGGAATTTTGATAGACATGGGGGCGATCTCAACATCGCCTTCACGCCGCTCCTCCGATCTTGTGGTTGCCGGGTGTTCACATGAGTGCGCCACCCGGCAGGACGCTCATCCACCACAGCGTGAAGGAGAGATCGATGTCCGGCATCCCCAGAACCACCATCGACGACGCCATCCCTTCCAGGCCCTGGTCGGCCCTGCGTCGCCTATGGGGTATGGCCCACGCCCTCGTGGCCGGGCCCAAGCCCATGGAAAAGGATGACCTGGGCGTCACCTCCGGGACCGGCCCGGGGCCCCTGTCCGAAGGCAAACCCTCACGGCCTTAGGGCTGTTGGTGCCCGGCACGGCCATGGGGCCAAGCCGAGGCCCCGACGGTGCTGGCTCGTATTCCTGGGACGGCCTCCTGGAAGGCATCCAGGGTCCCAACCCTCCAGGCCGTCACCTCCCTTTTCTCTGGAGCTTTCATGCGCATCCACCTGACCGCCCTGCTGGCGGCGGCCGCGGCCTTGCCCGGCCTCAGCCAGAGCCCGCTTCCGCTTCCGGTGCCGCCCAAGGCGGCGGAGCCCTTCGCCTTCGCGGATTTCTCTTGGCAGAACGGACACTGCCGGCAGAACGAGGCCATCCTGGAGTCCAAATACTTCACGGGGGAATTCCGGGCCGACATGAATGCGGTCTATGACTTCAACCACCCGGTGGACCACACCCTCGTCGGCGGGGGCGATGGCCGCACCGACGAGGTGCAGGTCCAGCAGCTGGGCATCGGCGGGGACTTCCACTGGGAGAACGTGAGGGGCCGGGTCCTCACCCAGTTCGGAATGAACTCCACCATGGTGCCCCGCAACGATCCCAGCACCACCAACGGCCAGTGGGATGCCCAGACCGCCTATCGGTACGTGTCCGAAGCCTACGGCGGCTACCACTGGGACAAGCTGAACGGCATCAATCTCGATGCGGGCATCTTCATGAGCTACATCGGGCTGTTCAGCTTCTACAACTTCGACAACTGGGCCTACCAGCCCTCGTACCTGTCGGCCAACACGCCGTGGTTCTTCAACGGGCTCCGGCTCCAGGTCTACCCCAGCGACAAGCTTAAGGTCGAGTTCTGGCTCACCAACGGCTGGCAGTCGTACAACATGATGAACCGGAGCCCGGGCGTGGGAGGCGTCCTCGAGTGGCACCCGAACGGGAGCGTCGTGTTCATCGGCAACGAATACCTGATCGGAAGGGATACCTACGGCTCGCCCCAGACGACGCGGCGCCACTCGGACAACAGCCTTGAGGTGAAGTACTACGACCATCCCAACGACTTCCTGTCCAAGATGGCCTTCTCCTTCACCCTCGACCTGGGGGACTGCAACGGCGGCGGCGTGAGCCGGAACGGCGCCGGAGGGACCAAGGAATACTTCGCGGGGTGGATGCTCTACAACCGGTTCTGGTTCAACCATGACCATGAGGCGATCACCCTGGGCGGCGGCGCCATCACCAACCCGGGGCGCTACCTGGTGCTCCTGCCGCCCATCAACGGGGCCAACGCGGCCACCGGCACCCCCTACTTCACGGAGAACCCCGGCGATCCCTTCCATGCCTGGGATTTCACCGTCACCTATGACGTCATGCCCAATCCTTTCCTCACCCTCCGGACCGAGTTCGGCCGGCGGGTGGCAAGTGTGCCCTACTTCGGGGGCCCCGGAGGCGTCACGCCTCCTGGCGGCAATCAGGGCACGCCCGGCTCGGTCGTGTCCGGCTGGGCCCCCGATCTGGTACGCGGCCAGAGCACCCTCACCGCGGCACTGATGGTCAAGTTCTGACCACCCCCGGCTCATCCGAGCCTCACTGAAAGGAACCCCGATGTTCGCCACCCCGTTCCTCCTCACGGCCGTCCTGTCCCTGGCGCCCCAGGCGGGAACTACACCCCAGGCCGTCAACGCCCGGTGCCCCGTCACGGGGCAGGACGTCCGGAACCACCTCCTCTACCACCATGTCACCGTCCGGAACCGCGCCTACTACGTCGCCAGCCGCGAGGCGGCCGCAAGGCTCCGGCAGAGTCCGGATGCCTTCCTCGCCAAGGACGGCACGCCCCTCCTCGAAGTCCGGTAGCCCTCCCCTTGTGGCCTGTCCCGAGTCCCGTCCATGCTCCTGCCTCCTCCGCCCCCAGCCATCCAGGCCCCAGCGCCCTCGGACCTGCCCGCCCAGCTCACCCTTGGGGAAGCGCTCCGGATCTTCCGGCAGCGGGGCCTGGACCTTCTGCTCGCGGAGGCGGCCGTGGGCCAGGCCGAGGGCGACCTTCGGAGCGCGGGCGCGCTCCCGGCGCCCACGCTGGGACTCTCCACCGGCAGGACCCAGGGCTACGTGCCCACCCTGCCCGGGCAATCGGTCCATGCCTATGGCGCCAGCCTTGAGGATGGCGGGGCGGTGGACGACCTCGTGGCCGGGCGCAGGCGCCTCAGGCTCCGGGCCGCGGATGCGGCCCTGCGCGCGGCCCGCCTGGGCCGGGAGGATGCCCTGCGCACGGTCGGGACGCTGGTGAAACAGCAGTTTGTCCAGGCGGCCCTGGCCCGCCTGAATCTGGAGCTGGCGACCGAGACCCGGGCTTCGGCCCGCCGGACCCTGGACCTGGTCCGGAAGACCTGTGCGGCGGGGGCGACCTCCGAAGTGGATGTGGCTCGAGCCGAAGTCGCCAGCCTCGAGACCGAACAGGGCCTTGAAAGCGCACGCCAGAACCTGGAACTCGCCCAGGCCAGCCTGAACTTCCTGCTGGGCGGCAGGGGCCCGGTGCCGGCCTTCGAGGCCACCGGCACCTTCGACCATCCGCCGCTGCCGCCAGAACTGGCGTCCACCACGCCCCAGCGTCTCCTGGGACTCGCCCGCGCCCACCGTCCCGACCTGGCCGCGGCCCGGGCCCTGGAGGAAAGGGGCCAGGCCGCCGTCGCCCAGGCCCGCCGGGAGTGGGTGCCGCAGACCGGCTGGAGCCTTGCCGTCAACCAGCAGGGCTCCGGCGAGAACGCCCTGCAGCCCCGCACCTGGACCCTGGGACTCTCCATCGCGTTGCCCTCCCCCCGGAAGGTCGAGGGGGACACCTCCCGGGCCCGGGCGGACCTGAGGGTCCAGGCTCTGACCCGCGGGAAGGCCGAGGCCCAGGCCGCCCTGGACGTGGCTTCCGGCTGGGCCACGTTCCAGTACGGCCAGGCGCACCTGGCCCGCATGGAGGGCCGGCTCCTCACCCAGGCCCGAAGGAGCTATGACGCCGTGCAGTTCCAGTACGAGCGCGGCGCGGCCTCGCTCCTGGACGTCCTGGACGCCCAGCGCACCTGGATCGCCACCCGCAACGAATATGTCCAGAACCTGAACGACTACTGGAACGGCCTGTTCGGACTGGAACAGGCCGTCGGCAAGGAGTTTTCCAGATGAAGGCGCATCCCCTCTTCGCGATGGCGGCCCTGGCGCTGGCCGGTGCCTGCGGGCACCCCTTCGGCCCTGTGGCCGGAACGCCGCCGCCCGGAGAACTCTGGCTGACCCCGGAGCAGAACCGGTTGGCCCAGATCACCGTGGAACCGGTGGCGGAACAGCCCGTGGGCGGGGTCATCCAGACCGTGGGCCGCCTGACCTTCGACGACCGCCGCGTCTCCCACATCTTCTCGCCCGTGAACGGCCGGGTGACCCGCCTCATGGTGGACCCGGGTCAGCGGGTCAGGGCCGGCCAGACCCTGGCCCTCATCGATGCCCCGGACCTGGGCACCGCCCTGTCCGATGCCCGCAAGGCCCAGGCCGCGTACGCGGCCGCGGAGCGGGAATACGCTCGCCAGAAGGAGCTCTTCGAGGCCCATGCCGGCGCCCGGCGGGACCTGGAGGCCGCCGAAGCCGCCTTCCAGACCGCCCTGGCCGAGCGCGACCGCGCCGAGCAGCGCGCGGCCTCCCTCTATGCCCCGGACGCCAAGGGCGTGAGCCAGGGCTTCCAGCTCAAGGCGCCCATCGCGGGGGAAGTGATCGCCCGGGCCGCGAACCCCGGCGTGGAGGTGCAGGGCCAATACGGGGGCGGCACGGCCGCCGAACTCTTCACCATCGGAGAACTGGACGAACTCTGGGTCCTGGCCGACCTGTACGAGGCGGACCTCTTCCGGGTGAGGGTGGGCAGCCCGGTCACCGTGGCCATGGCCGGTGCGCCGGGCCAACCGGTCCGCACCCGGGTGGCGTGGGTGGCCTCGGTCCTGGATCCGGCCACGCGCACCGCCAAGCTCCGCTGCACCCTCCCCAATCCCGGACGCCGCTTCAAGCCTGAAATGTTCGCCCAGGTCTCCGTGGCGGTCGAACCCGGGCGGGCCCTGGCCATTCCCCGGGACGCGGTCGCCCGGATCGGCAGTCAGGTGTTCGCCTTCGTGGACCTGGGCGTACGCGCCGATGGCGTGCGGCGCTTCGAGGCCCGCCCCGTGCAGGTGGACGAGCAGGCCCCGGGCGCGTGGGTCCCGGTCAAGGCGGGACTCCGGTCCGGCGAGGGCGTCGTCACCCGGGGGGCGCTGTTCCTGGCGGGGATGACCTGATGCGGGCCCTGGTTCAGCTTGCCCTCCGGAACCCGGCGTTCATCCTGGTGCTGGCCGGGCTCCTGGCCATCGCCGGCTTCCTGGCGTACCGGCATCTGGACATCGAGGCCTATCCCGATCCGGTCCCCCCCCTGGTCGAGGTCATCACCCAGCCCAACGGCTGGAGCGCCGAGGAAGTCGAGCGCATGGTCACCGTCCCCCTGGAGATCGGCCTGGCGGGCATGCCCGGCCTGGACCATATCCGCAGCCAGAGCGTGTTCGGCCTGTCGGACGTGAAGTGCTACTTCAAGTTCGGGACCGACTACGCGGCGGTGCGGCAGGAGGTCATCAACCGGCTCCAGTTCGTGAGCCTGCCGCCGGGCCTCAGCCCGCAGCTGTCGCCCTGGAACGCCATCGGCGAGGTCTTCCGCTACGTCGTGCGGGGCAAGGGCTACACCCTGGAGCAGCTCAAGACCGCCGAGGACTGGATCCTGGAACGCCAGTTCAAGCAGGTGCCGGGGGTCATCGACGTGGACAGCTTCGGCGGGGAGACCCGGGAATACCACGTGGAGATCGATCCCACCCGGCTCAGGGGCCGGGGCCTGCAGCTGGCCCAGGTGATGGCCGCCATCGCCAACGCCAACCTCAACGTCGGCGGCCAGCGCCTCACCCTCGGCGAGCAGGTGTATACGGTCCGGGGCACGGGCCTGATCAGGGACGTCACCGACATCGGGAACATCGTGCTGGCGGCCCGGAACGGCGTGCCCGTCCGGGTCAAGGACATCGCCGAGGTCGGCCTGGGCCATGCGCCGCGCCTGGGCCAGGTCGGCCAGGACCTGGATCCCGACGTGGTCCAGGGCACGGTGCTCATGCGCAACGGCGGCTCGACCCTCAAGACCCTGGCGGCGGTCCACGAGCGGCTGGACGAGATCCGGCGGAACCACCTCCTGCCCAAGGGCATGGACATCGTGCCCTACTACGACCGCGGGGAGCTGGTGCAGCTCACCACCCACACGGTCCTGGAAAACCTCCTGGTGGGCATGAGCCTGGTGGTCATCGTCCTCTTCCTGTTCCTGGGCAATTCGCGGGCCTCGCTGGTCACGGCCATCAATATCCCGCTCGCGCTCCTCATCGCCTTCTGCGGCATGGTGCTCACCGGTACCCCCGCCAACCTCATCTCGCTGGGCGCCGTGGATTTCGGCATCGTCATCGATTCCACGGTGATCATGATGGAAAACGCCGTGCGCCACCTCAGCGTGAGCCGGAGTTCCAGCCTCGAGGAGCAGATCCTGTCCGCGGCGCTCGAAGTCGGCAGGCCCCTGGGCTTCTCCACCCTGATCCTGGCCGTGGCCTTCCTGCCCCTGTTCACCCTCCGGGGCGTGGAAGGCGTGATCTTCTCCCCCATGGCCCGGACCTACGCCTTCGCCATCGGCGGCGCCATCTTCCTGGCGCTGACCCTGACGCCCGTCCTGGGTTCGCTGCTCCTGAGGCGGGATTCCCTGAAGGCCAAGCTGCGGCGCCACGAGCGCGAGGGGGAAGGCGAGGGGCACACCTGGCTCATGCGGCAGATCCTCAAGCTCTATCTCCCACTCATGGAGCGGGGGCTCAGGCATCCCCGGCGCGCCTTCCTGCTGGTGCTCTTCATCATCGGCTGGGGCATCTTCACCTACCCCTATCTCGGCGGGGAGTTCATGCCCAAGCTCGAGGAGGGCAATCTCTGGATCCGGGCCACCCTGCCCGTGTCGGCCTCCCTGGCGCAGAGCAACCTCGCCGCGGGGAAGATGCGAAGCCTCCTCCTGCGCCACAAGGAGATCCTCCACGCGGTATCCCAGGTGGGGCGCCCGGATGATGGCACCGACGTCACGGGCTTCTTCAACATCGAACTGTTCGCTCCGCTGCGCGCCGAGGGCGAATGGGGCCCGGGGGTCACCAAGGAGGGCCTCACCGACGCGCTGGCCAGGGACCTGAAGCACACCTTCCCGGGGACCACCTTCAGCTTCAGCCAGTACATTTCCGACAACGTGGAGGAGGCCCTCTCGGGGGTCAAGGGCGAGAACTCCGTGAAGGTCATCGGCCCGGATCTGAGGGTGAACGAAGCCAAGGCCGGCGAGATCGTCAAGGTGCTGGCCGGCGTTCCGGGCGTGACGGACCTGGGGCTGATCGAATCCCTGGGCCAGCCGAGTCTCCGGATCACGCCCGACCGCGAACGCTGCGCCCGCTACAACCTGAACACCGGGGACGTGGCCACGGTGATCCAGGCCGCGATCGGGGGACAGGCGGTGACCCAGGTCCACGAGGGGGAAATGACCTTCGACCTCACGGTGCGCTGGAAGCCCCAGTTCCGGGAAAGCCTGGACGCCATCCGGCAGATGCCCGTGGCCACCCCGGATGGCAACAACATCCCCCTCGCCCAGCTGGCCTCCTTCACCCAGGAGGACAGTCCCGCCACGATCTACCGCGAGGATGGCCACCGCTATGCGCCTGTGAAGTTCTCGGTGAGGGGCCGGGACCTTCAGGGTACCGTGCTCCAGGCCCAGAAGGCCGTGGCCCGGCAGGTGAAGGTGCCCTACGAGGTCCACCTGGACTGGTCCGGGGAGATCAACGCCCTGAACCAGGCCACCCAGCGGCTCCTGGTGATCGTGCCGATCACGCTGCTCCTCATCGCCTACCTGGCCCATTCCGCCGTGAAGGACTGGCTGATCAGCTCGATCGTGTTCCTCAGCATCCCCATGGCCTGCACCGGCGGCATCATCGCCCTGAAACTCTCGGGGATCAGCTTTTCCATCTCCGCGGCCATGGGCTTCATCTCCATCTTCGGCATCGCCATCCAGGACTCGATCATCGTCATCACCTATTTCCAGCGCCTGCGCCGCGCAGGCAAGGGCCTGGAGGAAGCCGCCCGCGAGGCCGCCCTCGAGCGGCTCCGGCCGGCCCTGATGACCACCCTCGTGGCGACCCTGGGGCTCCTGCCCGCCGCCCTGAGCACGCGGATCGGAGTCCAGACCCAGAAGCCCCTGGCCATCGTCATCATCGGCGGGACCCTGACCATCGCCCTGGTCACCACCGTGCTGCAGCCCGCGGTCGTGGTGCTGTTCCACCAATGGAAGGAAAGGTTGCGGTCTGGAGGTCTCCCGTGACGGATCCCTGCATCATCCTCACCAGCTGTGGCAGCGGAGGGAAGGCCGAGGAGATCGCCGAAGCCCTGGTGGATCAGGCCCTCGCCTCGAGCGTCACCGTCATCGCCCGGACCCGGACCTATTATGCGTACCGGCACCAGGCGCGCTGGGGCGAAGAATTCCAGTTGCTCATCTATGCCACGCAGTCGCAGTTCCCCGCATGTGAACGGGTGATCAAGCGGCTTCACACCTATCACCTCCCGGAGGTCTCGATGCTCCGGATCGAGCAGGGCTCCGAGGAGTTCCTCGCCTGGGTCCGGACGATGGGGCACCGGGTCCCCCCCACCTGAACCCAATATTCTGACCCCGACAGCGCCGCCCAGCCCGATTTCGGGCACACTCATGGTATGACGCCAGAAGCATTTGACCTCCCGACCAGCTTCGTCGACTCCCCGGAACGGCTGGCCGAAGCCCTGCCGCACTGGTTCGGCGCCAACCTGCTGGCGGTGGACATCGAGTGCAGCCTGACCGGCTTCCATCACTGCGTCCTCGCGCTGCTCCAAGTGGCCACCCACGACCAGGCCTGGCTGGTGGATCCCCTCGCCATCCCCGACCTCATGCGTCCGGCCCTGCTGGCCATGGCGGAGGTGCCCTGGATCGTCCACGACTTCTCGGGGGACGGCATCGTCTTCAAGCGCATCTACGGCGTGGTGCCCCCTTCCGTGATGGACACCATGCTTCTGGCCCGCACCCTGGGCTATCCCCAGCCGGGCCTCAAGACCATGTCCAAGCTCAAGCTCGGCCTGGAAATCCCCAAGGAGGAGCAGGACTCCAACTGGATGCACCGGCCCCTGCGGGAGGCCCAGATCAGCTATGCCGCCCGGGACGCCACGCTGCTGCTGCCCCTGCTGCGCACCCTGGCCGAGGAGGCCGAGGCCAGGCGCGAGGATCCCGTCATCGGGCCGGCGCTGGCGCAGCTCCCAGGGGAGATGCGCAGGCTCATCCACCGGGTCCGCAACTACCAGGCCCCCGCGGACAATCCCATCGTGGAGAAGATCCGCAAGATGGGGCTGGGCGAGGCGGCCGTCGAAAAGGCAAGGAAACTGACCGAGCTCCGGCACCGCTGGGGCAACCAGGGGGATGTGGCGGCCGTCATGGAACTGGGCAACCGCTGGATCCTGGCCCGGGTGGAGCACCCGCCCAAGTCCAGGGAAGCGCTGGAGCGGTGCATGCCGAACCCGAGGTTCCGGCGGGCGCGACTGGATTCCCTCTGGGAGGTTCTGCGTGGAGAGACGCATGAGTGAGGAAGAGGTTCTGAACAAGGTGTCCTTCCCGACCGGCCTGGTGGGGTTCCCGAAGCTGGACCTGTTCCGGCTCATGGAACCCAGCGGCGGCTATCCCCTCAAGTTCCTCCAGGCCGTGGACCAGGAGGAGATCTCCTTCGTCTGCATCGACGTGGCCGCCATCAAGCCGGACTACGAGGTGCCCCTGGACGACGAGGATGCCCAGAGCCTCGCCATCGAGGACCCGGCCGATGCGCTGGTGCTGGCCCTGGTGGTCATTCCCGAGGATCCCCGGCAGATGACCGCCAACCTCGCCGGCCCCCTCGTGATCAACACCAAGACCCTGAAGGGCCGCCAGGTGATCCTGAACCCTGATCGCTATCCCCTCAAGTTCCGCGTCTTCTCGGAACAATAGGACGGAAGGTCCAGATGCTCGTGATCACCCGAAAAGTCGACCAGTCTCTCATCATCAATGGGAATATCGAGATCGTGGTGACGGCGGTGACCAAGGACGGGGTTCGGCTGGGGATCATCGCGCCGCGGGAGGTGCAGGTGTATCGGCGGGAAGTATTCGAGGCGATCGCGGAGGCGAACCGGGCGGCAAGCGCGCAGACGACGACGGTGCAGCTGTCCATCCAGGATGCGGCGGCGCTGCTGAGGGCGCAGCCGGCCAAGCGGAAGGACTGAGGGGACCGCGGGCTGGCGCGCGGTCCCAAGGCTTGGGCGCTATCGGCAATCGGGTTTGAATTTGCTGTTCTTCAGTACTTTCTTCTCGAAGAAGGCGCTGTCGTAGTGGATGCTCCAGCTCGCGCCCACCGGCACGTTTGGGCCGGGGATGCCCGGAACGTTGTAGTCGAGGCGGACGTTCTCGCATTGGGTGCCGTCGTCCGCATGCTGGACCCCGGGAACATAATGTACGTTGCACATCAACATGATGTTCTTGCGCCATTTCATGGCCTTGAATACCCAGACAACACGCTGGATCTCCGGTTCCAGTTGATGCACGTTGTTCAGCAAGGACTGGACGTCGGGATCCGTTCGGTAGTTGACCTCAGAGTACGACCCCGTATCCGGCGGGTAGGGCGAGTCCGCGAAGGCGACCACGGACGCCAGAACCAGGCCGGACAGGGTGGCCATCAGTCTCAGTTGCATGCATTCCTCCGAAGGCATGGACGCTCCCCCGAAGCCTCCATGGGCCCCGGAGCAGCCGTTGGGTGGATCGCCCCCCATGGGCGATGTAATTTTTAATTAATATAGTCAACCCCCTGCGGGGCGCCACCCCCGAACCATCCTTTCTTTCGCGTTGACCAGGCTCGCAACGGTTTGGGCGCATCGCGCGCAGACCGCTGCCTGGGCCAAGCATGGCCCACCCTGCCTCCGATCACCCCACGGGGTTAGATTACCCAGTCTTCCTGCGCGTGGGGGAAGACGTCCAGGCGGCCAGGAAGGATGTGGACGGTCTGTCCAGGCTGCAGCGCCAGCCTCGACAACTCCTGCTGGGAGACATGGGCCTCCAGCCGGTTGCCGTCATGGAGGGCGTCCAGGTGGATGCGCCCCAGGGGTCCGGCGCGCTGGATGCGGCGGACCCTGGCGGGCAGGGAACCCTGGGACGGGCTCAGGCCGATCTGGAGGTTGTGGGGCCTCAGGTAGGCCGAGGCGGCGCTGCCTTCCTCCAGGTCGGCCGCGTCCGCGGTGAGGCCCGCGTCGCCGATGGCCAGCAGGCCTCCCTGGACCCGCCCGGGCATGCGGTTGACCTGCCCCAGGAACTCGTAGACGAAGGCGGTGGCGGGGTGCTCGTAGACCTCCTGGGGCGTGCCGTCCTGCTCGATGCGGCCGCGGTTCAGGACCACGATGCGGTCGGCCACTTCCATGGCCTCGTCCTGGTCGTGGGTGACCAGGACGGAGGTCAGGCCGGTGTCGTCGTGCAGCTTGCGCAGCCAGCGGCGCAGGTCCGCCCGCACCTGGGCGTCCAGCGCCCCGAAGGGTTCGTCCAGGAGCAGCACTTCGGGCTCGACGGCCAGGGCCCGGGCCAGGGCGACCCGCTGCCGCTGTCCCCCCG
>Ga0316231_1003182_pt1 | contig 14717 bp, 20 predicted proteins | sample TBH18027metaG_FD_206002 | JGI IMG/M metagenome (GOLD analysis project Ga0316231, IMG submission 206002) | Freshwater microbial communities from Trout Bog Lake, Wisconsin, USA - TBH18027 | ecosystem: Environmental > Aquatic > Freshwater > Lake > Hypolimnion/Profundal zone | place: USA: Wisconsin...
CGCCAGTGGCGCAACTGCTTCAACCTTAATTTTTTTTCCGTTCTCATGTCAATGGCTTCACGGATTGGGCCGTGAAGAAAAATGGTTATTGTACGGTCTTGCCTTCCTTGCGCTGGACGTGTTCGCCGGCATAGCGCACGCCCTTGCCCTTGTAGGGCTCCGGCGGATAGAAACTGCGGATTTCGGAAGCCACCTGGCCCACGACCTTTTTGTCCGGCCCTTCAATGGTAAGTTTGGTGTTTTCCTCAACGGTGACTTTGATCTGGTCGGGGATGTTGTAATTGATGGGATGGGAGAACCCGAGCGCGAGGTTGACGACCTTGCCCTGGACGGCGGCCTTGAAACCGACGCCCTGGATTTCGAGCTTCTTGACGAAACCTTCGCTGACGCCCTTGACCATGTTGTTGACCAAAGCGCGGCTCGTGCCGTGCATGGCCCGGGACTGGGCGTCTTCATTGGCGCGGCTGACGATGATCTTGCCGTCCTCCACCTTCAGACTGGTGCGGTGGGGCAGTTCCCAGTCGAGTTTGCCTTTCGGCCCTTCCACGAGGATCTTCTGCCCTTTTATTTCCACCTTCACTTTGGGCGGAATGGCAATCGGTTGTTTTCCAATACGGGACATAAATTCTTAAAGCGTAATGCGTGATGCGTGATGCGTGACAACTACCAAATATAGCAAAGGAGTTCTCCGCCGATATTTTTCTTGCGCGCCTGCGCATCGGTCAAAAGTCCTTCCGACGTGGAGACAATGGCCACGCCGAGTCCGCCGCGAACCCGGGGAATTTCGGTGGCGCCCACGTACCGGCGCAAGCCGGGCGAACTGACGCGCTTGAGGCCTTCAATGACACTCTTCTTGCCATTAAACTTCAGGCGGATTTTGAGTTTCTTCTTGGTTTCACCCTCGACGGACACATCGGTGACATAACCCTGGGCCTGCAGGATCTTGGCCACACTCTCCTTGATGCGGGAATGCGGCAGTTCCACGGCGGGCAGATGCGCGGCACCCGCGTTGCGGATGCGCGTCAACATATCAGAAATCGGATCGCTCATATTATTTTCACTCTCGTCCTTCGTTTCGGCCTCCGCATCATTGCGGCACCGACAGCAAGCACGAATCAAAAAGTTTACCAACTCGCCTTGGTCACGCCGGGAATCAGACCGTTCAAGGCGGCCTCGCGAAACGTGAGGCGCGACACGCCAAACTTGCGCCAGTAGCCGCGGCGGCGGCCGCTCATCGCACAACGGTTCACCACCCGGGAGGGGCTGGCGTCACGCGGCAGCTTCGCCAAGCCGGCGTAGTCCCGCTTCGCCTTCAATTCAGCGCGGATCGCGGCGTATTTCAGCACCGTTTTCTTCTTGCGATTGTTGCGCTCTATCCATGCTTTCTTGGCCATATTTCTATTTTTTAATCATTCTCATTCTCATCCTTCTCCTTCATGCTCACCCTCGATTTAGGAGGATGCCGATGAGGATGAGGATGATCTTAAATCACTTTTCCGCGAACGGAAAACCCATCAGTTTCAGCAAGTCCACCGCCAGCGCGTCGTTCGGCGCGGTGGTCACAATGGTGATATCCATGCCCTGCTGCCGCTTGATCTTGTCCAGTTCGATTTCCGGAAAAATAGTCTGGTCGGCCACCCCGAACGTGTAATTTCCGCGGCCGTCACATTTGCGCGGCGACAAGCCGCGAAAATCGCGAATCCGCGGCAGCGACACCGCCACCAGCCGGTCGAAAAACTCATACATCACGTCCTTGCGGAGCGTCACATGGCAGCCAATGGGCTGGTTTTTGCGCAATTTGAAATTGGCCACATCCTTGCGGGCGCGGCTGATGACGGGCTTGCGGCCCGTGAGCATCGTCAAATCCTTGGCGGCATCTTCCACGGCGCCCTTTTCCAGCGAGGCGTTGATGCCCATGTTCACCACGATCTTGACGAACTTGGGCACTTGGTGGACGTTCTTGAAGTTGTGCTTGGCCTTGAGGGCCGGCACCACTTCGTCCATGTATTTCTTGTAAAGTCTGGCTTTCATTAGTTTCCTCTCACGGATTGGGCCGTGAAAAAATCGTTACGCGGCGGCCGCCTCCGCTTTTTTCACATTCGAGATGTGAATGGAGCCCTCGCGGTCAACAATTGCGCCGTTCGGGTTCTGCTGGTTCTTGCGCGTGTGGCGTTTGATCATTTGCAGGCCTTCCACAATGACGCGCTGCTTTTCGGTCAGGACGGCGATGATCTTGCCGCTCTTGCCTTTTTCCTTGCCGGCAATGACCGTGACCTGATCCCCTTTTTTGACGTGAAATTTTGACATAACTTCAAAGAACTTCGGGCGCGAGTGAAATGATTTTCATGAACTTCTTGTCGCGCAATTCGCGCGCCACCGGGCCGAAGATACGCGTGCCCTTGGGATTCAACTCCTTGTCAATGATGACACAGGCGTTCCGGTCAAACCGCAGGACGGAGCCGTCCGCGCGCTTGATGATTTGCCGGGTGCGCACGATGACGGCGTCATGCACCTCGCCCTTTTTCACCGTGCCATCGGGCGCGGCGTCCTTGATGTGGACCTTGATGATGTCGCCGATGCCGGCGTAGGTCTGATTGCGTCCGGTGACACCGATGTTCCAGGCAATCTTGGCCCCGGTGTTATCCGCCACATCCAAACTGGATCGAACTTGCAACATAAATCGTTATAGCGTTAAGCGTTCAGGCGGCAACAGCCGCTTCTTGCACGGCGCGCTCGACGACTTCGACGAGCTTCCAGCGCTTCAATTTGGACAGCGGGCGCGCTTCCTCGATGCGCACCGTGTCGCCGACCTTCGCCTCGGCCTTTTCGTCGTGGGCGTAAAATTTCTTGTAGGAGGTGACGATCTTCTTGAACTGGGGATGGGGGAAACGGCGCTCCACGCGGACCACGATGGTCTTCGTCATCTTGTTCGAGACGACCTCACCGACGCGCTGTTTGCGCTTGCCGGTGGCCGTCACGTTTTCCGCCACAGTATTGGTTGCTTCAGCCATACAAAATTTACAAATTATTTCGCGGCCGGCTGGACGGCCTGGTTGCGCAGCGCGGACATGCGGGTTTCGACGCGGGCAATGTCCTTGCGCAGCGTGCGCAGGCGCGCGGGTTTTTCCAGTTGCGCGCTCGCCTGTTGCAGGCGCAATTGAAACAAATCGTGCCGGAGGTCGCGGCTCTTGGCCGCCAGCTCCACCAGCGTCATGTCTTTGATTTCAGCAAATTTCATGGTTCTCAAATCGCCCGGTGATGGCGCATAATAAACTTGGTTTTGATCGGCAACTTGGTGGCGGCCAGGCGCATCGATTCCCGCGCCTCGGCTTCAGTGATGCCATCCACTTCAAACAAAATGTTCGCCGGCCGGATGACCGCCACCCAGCCCTCAAGGGGCGCCTTGCCCTTGCCCATGCGCGTTTCCAGCGGCTTCTTGGTGTAGGACTTCTGCGGAAACACGCGGGTCCACATCTTGCCTTTGCGCTTCATGTAGCGGGTGATGGCCACGCGGCAGGCTTCAAGCTGCTTGCCGTCCATCCAGCAGCGCTCCAGCGCCATCAGGCCATATTCGCCAAACGCGACAGTGTTGCCGCTGGTCGCCAGCCCCGTGCGGCTGCCGCGGTGCATTTTGCGATATTTAACTTTTTCCGGCTGCAATGCCATAACAAGATTCTTTCTCTAAAATTCAGTTGACCGGGGCGGCGACGGGCGCCACTTCTTTTTTCTGCGGCTTGTTTTCGCCCGTGCAAATCCAGCACTTGATGCCGAGCTTGCCGTAAACGGTGTTCGCTTCCGCAAACCCATAGTCAATGGCCGCGCGCAGCGTGTGCAGCGGCACCCGGCCCCAGTGATACATTTCCACGCGCGCCAGTTCCGCGCCGCCGAGGCGGCCGGCGGCCCGCACCTTGATGCCTTCGGCTCCGAAATCCTTGGCTGTCTGCAACGCCTTCTTCATCGCGCGCCGGAAAGAAACCCGGCGTTCGAGCTGCAAAGCGATGTTTTCCGCGACCAGTTGGGCGTCCAATTCCGGCTGCTTGACCTCCACGATGTCCACGTACACTTCCTTGCCGGTCTTCTTGCTCAATTCCTCCTTGAGCTTGTCAATTTCCGAGCCTTTGCGCCCAATGACCACGCCCGGACGGGCGGTCAGGATGGTGACGCGGCAGCGATTGGTGGCCCGCTCGATCAAAATTTTCGGCACCGAGGCCGTCTCGAGCTTCTTCTTGAGGAGCGCGCGAATTTCGCGGTCCTCCGTCAATAATTTGCCGAATTCCTTCTTTTCGGCGTACCACTTGGAGCGCCAGTCTTTGTTGACCGCGACGCGCAGACCGATTGGATTGGTTTTTTGACCCATATTATTCGTCGGACAAAGTGATTTTGATGTGGCAGCGGCGCTTGAGGATGGGACCGGCGGAACCGCGCGCCTTGGGCTGAAAACGTTTGAGGGTGGTGGCGGCACCAGCCACAGCCTCCTTGATGCGCAGGGTTTCGGGGCGCAACTTGTTGTTGTTTTCCGCGTTGGCAATGGCGGACTTGAGCGTCTTGGCGGCATAGCGCGCGCCTTTGCGGGGCACCACCGCGAGCACGGCCTGGGCCTGCAAAGCCGGCAGGCCCTGGATTTGCCGCACCACCTCGCGCATTTTCTGCGCGGACATGGGGATGTTTTTTTGAATCGCGAAAACTTCCATAATCTATTTGGCCTCCGCCTTGGCAGTGTGGGCGCCGTGCTTCTTGAACGTGCGGGTCAGCGCAAATTCACCGAGCTTGTGGCCCACCATGTTTTCCGTGATAAACACGGGACTGAAAATCTTGCCGTTGTGAACCGTGAACGTCAGGCCGACAAAATCCGGCGTGACCGTCGAGCGGCGCGACCAGGTCTTAATTGGCGTCTTCTGATTGGCGGCCTTCGCCTTCTGAATCTTCACCAGCAGGTGAGCTTCCACAAACGGGCCTTTTTTAATCGAACGTCCCATAAAATTTTACTTGGTCTTGATCGGCAGTCCGTTGCGGCGAACCACGATGAAACGGTTGGAGTATTTGTATTTGACGCGGGTCTTGCCCCCCTTGGCCACCTTGCCCCACGGCGACATCAATTGCTGCCAGCCGCCGCCGGACTTGGATTTGCCCTGACCGCCGCCATTCGGATGGTCCACCGGGTTCTTGGTCACCCCGCGGTTGATCGGGCGGATGCCCCGATGGCGGGAACGGCCCGCCTTGCCCAAAATCACATTTTCATGCTCCGTATTGCCCACCTGGCCAATGGTCGCATAGCATTCCTCGTTCACGCGGCGGATCTCGCCGGACGGCAATCGAAGCTGCGCATAACCTTCGTCGCGCGACATTAACGTGGCCGAACCGCCCGCCGAGCGCACCATCTTGCCGCCGCTGCCGGGGGTCAGTTCGATGTTGTGAATGGCCAAGCCCACCGGAATGGACTTGAGCGGCAGCGCGTTCCCCACTTCCGGGGGAGCCGCCGGGCCGCTGGTAATAACGCCGCCCACCTTGATGCCGACCGGGGCGATGATGTAACGCTTCTCGCCGTCCTTGTATTGCAACAGGGCGATCCGGGCCGAACGCAGCGGATCGTATTCAATTGCCGCCACCGTGGCTTCCACCCCGTGTTTGTTGCGCTTGAAATCCACCAGCCGAATCTTCTGCTTGTGGCCGCCGCCGATACCGCGCGCGGTCATGCGGCCATAGACATTGCGGCCGCCGGACTTCTTGCGAATCTCGACCAGCGACTTCTCGGGCGTTGTCTTCGTAATGTCGCTGAAGTCCGCAATCGTAATATATCGCGTGGACGGCGTCAGCGGTCTAAATGTTTTAACGGGCATAATAGCTAAAGTTTTTATCAGCAACTTTTTGAAGTTGGCAGGCCATCAATCCTGTCCCAGGTTGGGAATTCAGTTATCGGTCTGCAAACAATGCTGTCCGTTCGGCCTTGCGGGCGAAGGGAGCAATAAATTTATCAAAGTGCGGAATGAATGCAATATCTTTTTTAAACTTTTTTTTGATGCGTGCGAATATTCCAATGCGTTTGGATTTGCGCGAGCCTTTTTCCGCCGGGCTGGGAAGGCCGAACTGCGGCTTGGCGCCAGCTTCACGAGTGGCAAGAATGCCCGCCGCTACGGGGCGATGAAATTCACCATCTTCTTGGGCACGATGATAATTTTCTTGATGCTCTTGCCAGCCAGGAATGATTGGACCTTTTCCGACGCCTTGGCTGCGGCTTCCATCGTGGCGTTATCCGCAGTCACAGACACCTTGACGACGTCGCGGAACTTGCCGTTGACCGACACGGGAATTTCCAGCTCGTTTTCCACCAGCAAGGCCGGATTGAACTTCGGCCAGGGAGCATAGCTCAAGGAAGGCGTGATTTGCCCGAAGGTGGCATGCAGTCGCGCCCAAAGTTCTTCCGCCAAATGCGGCGCAAAGGGGGCGAGCAATTGCAGAAAGGATTTCATCACCGGGAACGGCTTGACCTGCCAGGTCATCGCTTCGTTGACGAACACCATCATGGCGGAAATGGCGGTGTTGAAACGCATGCCGTCCAAATCCTCGGTGACTTTCTTGATGCAGGCGTGCAGCGTCTTGAGTTGCGCCGGGGTGGCCTCCACGTCAGTGATCGCGCCATCGAGCAAGATCAAATCCAACAACTCGGGGCTGCTGGGTTCCGTGGTCTCGGCTTGTTCAAAGGCAATTTCGGATTTCTCCTCCACGAACAGCCGCCAGACGCGGCCGAGAAATTTGTACACGCCGGCCACGCCGAGGGTGTTCCACGGCTTCGACATTTCCAAGGGGCCCATGAACATTTCATAAAGACGAAATGCGTCCGCACCGAACTCTTTCAAAATATCGTCGGGATTGACCACGTTTCCCCTGGATTTCGACATCTTAGAACATCGCCCGTCCACAATAATTTGTGAATCTGTGCGCAAAACCATGCCGTGTGTTTTAGCTTCGACCGCATCAGCGTCAATGCGCTGGCCAAAAACTTTCTCGCCGGTTTCTTTGTGAAAACCTATGAGGATTGGACCAGCAGGCGAAGCTTCTTCTGTGACGTCTCTGACTTTGGCGGCGGAGACCAATTTGCCATCTTCCAGGGCAAACCGAGTAAATTCCATTTCACCCAGAATGAGGCCCTGATTGACGAGCTTGAAAAACGGCTCCGGCGTGGAGACGAAGCCGAGATCGAACAGGACCTTATGCCAGAAACGGGCGTACAGCAGATGCAGCACGGCGTGCTCCGTGCCCCCGACGTATAAATCAACGCCGGGCGTGGATTTGGTTGAGGGTTGAGGGTTGAGGGTTGAGGAGCCTGAAGTCCCCATCCAATATCTTTCGGAGTCTTTGCCGACGAAAGAGTGCTCGTTCTTCGCGTCGAGATAGCGGAGGTAATACCAGCACGAGCCGGCCCATTGCGGCATGGTGTTGGTTTCGCGGGTCGAGCCATCGGGGAGCGTCAACCAATCTTTGGCGCGGGCCAGGGGCGGTTCACCGCCGGGGGTGGGTTTGTAGTCTTCGAGCGTGGGCGGCAGCAAGGGCAAGGCGTTTTCCGGCAGCGCCTCGTGATAGCGATTCCCGGCGGCGTCCGTCTTCCAAATAATCGGAAACGGCTCGCCCCAATAGCGCTGGCGGCTGAACAGCCAGTCGCGCAGCTTGTAGTTGATGGTTTTCCGGCCGAGCTGCCGGGCTTCGAGCCAGGCGGTGATTTTCTTTTTGGCTTCAAGAGTTGGAAGACCGTTGATATCGCAACGCTCGCCAGTTAGGTCTTTCAAACGCCAACCAGGAGACGGAGATTCAAAAGCAATTCCATCTTCACAGAACGCGCTGCTCATCGGTCCAATTGCAATTCCGACAAATTTTCCTGGGGATATTTCGACTGGCTTCAATCCAGCAGGAATAACAACCTGCACTATTGGCAAATTAAATTTCTTTGCGAACTCCCAATCCCGCTCGTCATGGGCCGGCACGGCCATGATGGCGCCCGTGCCGTAGCTGGCGAGCACGTAGTCGGCAATCCAGATCGGGATCTTTTCACCGTTGACGGGATTGATGGCGTAAGCGCCGGTGAAGACGCCGCTCTTTTCCTTGGCCAGTTCGGTGCGCTCCAAGTCGCTTTTGCGCGCGGTGTGTTCGCGGTAGTTCTCCACAGCTTGGCATTGCTCTTCGGTGGTGATTTCATCCACCAAGCGATGCTCGGGCGCCAGGACCATGTAGGTGGCACCAAAAAGCGTATCCGGGCGGGTGGTAAAAACAGTAATCTGAAACTCAGAATCTGAAACTTGAAAATGGACCTCGGCGCCTTCGCTGCGGCCAATCCAGTTCCGCTGCATTTCCTTTAGCGAATCGCTCCAGTCAATCGTTTTTAAATCAGCCAGCAATTTCTCGGCGTAGGCGGTGATGCGGAGCATCCATTGGCGCATCGGCTTGCGGATGACCGGGAAGCCGCCGACCTCGCTTTTACCGTCAATGACTTCCTCGTTGGCGAGCACGGTGCCGAGTTCGGGGCACCAGTTTACCGGCGCTTCGCTAACGTAGGCCAGGCGCTTCGAGTCGCGGAAAGCGCGTTTATTTTCCTCGGATACGCATTCCACCGGATACGTCAGCTTCTCAATCGGTTCCGCCCGGTTCGTTTCGGGATTGAACCACGAATTGTAGAGCTTCAGGAAAATCCATTGCGTCCATTTGAAATAGCCCACGTCGGTGGTGGCCAGTTCGCGGGTCCAGTCGTAACTGAAGCCGAGGCTTTTGATCTGGCGTGTGAAGTTGGCGATGTTGGCCTCGGTGGTCTTGCGGGGATGCTGGCCGGTCTTGACGGCGTATTGCTCGGCAGGCAGACCGAACGAATCCCAGCCCATGGGATGCAACACGTTGAATCCCTGCGCGCGCCGGTAGCGGGCCAGCATGTCCGTGGCCGTGTAGCCTTCGGGATGGCCCACGTGCAGACCCGCACCGCTGGGATAGGGGAACATGTCCAGGATGTAGAACTTGGGCGGGGCTTTGCCGCCGGCCACCATGGCATCGGCGCCGTGGCATTGGGCGAACGGGTGGTTCGCGGGTATCTGCTCGCCCGGATTCCACGCGCGGAAGGTTTGCTGCTCGTCCCAGGTTTGCTGCCATTTGGGCTCGATCAGGTGAAACGGATATTGTCTGCGACTGCTGGCCATAGAGCCGTAGATGCTACGCGAAGATGCGGCAGACTCAATCGCCGATTTGCGGGAAATGGATTGATGGATGGGCGTGGGGTGATCGGTGGTTCTTGTGGCAGGTTTAGATTGCGAACGGAGCGCGGGGTCTGTGACCCGCAGCAGCTGCGCCCGTTAATCGCGCACAAATAAGCGCAAGCTCTGCACTCTTTGCAGATTGCTGCGGCTCACAGAGCCGCGCTCCGACACTGGAACTGGCTTCTGAAAACACGCCCGAGTCGGTTCCCGCGCAATTGTTTGCTCGCAACTTTGGGCGGAATTGAGGTTTAATCCTGTGGTGCAAGACACAAACCAATCCTCCGGCAAACCGGACTGGCGGCAAATCGTCCTCGTCGGGCGGCGGCCCGAGGCCACCCTGATGCGCATCGTGGTGCTGGTGGCTGTCTGTGTGGTCACGTTCAAATTCATCCTGCTGCCCATCCGCGTCGAAGGCATTTCCATGGAGCCGACGTATCTCGACCGCCGGGTGAATTGCATCAACCGGCTCGCCTATTGGCGGCACGAACCACGGCGCGGCGACGTAGTGGCGATCCGCTATTCCGAGCCGGGAGAGTTAACCGCGCCGCATGCCATGCTGTTGAAACGGATTATCGGCCTGCCCGGCGACAGCGTTTCCTTTCACGGCGGCCAGGCCTACATCAACGGCCAGTTGCTCGAGGAACCTTATGTCAAGAACGGCTGCGATTGGGAACATGCGCCCATCCAGTGCGGGCCGGACCAGTACTATGTGGTGGGCGACAACCGTTCGATGCCCTTTGATTACCATATGCAGGGCCGGGCGGAGCGCCAGCGCATCATCGGGAAGGTACTGTTATGAAGATTGCTTTGCGCGTTACGCTGCTGGCCATCCTGGGCGGACTGGGTTGCTGGCTTTGGACCATTTTCTTTCCCAATCCGGAGAAGATCGTGCTGGGAAGAGTTTCCAGCCTCGCCGCCACGGCCACGATCAGCGCCGGCGACGGCGCCATCACCCGCGCCACCAAAGTCAGCAATTTCATCGGCTATTTTTCGCCCGACGCGGTCATCAGCTATGACGTGCCGGGCTTTGGCGCGCGCTCGTTGTCCGGCTTGGACGAAATCCGGGAAACGGCGGCGGGCGGATTCGCCGGCGTGAGTTCGCTGAAGGTGCAGTTCCAGGATGCCACCGCCCGGGTAAACCCGGACAAACAAGGCGCGGAAGTGAATTGCACCGTGCGGGTGAGCACCGGCGACAGCAAGGATTTTGGCATCCAAGAACTGCGCCTTCAGTTCAAGAAAATCGGCGGCGACTGGCTCATTACGCGGGCGGAAACGGTGAAGACGCTGCAATGATTCAGGTGGCCTGCCAGACCAGCCGCAAGCCTTCCAGCGTCAATTCGGGCGCAACGGCGATGATTTCCGGCAACCCGGCGGCAATCAATTTCGCGTAGCCGCCGGTCGCCACCACCGGCAGTTTCGGGGCGCGAAGTTCGCGCTTCAGCTCGCCGATGAGTTCGCGCACCAGGCCGCGATAGCCATGCACCGCGCCCACCAGCATGGCCTCCTCGGTGCTTTTGCCGATGACGGTGCGGACTTCCCGGATCTGGATTTTGGGGAGCAGCGCGGTTTTTTCGTGAAGGTAATTCGTCATGACCGCGAGGCCCGGCGCAATGATGCCGCCGGCGTAATTGCCGCGGGCGTCCACCACGTCGAACGTGACCGCCGTGCCAAAATCCAACACCACCACCGGCGCGCCGAAGCGCCGGCGGGCGGCCACCGCGTTGGCCAGCCGGTCGGGACCGATGGAATTGGGCTTGGGATAATCAATGCCCACGCCACGGATGGTGGCGGCGTTCAGTTCGAGCGTTTCGAGCTGCCACGCCTTCTGGACATACTTTTTGACCCAGGGGGTCACGCGCGGCACGACGCTGCACAAGGCCGCGCCCTCGATTTTGAGGTTGCCGATGAAATGCTTCAAGCGCCCCGGCCCGCCGCCTGCAGCCCACGCGAAGGTCGGAAGGTCCATCTGTTTCAACACGCGCCGTCCGTCAGCCAGGCCGGCGTGCGTGTGGGTATTGCCGATGTCAAATAGTAGGATCATTTCTCAAGGATGACGTCGCCGCCAATAACCCGTTCCAAGTGCCCGTATTCGGTGCGGATGAGCAGTGCGCCAACCTCGTCCAACGATTCGGCGCGGCCGCGAAACCGCCGTTCGCCGACGTGGACGGCCACATTCCTGCCGATGGTGATGCAGGCAGCCTCCCACTCATCCGCGATCTCGGCAAAGCGGCCGGCGCGCATCCGCGCGTAATCCGCATCCAGTTCGCGCATGATTTCCACGGCCAATTCGGCGCGGGATATCTCCGTACCCGAGGCGAGCTTCAGCGAAGTGGCGAGAGGCCGCAGTTCCGGCGGGAACCCCGCCGCGTCCTGGTTCACATCCACGCCGAGCCCAATAATGACATGGCGCACGCGATCCTGCTCCGCGCTCAATTCCGTGAGGATGCCGGCGGTTTTCTTCCCGCCGAGCAGCAGATCATTTGGCCATTTGATTTCGGCCGCCAGCCCGGTGACCGTTCGGATCGCCCGGCGCAGGGCGGCGGCGGAGATGACCGTCAACTGGGTGGTTTCCTGCGGCTGCAAATCCGGCCGCAGCAGCACGGATAGCCACAGTCCCTTGCGCGTGGGCGACAGCCAGGCCCGGCCGAGCCGGCCGCGGCCCTTCGTCTGTGATTCCGCAAACACGACGGCGCCTTCCGGCACGCCATCGCGCGCGAGCTTTTCCGCCACGTCGTTCGTCGAAGTGGTCTGCTCGAAAACTTGGATGTCGCGGCCGATGATCTGGGTCGGGCCGAGGCGGGCCAGCAGATCATCGGCGAGCAACGCGTCCGGTTCGCCCACCAGCCGGTAGCCGAAATGCGGGCCCGCTTCAATATCGAACCCGACGTGGCGCAATTCCTCGATGCGCGCCCACACCGCCGCGCGGCTGATGGCCAATTGCTCCGCCAGTTGCGCGCCGGAAACCCCGTCGGGCTGGGCGCGCAAAGCGAGCAGAATTTTGGTGTCGGTGGTCACAGAGTCTTAGCCACAGATAGACACAGATGGACACAGATAAAGGCCAGACCGGATGGTTGGATAAATGGATAAATGGATAAATGGATAAATGGATCAGCGGATGCCAGAGTGTTCCCCAACAATCCAACAATCCAGCAATCCAGCAATCCATTTTCTTATCTGTGTCCATCTGTGGTTAATTTCAGGAAGCAAAATCCAGCCCGATGTCCACGGCGCCGGCGGAATGGGTGATGGCGCCGACGGAGATAAAATCCACGCCGGTGGCGGCGATCGCCCGGACGGTTTTCAGGGTCACGCCGCCGCTGGCCTCCGTCTGGGCGCGACCACGGATGAGATTCACGGCCCGCCGCAACTGTGCGGGCGGCATATTATCGAGCAGAATGATGTCCGCGCCGGCCTCGGCGGCCTGCCCGGCCTGTTCCAAAGTGTCGGCCTCGACCTCGACCTTCAGTTTCGGAAATTTTTTGCGGGCGCGGGCCACGGCGGCGGCGATGGCGTTCGGTTTTTCATTTTGCAGCGCCACGAGGTGATTGTCCTTGATGAGCACCAGGTCATATAACCCCATCCGGTGATTTTGGCCGCCGCCGCAGGCCACGGCGTATTTCTCGAAGCGCCGCCAGCCGGGCGTGGTCTTGCGGGTGTCGAGTATCGCCGCGCCGGTGCCTTGCACAGCGGCGGTGAACTGCGCGGTGGCGGTGGCGACACCCGAAAGGCGTTGGACGAAATTCAAGGCCACGCGCTCGGCACTCAAAAGCGCGTGGCTGGGACCGGAAATTTTGAGCAGCGTCGTGCCGGCCGGCACGCGCTGACCATCGCGGGCGAGCCGCCGGAGCGACACCCCGCCCCGCCGCTTGCCAGCGGCGGCGGTTTGCTGGAAGGCGAGTTCGGCGAACTGGAGGCCCGCGACCACCAGCGATTCGCGCGCCTTCATCAGCGCCACGGATTGGGCGCCCGGCGGCACGGTGGCCAGCGTGGTTACATCGCCGCCGCCGAGGTCTTCGGCAAGCGCGGCCCGCACGGCGCGGTGAATTTCGGCGGTGGTGAGTTCCACGCGCACAAGATGACGCGGAACTGGAAAAGGAAAAGAAAAAATTAGCATCCGCAAATTACGCCAATTCATTTTCCACTTGGGCTGCCGCCGGCCATTTTACATAGGTTAACCCTAATGCCTTTCGGCAATTCAAATTGGCCGCAAATCCTGAGGAAGATGCAGCCCCGTTGGGGCAGATCCTGATTGGGACATTTACCCAGGGTAGCTCCTGCGTCGCAACCCTAGGCTGAATGATCGAATCCCGTTGGGATTCAAGCCTGCACTTTCCGCAAGGCATTAGGGTTAGCCCGTTTCTCGATTCGCGTTAATTCGCGTAATTGGCGAATAGCCGTCCAACCGGTTCGCGGCGGTAGCTTACCAGTATTCCTCGACGTGAATGGTGGCGGGGGCGGTGCCGCCTTTGGTGGCAAATCCCTTGTCTTTCAGCAGCAGCGTGGCAAGTTTGACCATGTCGGGATTGCCGCACAGGAAGACTTCCGCCTTGGCCGGGTCCAGTGCCACACCGGATTCCCGTTCCAACACGCCCTGTTCCAGCAACGCCTGAATCCGACCGGTGTAGCCGATGAAATGCGGATCCTGATCAGGCCGCGTGATGCTGGGAATGTAGGTGAAATTCGGACGCAGCCGCGCCAGGCTTTCGAGTTCGCCGCGATAGCCCAAATCCCAACTGAACCGCGCGCCGTGCAGGACCACAAACCGGCGGCGTTCGTCGCCCACGAGCAGGGTGCGCAGCATGGAAACGTAGGGCGCCAGCCCGGTGCCGGTGGCGATGAGCACCACTGCTTTCTCGGGGGCGACGCGGTCGAGCGTGAACACGCCGCTGGCTTTCGGGCCAAGAAACACACGGCTGCCGTGCTGCAAGGCAAACAAACGGGGCGTAAGCTGGCCGCTCGTGATCAGCGTGAGGTAAAACTCCACGTAGCGCCGCTCCACGCTGGCGGACGCGATGCTATAGGCGCGGCGGATGATCTTGTCCGGCGCGCTGGGCACGTCTTCCGGTGTGGATTCCTCCACCCGCGGCGCGCTGCCCAACAAGCCCAGCACGCCAAATTGGCCGGGCCGGAATTCAAACAGCTCGGTATCGGGCCGCACCCGCAGAATCACCAGTTGCGGATTGATTTCTTCGCGACCAATGACGGTGGCGTTGTAGGGATCGGAATTGTTGGCGCTCATGTCAGCAAACGGTTTCGCAGTTGCAATGCGTCGCAAATAATAGGCGGGTCACGAACGGATATCAACGAGCAAAACCGAACAAAACGCAAAACCGCAAAACACAGGCGTGCGGCGAACGTCTGGAGCTCCTGCGTGAATCCAACGTGCTGCGACCGGGGGACCGGTCGCGGTCCGAAACTCCCGGACCGCGCGACGTCCCGGCGCGCAGCGCGTGCGGAAACACGTGGCGTGCGGCGAACCTCTGGAGC
>Ga0316231_1003186_pt1 | contig 14707 bp, 15 predicted proteins | sample TBH18027metaG_FD_206002 | JGI IMG/M metagenome (GOLD analysis project Ga0316231, IMG submission 206002) | Freshwater microbial communities from Trout Bog Lake, Wisconsin, USA - TBH18027 | ecosystem: Environmental > Aquatic > Freshwater > Lake > Hypolimnion/Profundal zone | place: USA: Wisconsin...
GTTCTAATGACTGCGTACATGGGATTATTCTTTCTGCGTAAGAGTTGGTAAAATTACTGGAAGTTGACGCCGTCGTCAACGCCTATTTCATGGCAATTTTTATTTTTCCGCCAGGGGACGGTCGCTGGCTCGGTCACGGTGGGCGAACTCAGGCCGTGGCCGGGGTGGTCTTTTTTGAATGGGTCGCGCGTTTCTTGGGTTCTGCTTTGGTGAAGACGCCCATCTTGCGGAACTTTTTGTAGCGTTCGTCCAGCATTTCGGATTGCTTTGTGGCGAGGAGCTGATCGAGATTTTTCAGGAGCGCCTGCTTGATCGTGGCCGCGGTGGTGTCGTAATCTTTGTGAGCGCCCCCCAGCGGTTCGGGGAGAACTTCGTCGACAATCCCGAGTTCCAAGAGGTCTTTGGCGCTAATTTTCAACGCGGCCGCCGCTTGGGCAGCGTTCGCCCGGTCTTTCCAAAGAATCGCGGCGCAACCTTCGGGTGAGATGACCGAGTAATAGGCGTTTTCCATGATGAGAACCCGGTCGCAAACGCCAATCCCCAGGGCCCCACCACTCCCGCCTTCGCCGATGACGATGGCAATCAGGGGCGTTTTCAGGACCATCATTTCGCGGAGATTGACGGCGATGGCTTCCGCGATGTGGCGTTCTTCAGCGCCGACGCCGGGATAAGCCCCGGGGGTGTCGATGAAACAAATCACTGGCAAATCAAATTTCTCGGCCAGCTCCATCAGGCGGAGTGCTTTCCGGTAGCCTTCGGGGTGCGGACTGCCGAAGTTACGCATTAAATTTTCTTTGGTGTCACGGCCTTTTTGCTGGCCGATGACCATCACGCGCCGGTCTTCAATCGTGGCCAGCCCGCCGATGAGCGCGTGGTCGTCGCCGAAGCGCCGATCGCCGTGGAGTTCGATAAATCCGCTGGCGATGCGTTGCAGGTAATCGAGCATGTACGGGCGTTTGGGATGCCGGGCGAGCTGGATTCGTTGCCACGGACTGAGGTGGGTGAAAACTTCCTTGCGGGTCGCTTCGAGTTTGGCCTCGATGGATTTGATCTGACCGGATAAATCGATTTTTTGTTCCGCCGCTTGTTTCCGGAGCGACTCGATCGTTTGCTCCAGTTCCACAATCGGTTTTTCAAAGTCGAGCGTGTAGAGTCTCATGGGTTAATCGTGAATGCTGACCGGGGTGCCGACCGGTAGGAGGGTGAACAGCTCGGCGACATCGTCGTTGAGCATGCGAATGCAGCCGGCGCTGGATTGTTTGCCGATGGAATTGGTTTCCCAAGTGCCATGGATCCCGTAGCCGCGCACATCCAGACCGAGCCAGTGGGTCCCGAGAATGTTTTCGGGATCGCCAAACGGGACGATCTTATCGCCGCGATGCCAATCGGGCTTTTCCTGGCGGACGGTGATTTTAAAATCGCCGACGGGAGTTTTACTGAACTGGCCAGTGCCCACGCGGTAGCGTTTGAAGAACTTGCCCGCATCGGTCACGGTCAAGGTATTGGCGTTTTTGCTGACGGCCACCGCGAATTTGCCCTGGTAGATCCGGAGCCGGTCGCCGACGCGGATTTTATCGCCGGTCAGATGGTTGGCTTTGCGAAGTAATTCGATGGTGGTGCCGTAGCGGCTGGCGATTTTGCCGAGGGTGTCACCCAGTTGGATCGTGTAATCCAGTTTTTCCGGTGCCGGCAGCGCAGTCAAAGCGATTTGGGTATTGAGCTCTCCGAGTGCCGCGGCGGCTTGGTCATTCGTTGCCAGTTCCTGGAGCAGGGCGCGGGCTTCGATTGGTTTACCGTCGGCCTTGAGTTTCAATGCTTCGGGAACTCGGTCGTCCACCGGCGGGGCCGGGACCGGGATGAGCGGGGTTCCCATTTGTGGTGCTTGATTTGTGGTAATTGATTGATTGACAACGGGTTGGTTTGTTACGGAGGGAGCCGATGTGGGCACCGGCGCGCGATGGCAGCCAGTCAGGATGCCGATCAGAAAAATGGTTAAAACCCAAAATACGTTCATGATTGCAGGTCGCGCAGCACCAAACCCATGGAAGGGTAACGACGGGTTACATCCTTTGCAAGACATTTGAGAATGATGCGTTCGAGCCCCGGTAAAATGTCCGGTGCATGGGTGCGCGGCGGCTTGAGGTGCTGGTCGAAGTTGGCGTATTTGCTGATCACTTCATCGAGCGTATTGCCGGTGATGGGTTTTTTCCCGGTCATCATTTCATACGCGGTCAGTCCGAAGGCAAAAATATCAGCGCGTTCATCCACCGGTTGCCGGAGAATTTGTTCGGGTGCGAGATAGATGGGGGTTCCGGAAAGTTTGGCAGCGATTTTCGGTCGGTTGGGGCGGGGGATGGCGAGATCGAAATCGATGATTTTGGGATCGTAGGCCAGCGTGGTGAGAATGTTTTCCGGTTTAAAATCGAGATGCAAAAAGCCGTGGTCATGAATGTGAGCGAGGCCGGCGGCCATGCCGATGAGCAGTTTTTGCCGGTGGGGACGGAGTTGCGGGTCGGCGCGCAGGATGCATTCCTTAAGGTTCGGGCCGGCCACGTATTCAATCACGCAATAGCGGAGACCGCGGAATTTTCCGTCGGCAAAAAGGTGGACGATGTTGGGATGATCGAAGTGGCGGTTGACGGCACAGCCCCAGCGGAAGCGGCGGCGTTCTTTCCAGTGGAATCGTAACTCCGGCAAGAGAACTCGCAAGGCGAACCGCTGCTCTTGGCTGTCGGTGACCAGATACACATCCGCCATGCCGCCGTGGTTGAGACGTTGCACGACGGTGTAATTCGCGAAGGTGGTTCCGACCATCATTGGCAGCGACGGTAGCGGAGCGCGCCGGGTTTTGCAATTGCGAATGCCCACCATGCTTGACTTTTCCGAGCGCGACCAAGATAGTTACGGGCGATGAAGCTGTCGGTGATCATCTGCATTTTGGGCTATGGGATCTTGAAATTGATGGTGCGTCGGGTCTGGTTTCGTGAGGAACATTTGCGCCCCGGCTATTTCCGGCATTGGCTGATCCTGCACACGGTGGATTTTTCGGCGATCTTATTTCTGGTCGCCGTTTTCTTTATGTTGCTGGCCACGCGCCGGCTGGCGTTGACCATTTTGGTAACGGCCTTGCTGATCAGCTACGATCTGGCCTTGCGCGAGTTTTTTTTGTATCTGGAAGCGCGCCGGATGTGCATCCACCAGCCGCGGTTTACGATGCGCAGTGCGAAACGCCGGCTCAAAGACCGGAAAAAACGCGAGTCACCGTACTGACTTCTTTGGTAGGTATTTTTCGATCAACAAATTCAGCTTCCGCCGCTGCGCAGGCGGGATCAGGCTGGGCTGGGTCATGATGGCATGGGCCAACGCGGTTTGACACTCGCAGACAGCCGCAGTGGGGGGCTGGGTGACTGCCAACCGGATGATTTCCTGCGCCATCCGGGAGTTCTTCTGGAGACAGTCAATAATCATTTCGACCGTGACCGTCTCCGCGCTGACATGCCAGCAATCGTAGTCAGTAATCATGGCGAGGGTCGCATAGCACAATTCCGCTTCGCGGGCACAGTGCGCCTCCCCGAGGTTGGTCATGCCGATCACATCCCAGCCCATGGCACGATGGAATCGCGATTCGGCGCGGGTCGAAAAAGCCGGTCCTTCCATATTCACATACGTTCCCCCGTCATGAATCGTGGCCCCGGCCTGGCGGCCGCAGGCGACCAACACTTTGCGTAAACTTCCGCAAACCGGATCTGCAAAGGAGACGTGGGCGACCACGCCGTCGCCAAAAAATGTGAAATCCTGACTCTGTTTGGTGCGGTCGAAAAATTGGTCAATTACGACAATGTCAGCGGGTTTGTATTTTTCCTGCAGTGAGCCGACAGCGCTGACGCTAATGACCTGGGTCACGCCAAGTTTTTTTAGGCCGTAGAGATTGGCCCGATGATTGAGTTCGCTCGGGAGAATTCGATGGCCGCGCCCATGGCGGGGGAGAAACACAATCTCGTGGCCGGCCAGATTGCCGGTCAAATACTGGTCCGAGGGTTTCCCAAACGGGGTGGCGACGGTCACCCATTTTTGCTGCGTCAAGCCATCCATCGCATACAGCCCGCTGCCACCAATAATTCCAGTTTTCATACCGGGCATTCATACCCTCCGCTCCGCGCGCTGTCCAGCTTAAGGGGACCTGGCCAGCTGCAAATTTCGCGCTTGCATGCCCGGAAAAAATGGCTCATTCTTAACCCGTGAGCGTCACCTTACCAACCCATGCAGAAATCGCGGCCCGGGCCTACGCGTTGTATGTCCAGCGTGGTCGGATCGAAGGCTACGATAAGGATGATTGGTTGCAGGCGGAGTATGAATTGATGCAGTTGCCTGTGGATAAGATTGCGGAACTGGATGCACCCCATGCCAAGGACAAAAAACACCGGTCCTTGGTGGACGTGGTCCGCCTCGCGGTGCTGTTTTAGCGCTGCCAATCGCATGCCACCCACTGCTTCCGACGACCGCCAGCGCGCGACCGCCAGCGATGTGTTTCGCGATTACGGGATTGGTTCGCTGTTTCTCATTGCCTGGGAGATTTGGTGCATTCGTGACGGCTGGTTTCGACCTGATTACGATCATATTACATTCAGTCGTGCCATGGCATGGATTTCTGCGCCCATCCTGTTGTTCTGTCTGGTGATGGCCATTAGTGCCGGTCTGACGTTGCGCAGAGAAAAACAACAGCCACCGCCGCCGACACCTCCGGGTAGTCGTTGACGTGGCGCTAACGAATGGCGCAGGGGTGCCTTTCCCAGACATCAATTCGATGCAATTGATTCCGCTGCAAAACCCGGTATAGACGGCGGGGCCGTCGTCTCTCCCGGGCGAAAACGTGAAATTTGATGGGTTCGGGAAGGGCCGCGGCAGCGCGGACCGCTGTGCGTGGATTTTTCAGCAGAATCTGCAATTCCCGCTTGTTCGTGCCGGTGGAAGATGCTTACTTCATCCGCAATGTCTGCCCAGAACTCCAATTGGACCTTGAGCCGGCGTCTCCTTGCCCTCGCGTGGCGGTACCGGGCGGGCTGCCTCCAGGTTCTGGGAATCCAAGTTCTTATTCTCGTGCTCGGACTGTGCGGGTTGAGCTTTTGGGGGCTCGGTATTGATTACCTTCGCCAACAAGTCGGCCCGAACACACGACCGATGCACTGGCCGTTCGGCTGGCAACCGCCGGCCAGCTGGACCCCGGTCCAGCTGGTCGTGGCCATTGGCGTGGCGATTCTGGCGTTTGCAGCGGTCCGCGCGCTGTTGAACTTTTACTACACCGTGGTCGTCAATGACCTGACCCAAGGCCGGATCGTCGTCGACCTGCGGGCGGCAGTGTATGACAAGTTGCAGCGCCTGAGTTTTCGTTTTTTCGATGATAACGCCACCGGTGCGATCATCAACCGTGTCACAGGCGACGTGCAGCAGACCCGCGCGTTCGTGGACGGCGTGGTCATCCAGATTATTATCATGCTCTTGTCGCTGACCGTTTACCTCGTCTACATGCTCAGTTTGCACGTCAAATTGACGCTCGCCTGTCTGGCGACCACGCCGGTCCTCTGGCTGTTGGCGGCGTATTACTCGCGGAGTTTACAACCCGAATATCTCCGGAATCGGGAACTCGTCGACGGCATGATTCGGAAGCTCGCCGAGTATATTCAAGGCATTGCGGTCATCAAAGGGTTTGCGCGGGAGCCGGAAGTCACCGCCGACTTTCAGACCGCCAACCGCGCCGTCCGGGACCAACAGCAAAAAATCTTTTGGCGCATCAGCCTCTTTGGCCCGGGGATTTCATTCATTACGCAAATCAACATCTTCATTGCCCTGCTCTACGGGGGCTACCTCGTGATTCGCGACGAATTTCCACTCGGCCTTGGGCTGGTCGTTTTCGTTGGGCTCGTCCAACAATTCTCCGCCCAGGTTCAGAACCTCGCCACGGTCAACAACACGGCGCTCCAAAGTCTGACCGGGGCGCGCCGCGTGTTCGAAATTCTTGATGCGCCCGTGGAAATTCAGACGCCCGTCCGGCCGGTCGTGCTTCCGGCTGCGCGCGGGGGGCGACACATCCGGTTTGAGCATGTCTGGTTTAGTCACATTCCCGGCGAGGTCGTGTTGCAGGACGTGGATTTTGCGGTCCAGGCCGGGCAGCGGGTGGCCATCTTGGGCGCAACGGGTGCTGGCAAGAGTTCATTGATGAGCCTCCTGCCGCGGTTCTATGATCCGACGCAGGGCAGGGTATTGCTTGACGGAATCGACCTCCGCCAACTTGATCTCGACGGGCTGCGTCGGAACATCGGCACCGTATTCCAGGAAAGCTTTCTCTTCAGCAACACCATTGCTGCGAACATAGCGTTCGGCCATCCGGAAGCCAGCCGCGCGCAAATTGAGCGGGCGGCGACGATTGCCTCGGCTCACGAATTTATCAGACAGATGCCCAAAGGTTACGACACGGTCTTGCGCGAGACCGGCTCGAACCTTTCGGGTGGCCAACGCCAGCGGCTCGCCTTGGCGCGCGCCATCCTGCTCGATCCGCCGATCTTACTGCTGGACGATCCGACGGCTGCGGTTGATCCCCAGACCGAACACGAAATCTTGGAAGCCTTGGACAACGCGATGCGAGGACGGACTACGTTCATCGTGGCACACCGGCTCAGCGCGTTGCGCGGCTCGGATTTTGTGGTGGTGCTCGATGGCGGCCGGGTGGCACAGGTGGGAACCCAAGCCGAGTTGTTACGCGTGCCGGGCCATTACCGGCAGATTGCCGAGTTGCAATTTTCGGAGGCGGGGTAGGCAAGGCGGAAGTCTCGAGTCGCTAGTCCTGGGTTCTGAGTCTGGCCAACCCCAACTCAGGGAGAGCGTGGCGAGAACCCGAGGTTCTCACCGGCATGCGTGGCGAGGCCGATTTGTTCGACGTGGTCGTGCCGGCCATTGTACCAGAGCCGCCACTGCCCATTGTCGTATACGGCGTAGGGCTTGTAGCAGGCATCGTGATCCCATTGGTTGAGGCCGGTACTGATGATGGGATTGGCCGGGCGACGCTTCCAGTCGCCGATGCCATCGCGCGAGCGGGCTAGTCCGATCTGGGCGTGATGCACGTCGCGGAAGCCAATGTAAAACATGTAATACCAGTCACCGTGGTGGACCACCTGACCGCCGGTGACCTTGTGTTGTTCCCAAGCATATCGCGAGTCGGTGCGAAAGACCGGGTTGGGGGACCATTTCGTCCAGATCTGGCCGGCGGGGCTGGTGGCGTAGCCGATGGCATCCGGTTCGTATTGTTCGCCACCGGAATACCACATGCGATAGCGGCAGGTGCCGGCATCCCATTCCACGTGGGGGCACATCACGGCCACGCGTTCCCACGGTTGGTCGGGCCAGAGCACCGGCTGGCGTAGCCGATCCACGATTGGCCGTGCGCCTGGCCGGTTACCACAGGTGATAACCATCGGCGCGGTTGACCACGCCCGGCCGGTTGATGTCGGTCTCCCAGTCGGTGGCCGGATTGGGCCCGAGGACGATCTGCGGCGCGCTCCAGTGCACCCCGTCGGCGAATGAATTTCACAAGGGGATTTTGGGTTGGGACGAATCTGCGAGAAATAGCGGAGGCTGTGCCGCCGTGCGACGGCTGCAACCTGTCTGGCAGGCAGGATTCCAGGGCGAATAGTGCGCAGTCTTTGCCAAGACTCGTTAATTGCCATTGATCAGATTGTTTTTGGACTGCAATGGGACCAAAACGGCGGGTGTTTTCTAGCCTGCATATTTCATGAAAACTTCGTTTTCATGAAATATGCACCTACCAGAGAGCAGGTTGCGCTCGGGCAGTTTTCGACGCGGTGCGGGGGGGGCACCTTACTCAAGGTTAGCCCTGAGCGAAGGGCCGCAGGCCCGCAGTCGAAGCCCACAGGGCGCATATTTCACAGTTCCCTGTGAATTATGCGGGCTAGCGCTTTTCAAAAACTTATTTTGGACAGGTCTGGGAGTTTTGTGTAAACGGAGAATACCATGATATTGAAATTGCAGGATGCAACAGTGGGCGCGGCAGCGATTGTGTCTGTTGCGGGCCGGTTGGATGGAGTGGGCGCGCCTGAAATAGCGGCGCACTGCAACACATTGATCAAGGGAGGCGCGACACGGCTGCTTCTGGATGTGGAGGGTGTGGACTATATCAGCAGCGCGGGGTTGCGCAGTTTATTGGTGTTGGCGAAATCGATCAAGGCGGTCCATGGATCGCTGGTTCTCTGCAATCTGTCGCCGATGGTGCGCGATGTGCTGGCGATTTCCGGTTGCGATAAAATCCTGACCCTGGCTGTTAATCGCGACGCGGCGATCGCGGCCTTGACGTAGGAGAATCTTCAATCTCAAGTGGCGGAAGCCGGCGGCTCGCTCTTGCCATGGAGCGGTGGCAGTCGGTTAACTTCTTGGGGATGGCGTTGCCACCGCGACCTTCGCTTCGATGATCATTGGGGCCGGTGCGTCATTTTCCGCCGGCATCTGCATGGTGAGCAGCCGGCGCAGCAACCAAACGATTTTTTCAACCGCGGTGGTCAACGCCATCAGGTTTCCGCGGTCTGTGGAAGTCATGCCCGGGCTGTTTTTTAGATAGGTCGCCCGCAACCGCTCCATGGCCGGTCCCCGGTCTTCGCACAGGAGCAACACCACCCGGCGCTGCTCTTCGTCATCCGCCACCAGCACTTCCTCCACCGATAAGAGCAGAAATTCCATCGCCTCAAACGTGGTGTCGGCGAGGGGTTTCAATTCGTCCGATTTCCATGCCCCGCGAAACCCGTCGGCAAACTCCGTCACCGCATCGGCCAGCTGCATCGTGAGCGTCTGGCTGGCCTGGAGATAGGACAGGCGCGCGGACGATTTCAGATCCATGGGTTGCGCCATGAGGGCCAGATAGGCGCTTTCCACCTCTTTCGCCAGCGTTGCCAGCGCTGTGCGGCGCTCGCCAATATCGGGTTTGACGGACGGGTCGCGCACCGGCGCGAGCATTGCAGCGACGTGGGCGGCTTCCCGCGCCTGTTCCAAGCGGATCAATTCCAAGGTGGCATCGCCCTGTTCCGGGGTAACGGCTTGAATATACCTGGGACGGGACAACTCCTCCTCGCGGCTGGCGGGCAGGGTGCGTTCCAGCCAGTTGGCCAGTGGTGAGTGGCCGGCGCTCGTCAGCGCCGCGGAAAGCAGATTCATGATCAGAAAGGCAATCGCCGCTTGCATCTCCGGTGTGGTTTGCGTCCAGTGAATGAACGCGATGATCAGGGGAACATGCAGATATTGCTCGAGATAAAACAAAATAAATGAAACGACGGCACCGGCACTGTTAAAGACATTTTGGAACCGCACGATTTGCCGACCCGACCCGGAGAACGAGGTGCCCATCAAGACGATCCGGAAAATTGTGGACCCGACCACCGCACCATACATCAACACAAGCGTCTGCGGCAGATCGAGCAGTCCCACCTTCATCATGCCAATGCCAATCATCGACACGACGCTGGAGGATTGCGCTATGAAGCCGAGGAACAACCCAATTCCGGCGGCGCGCAGGGGCTGGTCCCGCCCGGCTTTGATCATCTCGATAAACCAGGGTTCCGTCGTTAGCGGATGGATGCCCTTCTTCATGACTTCGAGACTGTAAAAAATGAGCCCCACCGCCAGCAGCAGGGTGTATAGATTGCGCCGGCGATCCTCTTTGGTGAAATGCAAGGCGATGGCCGCCACTCCGACCAGGTACAACGTGGCCATCTTGATGTCGACTGCCGCCAGAAAAACGAGAACACAATTGCCGATGCTGAATCCCGCCATGATCGGCATTGCATCGCGGAGAAACAGGCTTCCCGATGCAATCAGGCTCGCCAAAATGGCGATCGCGGCGGACGAGCTTTGCATGACCGTGCCGGAAACGGCGCCGAAAATAAACGCTTTCCAGTGCGACGACACGAACCGCGCCGTCAGCCGGCGGAACTTGCGGCTCGCGAATTGTTTCAGACTGTTGCTGAGATAGTCGAGGGCAATAAAAAACAAGCCCAGTCCGAGAATGAATTCGCCGATTATTTTCACAGCCTGCCGATTGGTTATCAGAAGTGGAGCTGTCAAAGCTACGGGGACTTCCCAGTCCAGATTGCGGTTGGACGTCCCCCAAATGTTTTGCCCCAGCCTGTGCGCCCCGGTACGTAATACACCGTGGCATTGGTGGCGCCAAAAAACACTTCTTCCCCCACGCGCTCGGGGGCGTTCCCGAAAAAATAAATTCCGGTCAGGCGGGTGCAGTTATAGAACGCGCCCCGCCCAAAGTTGGCAACGCCGCTGCCGACGATGACGTTGGTCATTCCGCAGTTCATGAACGAACAGCCCCGGACTTTGAGGATACTGTCAGGAATCGTAACGCTGCACAGGTTGGTGCAGCCTAAAAACGCACTCCGCTCAATACAGACGACCGGCAGCCCGTGGAGTTCGTTGGTGATGGTCAGTACTTTTTCAGAACAATCGTATCCAGTAATGCTAACAGTGCCCTTGGCGATCGAGTATTTGTATTGGGCTGGCGCCGAGACAGGAAAGAGCAAGGTCAGCAACACCGGGAATATTCTCATCAAGCAAAAAATCACACTGGTGATATAACGCATATTCGATTCTCCCTGTTGTTGACGGAGCTTTACCACGCTGAGTCCGGAACAGCAATGCGAATTTAGTCGCGACATGGCTGAAGAATAGTTTGCGCGCCGGTCGCTTCTGCGATAAACAAATACTGCCTATGAAGATTTTTTTAGACGGTCAATTTGTGGACGAACAGGACGCCAAGATCTCGGTCTTTGATCACGGCGTATTGTATGGCGATGGCGTGTTCGAGGGGATCCGCTTGTACCATGGCCGGATTTTCCGATTGGATGCCCACATCAATCGGTTGTTCGATTCGGCAAAGGCGCTCATGCTCACCCTTCCCATGACGAAATCCGAGCTGGTGGCCGCTTGCTGTGCCACCTGCCGGCAAAATAATCTCGTTGATGGTTACATCCGACTCGTTGTCACGCGCGGCGTTGGCAACCTTGGGCTGAACCCGTTCACTTGCAAGAAGCCCACGGTGTTCATCATCGCGGCAACCATCGAATTGTACCCGAAGTCAGTCTATGAAAAGGGCGTGGACCTGGTCACAGCGGCGACGGTGCGGAACCATCCCAACGCGATCAGCCCGGCCATCAAGTCGTTGAATTATTTGAATAATATCCTCGCCCGGATTGAGGCGGTGAAAGCGGGAACCGTGGAGGCCTTGATGTTGAACGGGGAAGGCTTTGTGGCCGAGTGTACCGGGGATAATATATTTGTGATCCGCCACGGCAAACTGATCACCCCGCCCGTCAGTGCCGGCGCTCTGAATGGGATCACGCGGACGGTTGTGCTCGAACTGGCGGACAAGGTGGGATTACCGGCCAGTGAGGCGAATTTAACGCGGTATGACGTGATGACGGCGGACGAGTGTTTCTTGACCGGTTCAGCGGCGGAGATTGTGCCGGTCGCTTCACTGGACGGTCGGATGATTGGCACTGGTAAACCCGGGGGCGTCACGTTGCAATTGATTGAGGAATTCCGCAAATTGACCCGGTTGGAAGGAACGGCCATTTAATGGTGTGCGACATTTGCAAAAAAAACGAGGCGACAGTCCACCTCACGCAGATCATCGACAACAAGATGTTGAAGATTGATCTGTGTGAAGGTTGCTCCAAGTCGAAGGGCCTGCAGGAGGCGAACGGATTTTCGTTGGCGGATTTGCAGGTCGGGCTGGGGGCCGCGGACGAGATTGCCGGTGTGGCCGGCGCCAAGTGTTCGGTCTGCGGGTTTACCCAGGCGGATTTTAAGAAGACCGGTCGGTTGGGCTGCAGTGCCTGCTGGGATACCTTCGAACAAGGGCTCGGGGGGCTCCTCCGGGCCATGCACAAAAGTGATCGGCATGTGGGCAAGGTGCCGAGTAAAGCGGCGCACACTTTGGTGATTACCGAGCGGATCAAGCAACTGGCGGGCGACTTGGAGCAGGTGGTCCGGGCGGAAAAATATGAGGACGCCGCCCAGATCCGTGACCAAATTCGCGAGCTCGAATCACAATTAAAAATTGCCGCGGCGAAACCGGTATGAAGATTGACGAACTGCTCAGCACGCCGAGCGAATGGGTGCGCGCCGATGGTCCGAATAATAAAATCGTCATGACCAGCCGGGTGCGGCTCGCGCGCAACCTCCGCGGGATCCCGTTTCCGGGCTGGGCCAAAAAAACTGACCGGCAGCGCGCCCTCGAGCTGATGCGGCCTGTCGTGGAAGCGTTGCCGGAGATGGCGCTCTGTTTTAGCGATTCGATGGATAATTTGGCCGCCCTGGATAAGCAATTGTTGGTGGAACGCCATCTCATCAGTCGCGAGCACGCCGCGCGCAATGTGGGGAGCGGCGTGGTTGTGAACGATAAGGAATCGATTTGCGTGATGATCAATGAAGAAGATCATCTGCGGATGCAATCCATTAAATCGGGATTGCAACTCAAGAACGCGTTCAAGATGATTGATAAGGTGGACACGGAAATCGAGGCGCAATTGGATTTTGCATTTTCGCCCCGGCTCGGCTACCTGACCGCCTGCCCGACGAATGTCGGGACCGGCATGCGGGCGTCGGCCATGGTGCATTTGCCGGCGATGGTGTTGAGCGATCAGATTAATCAGGTTGTCCAAGCCGTCAACAAACTCGGTCTGGCAGTGCGCGGGTTGTACGGCGAGGGGACGGAAGCGCTTGGTAATTTTTTCCAGGTCTCCAATCAGACCACACTGGGCGAGCGGGAAGGCGATGTAATCGACCGGCTCAACAAAGTCATTTTGCAAATTATCGAGCACGAGGAAAATGCGCGGAGCACGCTGCTTGAAAAAAAGCCCCGGGTGGTTTATGATCAGGTGGGTCGGGCGTACGGGGTGTTGAGCCACGCCCATGCGATCAGTTCCAAGGAGGCGCTGAACTTGTTGAGTCTGCTGCGGTTAGGTGTGGATTTGGACTTGTTACCGGCGGAAAACCGGGCGACGGTGGATGAGTTGTTCATGGTGGCTCAACCGGCACATGTCCAGCGGACCGCCGAACGCAAACTGACCGCCGAAGAACGCGATAGTTACCGGGCGGACCTGATTCGCGACCGGCTCAAGGCAGTGCCGCGGCCCGGTGGGGAACCGCCCGCCAAGCCGACCGAGTTGATTTAGGACATTTGAGACAAAGGATTCGTTATGGAAATGCAAAATTTTACACCGCGCGCCCAGCAAGTGCTGGCCTTGGCGCGCAAAGAGGCGGACCGGTTTAACCACAACTACGTCGGCACGGAACATCTGTTGCTGGGGTTGATCAAGTTGGGGCAGGGCGTGGCCGTGAATGTAATTCAGAAAATGGGGCTCGATCTCGAAACCGTCCGCATGGAGGTTGAAAAGCAGATCGGGACGGGGCCGGAAACCAAGATGATCGGCAATATCCCGTACACCCCCCGGGTGAAGAAGGTGCTCGCCCTCGCGCAAAAGGAAGCCAAACAACTCAGTCATAATTACGTTGGCACCGAACATATTTTGCTCGGCCTCCTCCGGGAAGGCGAGGGAGCCGCGGCGCGGATTTTGAAGTCGCTCGATGTGGACATCGAGCGGTGCCGGAACGAAATCCTCAAGGAATTGGATCCAAATTTCACCCCCAGTGAAGGTGGCGTTGAAGATGGCGAAGCCCCCCAACCGCCGACCGGTAAAAAAGAATCCAAGACGCCGGCCCTGCGGATGTTTGGCCGCGATCTGACCGAAATGGCGCGGAAGAATGAGCTCGACCCGGTCGTGGGCCGGAAGAGCGAAATTGAACGCGTGATTCAGATCCTTTGCCGCCGCACGAAAAACAATCCGGTGCTGTTGGGCGAAGCCGGCGTTGGCAAGACGGCGATTGCCGAGGGACTCGCGCAGGAGATTGCCGGTGGAAATATTCCGGACATTCTTCGTGAAAAACGGGTGGTCACGCTGGATCTGGCGTTGATGGTGGCGGGCACAAAATATCGCGGCCAGTTTGAAGAGCGGATCAAGGCCGTGATGGATGAAATCAAACGGGCCAAGAATGTCATTCTTTTCGTCGATGAACTCCACACTATCGTGGGGGCCGGCGGCGCTGAGGGCGCCATGGACGCCAGCAATATCATCAAGCCGGCGTTGTCACGGGGTGAATTGCAAGTGGTCGGGGCGACCACGATCACGGAGTACCGGAAATATATCGAAAAGGACGCAGCCCTCGAACGCCGGTTTCAAACCGTGATGGTGGAACCGCCGAGCGTCGAGCAGACCGTGGAGATTTTGAAGGGGCTCCGTCCCAAGTACGAAGAACACCATAAAGCTAAATTTAGTGATGAAGCACTCGTCGCTGCAACGCGGCTATCCGACCGTTACATTACGAATCGGTTCCTGCCCGATAAAGCGATTGATGTGGTGGATGAGGCGGGGGCCCGGGCCCGGATCAAGGTCTCGACCCGCCCGCCGCAATTGCAAGGCATGGATGGCGAGATTGAGAAAATGAAGAACGCGAAGGAAGCTGCCATCAAAGCGCAGGATTTTGAGTTGGCCGCGAGTCTGCGGGATCAGGAGAAACAGGCGCGGGAAAAACTTGAGCAGGATATGGCCGACTGGCGCCAGATTCGTGACGAGAAACAGGT
>Ga0316231_1003188_pt1 | contig 14698 bp, 12 predicted proteins | sample TBH18027metaG_FD_206002 | JGI IMG/M metagenome (GOLD analysis project Ga0316231, IMG submission 206002) | Freshwater microbial communities from Trout Bog Lake, Wisconsin, USA - TBH18027 | ecosystem: Environmental > Aquatic > Freshwater > Lake > Hypolimnion/Profundal zone | place: USA: Wisconsin...
GATGGAATGCACCTTTCTCCAGGATCTGTTGATCCTTCTGATGAGTTAGAGCGTAAGAAGATGCTCGCTCGTGCAGAAGTCAAAGATAGAGAGATGAGAAGAAACGCTATCGTTCAATTAGCTAAAGATGCTTTAAAGACCAAAGAAGCATATTGGCTTGGTGGCGGGGGTGTCAATGAACCATCCCCAGGTAAAGTTAAGTATCCAAAAGATAAACTTAATGAAGAACTTCGTGATTATGAAGATAAGCAAATGGTTGGTCAGTCTCCATTTCCAGGCGTTGGCGCAGTTGATGGGCTTCATCCATCTCCAGGCTCAGCTGATCCAAAAGACGAGCTAAAGCGTAAGCAAATGCTTGCTCGTGCATCTTTAAGAGCTAGATTCGTTAAAGCTGATAATAGTAATGGTAGTCAAAATAAGGGCGCAAGTGCTTGGGAAGTTTTCCTAGGAGACAGACTCTTATTAACTGCCTCTGTAGCAGATATTTCTGGCGGACATGTCACAGACATTCTATATGACAATATTGCTACCAAAGATTTCGGCGCTAAATTGATTGAAAAAGTCAAGGTTCATGGTGCTGATGCTGTAAACAAACTAATTAAGAAGGCTCAAGCAGTTCCCCCTCCACCTCCAGGTGGCGATATGGGTATGGGCGCTCCTCCAGGTGATATGGGCGCTCCTCCAGGCGGACCAGAAGAAGGGCCACCAGCAGAAGATACTGGTAAGTCAGGCGATCCAAAAGAACATGCATTAGACTTAGCTGAAAAGGGCGTAGCTCTTATGTCAGATTTACAAGAAGCTATTAGAGCTTTAACTGGTGAAAAAGCTGAAATGAAGGAACAAGAGGGTGGCGTTGGTAGCCCAGCAGGCGGTCCAGCAGCAGGCAGCTCTGCCCCTCCAATGGCAGCTGACGATCAAGATGCGCGTAAGAAGAAGGATAGTGATTCTACAAAAGAATCTAGCTTTAGTTCTAATGCTCTTAATACTCTTAGAAAAGAATTAAATGGAGCTTTAACTCAAGCAATGAAGGAGTCACTTGCAGAATTAAGTGATCACCAAACAGAACTACAAATGGTTGTTGACATGTATGATAATGGTGCCGTTAATGGAGCCAATCAAGATTTTGTCAATACCGTAGTAGATGATGCATTGAATGAAGCTAAGACTTCGATAGCGGATGGATTTAAGTTAATGAGTGCCTTCGTTAAGTATGCTCGTGGAACTAAGGCAATTGTCAAGCGCGCTGAAATTGAAGCAGGACTTCAATCACTTGCGACTGAAGGAGATTCTACAATGACGTACAAGAGAGCCGATGATAGCGATTTAATGTTCTTGATCAATGAAACTAATGCAGAATTAGAAGATATTAATAATATTGAAGGACTAGGCGATGATAATGAAGTTCATCATGGAGATCTAGAAGGAGATAAAGAATTAGATCAGCTTATCGAATCTTTGAATTTTGTTGATGATGGTCTTGCTGATGATAATTTAGCTGACGCCCAACTACAACCAGGTGATAAAGCAGTAATTGGTAAAGATGGTAAGCCAATACCAGAAAAAGTTGCCTCTTATGATTCTCGTCAGGGCCGTGCATATCTTAGAGCTAAGTTAGCGGCTGATGCAACTGGTAAAGAAGAAGATGGGGGGATCGAGAGCGCTGAGAAGTTAAAGTGGTCTGATATGTTAGATGCTGCTGATAAGCACACTGACGGACAAACTAAGTTAGATACTAAGCCATCTGATGATCTTGGATATGTCGAGACTCTACCAGAAGTCAATAAGAGAATGTTAGAAGTTGCTAGAATGCCACCTAAGGTTCGCAAAGAGGCAGAAGCTATTCAAAGAATGGTATCTGAAGGTAAATTAGACCCAAGAGATGTTGACGCTCTAGTAGCAGAAGGTCTTGATAAGGATGCAGTCGCTTACTGGAAGAAGTTCTACGGTGAAGTTGACGGCGGAAGTGAATTCGCTAGTGAACTTGTCAAAGAACACGTCAAGGCTTCTATGGAAAATGATTTGAATACTTTCAGAGTTAAAATGGCCCGTGCTTATGAGCTTGCTTATGACATGGTAGACCGTGGACTTTGCCCAGCTGATAGGGCATCCATCTCTGATCAAGTAGATTCTATTATGAAATTTAATGATGAAGGGTTCGATTCTCTTAAGAGAGTAGTAGCTCGTCATGAGCCATCTCTTCGTAAGGAAGCTGGTCGTATTCCACAAGTTGGACTACGAGGAGAAGGTGATACTCAAGTAAATACATTAGTCGAAGAGGACGCATACTCTCAATTATCTTCAATGTTTGGCACTAAAAGGGGCGCATTCTAAAAATAAATAGCATTACCCCAACAATGAGGATAATATGAAATTAAATGATATAGCTGAATCAATGTATACAGCTTTGAATAGTAAAGAACATAAATCTTTATTTTCAGATTTGTATAAGATTGCACAACTTCGGCATCAAAATATAGAATCTAGATGTAATGAAATATTACAAAGAATTGCTGCCCTAAAACAATATAGTTCTAATTTTAATGCATTAGATGGGCTTGTTGATTATTTAAATAAGAATAAAATTGGAGCACAAGTAGATCCTCAGCTTGTTCTACAATATAAGCAGATTTTAGAAGATAATTTTCATGATATAGATCCTAAAGTAGTTAATACTGGAGAATCATTACTTAATGAATTAAAGTCTTTTGCAGATTATTTAAAAAGTGAAAAGTCTCATTCCGCACAAAATTCATGGGAAACTGTTAAAGATGTTCCTGCTAATTTGGGTGAATTTTCAGCAGATGTAAATACTCCAAAGCATCAATATACTTCAAGTAAATATGGACAATCTACAAAAGATGTTCAAGAAAAATTAAAAAATCTTGGCCCTCGTTATGCAAATCTATTAGGAGCTGTAGATGGTGATTGGGGAGATAAAACTGAAGCTGCATTTCAAGCGTGGAAAAAAGATAATAGACCAGGATCATCTAATGAAGAAGCAGCAGATGAATTAATGAAATCTATGGCATTTCAATCTGTATCTGCTCTTGATGTGGCTTTTAATAGTTTATTAACAGCTTCTGCAGCATTGGATTCACTTGGTTTAGATCGTGGTTCTCATCTTACTCTTAAGATTGCTTCACTAGTTGTTGAAGCTAAAAAGGCTGATAAGAAAAAAAAGGAAGATGATAAAAAGAAAAAATCAGATTCCAAATCTAAGAGTGACTCTCAATCTGCTAAAGATAAAAGGTCAAAAGATGATAAATCTTTATCTGTAAAAAAAAAAGTAAGTAAATCTGCTACAGATATTCTTAGTTATAAAGTTGCGCAAATAGCACCTAATACTTATAGGTATTGGCCTGCCAAGTCTCTTGCGGATAATGCGAAATCAGGAAATATCAATTTAGATGATTTACATAGAAGTAATAAAATTACTAATGAACAATATGACCAAGCTTACGTTCTATTAAATGGAACTGTTGCTCCCGGCGCAGATAAGCAACCTAAAAAAATTACCTATGGCCCCGCCCCTACGGAAGCGGAGAAACCAAATGAAAATTCTAGTTTAAATATAGTTGCTCCTGTAAAAATGGATGGTCAAGCAGAGCGGGCACAAGAAAATGCAACTAATGTTGATAAAGTTATCAATGGCAAAAAGTATCATGTAGGTCCAGATGGAAAATGGACTTTAATACCAACCGCTCAAAATAAGCCTATTACTGAGATATATGGATATAATGTTAAGAGAATTCAAGACGCATTAGCATTAAAAGGCATTCCAATAGGAAGATGGGGCGCAGATGGTCGATGGGGTCATGATACTCAAAATGCCTTAAATGATTTTAAGAAAAGACTAAATATACCAGGAGTAACAGACAAGCAAGCACTTTTATGGTTAATGTCTGGCTCTATGCCCGCCCAAAACCCTCCAACAGCAGCTCCAGGAAAAGTTCCCGGAGCTTTAACGCAAGAATTTGGTAACCTATTAAGTGGTATTAATTCTGTATATAAGAATATAAATAATGTGAGCACTCCACAACTAGCACAGCAAGCTAGGCAAACATACAATCAATTAAAACCAGCTTTTGATGCAGCACTCAAGTCAAATATGAAACAAATAAATAATGGCGGAATGGCTGAACAAGTTAATCAACATCAAGAAATGCTTGATCATATAGATAAAAAACTTAAAGAGATGGGCATATAATAAACTTTCTAACAAACAAACAAAAGGGTCATGTACATGAAAAACCAATCAATATCAGATTTTGTCGCAGCATCAATGGAAGCCGCTCTTAATAGCAAAGAACATAAATCTTTATTCTCTAATCAATATAAATTTGCTAGTGCAAAGTGTTCTTGCGGCAAAGATGGATGTTCTGGGTGCTCGGACTCTATGAAAGCAGATGATACACTATTTGCAGATGATGAGAATGATGCTCGTAAGAAAAAGAAGGAAGAATCTTCATCTTCGTCTTCAGATTCTAATTCAGTTGATGATGAGAACGATGCTCGTGCAAAAGATTCAGATGATGATTCTTGCATGGCCGATGATGAGAACGATGCTCGCAAAAAGAAGAAGGAAGAATCTTCTTCATCAGACTCTAGTTCTGCCGATGATATGCAAGTATCCGCAGCTTTTGATGTTGCTATTGATAGTTTATTAACTGCTTCTGCCGCTCTTGATTCTGTTGGGCTTGATCGTGGTTCAGTTCTTACTCTTAAGATTGCTTCACTAGTTGTTGAAGCTAAGAAGGAAGATAAGAAAAAGAAGAAGGATAAGAAAGACGAAAAGAAGAAGTCAGATTCTAAGAAGCCATCATCTAAGAGTGATTCTCAATCTGCTAAAGATAAGAAGTTCCCATTTAAGAAGAAGCCATCTTCTAGCTCTTCTAGTTCATCTTCCAAGTCAAGTCCAGTAAAAAAAAAGTAAGTAAATCTGGCTTTAGATATTTTGATAGCTTACCAGGTAAGTATGGTCAAGTTAATCCAGATGACTTTAGCGATGAACAATATCCAGAAGCACTTAGTAATCATAAGTGCCCACATGTAGTTGAAGGATGGTCTTCTTTAGAAGATTGCCTTCCAGACTGCCCTTATGGAATGTCAAATCGTCAAGATGATAATTGGAGAGAACTTGAAGATGAGCCAGTATCTTTTGAAGAAGATGATTCTGGTCCAAGCGAACTTGATGAAGAAAAAGGCTTAGATAAATTAGATAGGCTAAAGTCTCTTCATGAACCACAGGCACTAGATTTAGAAGATCAACCTGGATTTGGTTTTAGGTAATAATAGGACATAGTATTATGTTTAAACAAGCCAATTTTGAAGATGAAATTTATCGCTCAATGGAATCTTCTTTAGTTAAAAATCAAACAGAAGATAAACATAGTTTTGATAAATTAGCTAAAGCAACTGATCTTTTGAATACAGCCGCTGCTATTTTTGAGAGCGCTCAAATGTTCTCTGAAGCAGAAGCAATAACAGAAATTTTACGAACCCTAATCGAGGGTGTTAAATGAAAAAGACCTTCGAAAATGATCTAATTTCTGGCATGCAAGAGGAATTAAAAAAACAAGCTTCAGCTAGGAAACCAAATCTCGTAAAGGCCGCAGAATGCCTTCATTCCGCTTTGGAAATTCTAGAGGGCTCTGGCATGCAGAAAAGCGCCGATAAAGTATTAAATTTGTTGGAGAAGATTGCGCAAGAACATTCCGCCCCATTAGCGCCACCCAAATCGTTGCCCTTGCCCCAATTGATGGCGGCAGGATTGACCCAACGCGATTTAAGAGAGTTTTCTAAAGGAAGTCTTTACTCTACTGCCAAGATAAACTTGGTTCTTAGAAGCTTGGGAATGTCTGATTATGACATGAGCGGAGTTATTGGGGCTGATAAGGTTATGTCAGAAGAAGAAGCTCAAAAGATTATTAACCCTAATGAGACAATTGAACTAGGAAGCATTGCTAAAAAAAAATTTCGTAATCTAAATAAGCAAGCTGATGAATCTTTTGTCTTTGATGTTGCTGCGGATGATGATCTTTTAGATGCAGATATTGGCGATGATTTATTGGAAGTATTTGATAAAAAAATACCTCTTGAAGATTTCGAAGACGAATAACTGATATATATCCTAATGTGGAGCCGGTATAGTTTTGCTAAGGATATCTTTATGAAAAATAACATTATAATCAAAGATTGCGGTGAATTATGTTAAGACTAGTTCAGGTTGGCAATACTTTGCCGGTAAGTTTTATTTGCGATCAGAGCGCTGAATTTCAGCCAGGAATGGTTGCAGAATTAACAGTCAGTGGTAATCAAGTAGTTGCAACAGTTTCTAATGGAACTGCTCCTATTGGTATTATTGATGATATTAAGACTAAGGCATTTACTAATATTTCTTGGAATGAGACTGTCTTAGTTCCAGCAGTTGGGGTTCCCGGACCTAATAATACTATCGTTACACCAGTAGATATTAAAGCAGAATTAAGGCGTCCAAATATAATTCCTCATAGTTTTACATCTAGCGTAAGTGTAACTCTAAATCCAGTTAATGGAGTTATAACTTTTATTGCTGGTACTCCATTAAATTTCGATGCAATGGGCACTGGAACCCCTAATGCTATCAAAGCTATTGTTAATTATACTTATCAGGTAGCCAATATTCCAGGAGATGATAGTACCGCTGGTTCTGGTAGAATGACAGTTTGGTTTGAAAGAATGTTTTTTCAAACTGATCAATATGAGACTAATCAGCAATATCCTGTTCGTGCTAATGTTTATGTTAGTGAAGTTGGGCTCTTAACTACCAGAAGACCAAGCAAGATTCATCCAGCTGTTGCAATGGTAACAGCGCCTCCAACTTCTCTTAACAATATGTGCGAATTCTTGTGGCTTTAACGCACTGCGTCATAACATAATATGTTGGACGTAGAATGTAAGTAAGATTAGAGTATTTCTGCGTATTGTTTTATTTTGCAGAAGCTTTCTATATTGTCGCATAATAGCAGGCAATCCAATTATTGAAGGCAAACAAATGTCATTTAAACACACGAAACATTGGGACTCAGAGTTAGCATATGAGAAGGGTATGGTTAAATCCGATCCTCTTCAAAAGCAAGCCTCTCTTACCAAAGAAGCTGATATTACACCCACCTCTGATTTAATGCAGAATATTATTAAGCTCTGTGCCGGATTAAGAGCAGAGGGTTTAGAAAAAGAGGCAGCTGAAGTTGAGACTAACTTCCTTAATTATAAGCAAGCTCAAACTCTCTATGAAACTTCTAAAGAAAAGGGCGAAGATTTGGTTGATGCTGCTCATCCCAAGGGAAGTCATAAATTGGAAGGAGTTGATAGCGAAGAGGCGGTAGTCGAAGATATCGTTGATAGACATAATAAAATGAAAGCTGTAGTAGATAAGAAGCCTACAGGCAAATATGCATCTTCTAAAGATATTTTGAATGCAGTAAAGGTAACTCTAGGTGCCGACCCTTTAGCCAAGGAGAGGGGCAACCTCTCCACAAAAAAGGGCTTATATAAAAAAGCTGACATTACAGACGATCCGGTTATAAGTGCAATTACAGGGGCTTTAGCTACTTATGGTGGTGTAGCTCTTATTAAAGCTCTTAAAAAAATCATAGCAGACTATGCTCTTAAAAGCCTTGTAGGCACAGCAGGTATGGAAGCTATGGAGCAAGCTCTCTTGGGAAAACTTTCAGCGCAAGCAACTAACGCTTTAGGAGTGCGAATAGCAACTCAATTGGCAACAGGATCAGTTTCAGCAGCATCCGCCCCTGCCGCTACAGCTGCCATTAATACGGCTATTGCGGCGGGGCCAACTGGTGCCGCTGTCGCAGCAGCTGCAGCTAAAGGCACTACAGAGGTAGCCGCTCAAATTGGTAGTAAAGCTTTATCTGAAGTTGGAACAGAGGCGGCGGCCAAAGTTATTGGATGGAAAGCGTTAGGCAAATTCATTCCATTACTGGGTGAAATATGGATGGGTTGGGATCTTGGTTCTTGGGCGGGGGCAGCCTTATTTGAATATTATTTGGCGCCAGATCAGTTAAACACAGCCGGCACGAAACTCATTGAAAAAGGAGAATATTTTAGAACAGGATCTATTTACAATGATCCGTTAGGCGCAGAAGGAGAAAAATATTTAGATAATTTTAAAGCTACATTTGCTAAAGTGATGGAGAACTATTCAGCTATTGCAGAAATTAAAGAACAACCAACACCAGAATCTATTGCAAAATTAAAAAATTTAGATGATGCATTATTAGACGCTAATAAATGGGCCGGTGAATTATGGAGTTTTGCAGACAGTAAAATGGCAGCTAAAACATTTAGTTTTAGATTCTCGCCACTCCAAAATTATCAAGACCTAGTAAATTTAGGCAACAACTATGTTGTCCTTTCCAATAAGATTCATGCTGAAATCTCAAAATTTGTAGATGATTTTGTTCAAAAAGCTATGCAAAAACTAAAAGAGCAAGGCGGCGGGACAAATATAATAACAGATTATCAAAATGTCCTTAATTTTATCAAAAATAAAATAGAGATTATTAGTCATAAAGTAGATGTTAAAGGTAAAGATCAATTACTCCCTTGGTTACAAAATATGAATAAATATGTGGCTGAAGAACAAAAAGATTTTGGAACAATATCTATTCAAAACAGATCTATGCTTGCCAAAGAGTATGCCGATAGATTACAGGCAGTAGTTGCTGATTTGCAAAAACTTGATAAGGTTGTGAAATGAAAAAAATAGCAAGAATGGCAAAACCAGAACTTCCACCTATGTTACAAGGAGTAGAAACATCTAGCACACCATCTGCTGCCACTTTAGGTGGTGGTGGTGGTGGTGGTGGTGGTGGTGGTGGTTCGCGCACCAATCCAGAAGTTCTAAAAATGCAATCTGCCGCAGAAGCTTTTGCCAATAAAGTTAAGTCTGGTAATATTCCCGTTAATATTCAAAGAGATCTTATTGAAGGCGTTGAGAGAGTTAGCGGACAAGCTAAATTTACAGATGGTGCATGGGGACCAATTACGGACCAGGCCTTACATAGTATTGCTAATCTTGCAGCCCCTTTAACTTTACTTTCAGAGAGATTTGGATTAGATAATATTTATCCAAAACAAAATGTCGATCTTTTTAATAAAATATTAGGTATGTATCAAATTGAAGGACAACATATAAGTTTAACTCAAGAAGAACAATCAAAATGGGCTCCTGTCCTAGTCCAACACATTGAAAAAATATCTGAACTTTATTCATCTCTATTAGGAAAAGTTAAGACTACTAGTAATGAGGGCATTCTTAATACAAATGAAAAGCAACTAATTCAATCAGGAAGAGTTGTAATTACACATAGTGGCAAACCTTTAGAAGTTCCGCTATCTGCTTTGACTAGTCTTAATAATTATGCTCAATTTTGTTCTGAAAATAATTTGAATGACAAAGATAGAACAGAGGTTCTTGATCTTATTATAAACACATCGAGGGCGACATGAGCTATTATGATTTTTTAAGTAGCAGTTTGTTTCAAGATCAAAATTTAATTAATGAACTAATCAAGACGGCACAGGATCCAAAATCTCTGCAAATTGCTGCAAGATTAGCGGCCGTTTTAAAAGAACAAATGTCTGAGCCAGGAAAAGAACTTGAGCTTCCAAATAATACTGTTCTTGATAAAGTGCCACAGATATTTGATTTAAAAAATCCGGGCAATCCAGGAAATATTCCATTATATGCTGGCAATCTTAAGTCTGCAGCAGATTTTCGTCAATGGCTCGCAAATAACAATATTGTTATAAAAACAGACAAAGGAAGAACTACCACTATTAATGAAAGAGGCAATTTTGATCAAAATGCTGCCGTTCAATTCATTTATAATAGAGCAGAGTGGGATTCACGAAATTATGTCCCAGAAAATAAGACAAAAGCATTAGCTTATTTCAAAAAGGTAAAAGAAGTTGCTTCTGAAATACAATATACTCCTCATGAAGGACAACAGGGCAAAGAAACTCCAAGTTCTCCAGAGCAAACTCAGCAGGGAATTGATGTTTCCCATTTAATTATGGAGAATATTGAGTTAAAACCATTTAATAGCGAAGCTATTAATCTTTCAGCTTTAAGTGAGTTTTGTAATAATTTCGCAAAGATTAGACCTGGAATTTCTGGACAAGTAAATCAAATTAATACAGCTATTGGTAAGGCCACTCAAATGATGAATGGTTCTGATATATTTAGACTTGGTAATTTAAATATAAATACAATAAAATATCAATATCCACAATTAGATTCCCTTACTCCATTATTAATACATATAGTTTCAACTGCTGGAGATTTATATCAACAATTTTCTACTCAGCCTATAGTTGTTAGTTATGCCGGAAGTAATGGAAGAAATATAATGCAGCAACAACTAGAAAGTCCATTAAGAATTAATTTGAATGATCTTACTAATTTAAACAATCAGGTTGCCGCAGCCAAGCAAAAAAGAGGATTTTAATGTCAAAAAATCAAGTTAAAATCTTATCAGACATACTAATTGTAGAAGCATTCTTAGCAGAACCTCAAATGCGTAAGAATGGATCTATGCTTGAAGATATTGCTAGCTATGTTGAGCATTGGGTTGGAAGTAAAATTGATAAAGATAATCCAACAAAAAGTATTGTTGATTTATTATCTCCTGCTGCAATTATGCTTCTTTTTAAAGCATTCGGTTGGGGCAGACTAGGGCTCATCATTGGTTTGGCAATGAATGTTTTAGATATTAATCCATATGAATTATTAGAACCATTATGCTCTGAGGTTAAATCAATGGTTAGTGGTGGAGCAAAAGTATCATCTTCTCAAATTATGAATATAGCTGAATCTGCCGCCCAAAAAGCTACTGGTTCTGGCGGGCAATCTGCAGATGATGGGGCTATTTATTCTTCTGCTGAATTACTTCGTCAAGCAAAAATGTTTAATTTAGCTATTATTGATTTTGAACATCAAAATTTAAGACTAATGAAAAATGGATTTGATCATAAAGAATCTAATTTATATAAAATGGCCGCTCTTCCGGGACTAAAACCTAAAGGAGCAAGCTTATTAGGCAAAGTATTTGGACTTCTTATTTCTCTTATACTAGGATCTCTTGGATTATTAGTGGCTGGTGATATGATAAGAGGGCTTCTTGGTGAAAAACCTGCACATCAAGTTAGCGGGCCCAGCGCATTATCATCATCATTACATGTATCAACACAAACAAAATATCCATCTAAAGGAGATAATGAGCCATTACCACAATCAATTAATACATCTAATACTACAGAAAATATTGCAAATATTGTAGTTCAATTTGCTAAAGATGTTTATTCAGGATTAGATGGTAAAGAAAGTTTAATTAGAAGTAATCCTAAGTTCCAATATGTCGTTGAAGAAATATCTTGGCTTAATCGTGCCAAAGGGTACTCTGCTATTTTTATGCCAAAGATTTGGAATACTAAAAAAGAAATGGTAGATAGTTTTATAGATGAAGTTGCCGCAAGCGATAAATAAAAGATGGCATATCTGCGTATATTACTAAATCTTTACTGATGAGAGAGAAAAACATGAATAGATCTGATATTTTTGATGCGTTTGTCAAAATAGCCCGAAAAGAAGGGCTAATTTCGGAGGCGGATCACGCCGAACATACGGAACGAGATTTTCATGAGACTAATCCAAGACATGATTCTCTTTCAATTGAACAAATTGGCAAATTATACAATAATAAGCCAAATTTGCCAGAAGATATGAAGTATAAGAATAATATTATGGAAGATGCCCATCCTGATTCTGTAGTTATCTCTCCTTCTTATGATAAATTAAATGGTTTAGTTGAAAATGAAATTGAAGGACAAAATATTCGTATGCGTATTGTTATGAAAGAACCAGATGGTCATTTAACTCAACGCAAATATGCAGAAAAAGAACTTATTCTATCTTTAGTTAGAGTTGCTAATAAACTAGACGCCATTGATAAAGAAGGATTATGTAAATTAGCTGATGTTTGCTTAACGCAAGCTACTAAAGAAAAAATAGTTAAGACCGCACAATGGGCATGGGTTTTAAAACTTGGTTTGCCACTCTTAGCCGGTCTTTATATGAAAGAACATACAGATTTCCATCCAGATGGATTTGTACAAGATTGTCAAAAAGCAGAAGCTGAAATTGACGATCTATTAGGTAGTGGAAATACATTAGGTATCTATGGACATGAATATTCTGCTGATTTTGAAACGCAAATTACAAAATTAAAAGAAAATCTAGAAAATATTAAGAAAGTCGTTGAGTCTCAAGTAATTCCAGTTTTAAATAAAGTTAATAGTACTGAATTGGCTCATGACTCAGAAGATTTATTAAAAGAAATGCAAGCTCCACAAAATCAAGAAATTGGACAAGATGTTACTCAAGTAATTAATAATTTCAAAGCAGTAGTAAGGGCAAATTGGGGATTTATTGGCCTTATGAAAACAAATCTTGCAAATAAAGAGTATCAGCAAAGGGCAGTTGTCTCTAAAGGTGTTTTAAATACGGCAGTAGAGAGTACTGGACTCTTAGGTGGATATGGTCTTGTAGCAAATGAATTTGAAGATGTTGTTCATGCTTTAGGTACAGTAAAAGATGATTTAATGACGCTTAATAAGAGCCTTAATGATTGTATTACTGCTGCCAAACAAAAAGTAAGTGTAATGCAAAGCGAAACTGAAAGTATTCTTGGAACTCCATCAGCTGCCGGAACTTCCCCTTCTTCCGCCGCACACTCGCCATCTTTAATAGATAGACTTACAAACTATTTTATACCAGGAAAAGATAAGATAGAAGGATGGGCAGCCAAACATATGGCAGAACATCCAGAACAATATGTCAAATAAATAACTTTTTATATCAATAATTAAATATAGTTAATAGATTTTGTAAGTTAAGTGTAAGTCAATCGTGCCCATCGTGGCATTTTTAGGAAAATATCATGTCTTTAAAACTTTTACAAGCAGGGCTTCAGCCTCTAGGACAATTTGACGGTCTTGATGCAGACGTACTAACTATGAAGGGTGGCGAAGTTGTTTCTTTCGCTTCCGTAACCACTAATGGTACTCCAGGCGTCACCACCTCTGGTCTTGACCAAGGCGCTTATGATGTGTTCGATGGTTATGTTAACCAAAGCGGAACCTTAAAGCGCCCAGCTGTTACTCGTTTATTTGACGGGTCTACAAGCTTAACTGCTTCTTCTCGTCCATTAATGCTTTCTGACGAAGGTATTACCGGATACGGAACTCTATTCGGCAGCGTTGTCGGTGGAACTATCGGTCAACAAGTAAACGGCCCAAATAGCGTTACTGGTGCGGTCCTTGGACCTCACACCGCTACTGGTTCTGGCAAGGTAACTTGCTGGCACTTAGCTGGTCTATATGCTGTCTCTCTAGACGCAACTGATGGGTATTTGCAACCAAGCAATACATCATTGACTGTTGGTAATGCTCTAACCTTCACTAGCAAGGGTCTCTTGACTCCATCTGGCTCTGCTAACGCTCTTGGTGGCGCCACAGTAGTCGCTCACTTAGTTGAGTTTAATACTAACCAGAGCCTTGTTACGACCCCTAATTTCTTGGTTGCCGCTCTAAACAGCCCATCTGGTAACGTTAGCTCTGTCGGTCCAAGAGCACTTACCTTCGCAACCATCTACTTTGCCCCTCCAACCTCCTAATTAATTTAGAAGGAAAGCAAATAAGAATAACGAAACAGCCCGAGAAATCGGGCTTTTTCATTTTGTCTTCTGAAATTGTTGAATTCGTTTTATCCAAGTTTGAAACTCTGGTAAGGTGAGCTTTCCCTTTGCAAAATTACACCAATAACAACAGGGAACGATATTGTTTTTATTATGTGGCAAAGATCGATCAATTCGATCCAATCCATTATAGTAAAAGCTGCCAATCTGTTTGGTTTTCTCGGATGCTTTTTTGTCACTCTTACCACGATCAAAAAAGTTGTTAGGCGCACTTTCGCAATAAAAACAATTCATCTGGGAAAAAGCATAAAACTTCTCAATAGATAAATCTGTGTCTTTTTTGTATCCATAATAAATAGACTTTATGGAAGCAGATAATGGCTGACCAGGAAACTCAATATCTGGTATAATGATAGGTTGAAAATTGGTTATTTTAAGCTGAGTAGCCCATAATAAAAAATCTTTTGTTAAACGATCACATTTCGCCCGATTGCAATCATAACAACAAGGAACCACATTATCTATAATGTGCGGCAAAGAACTATCTATACGATCTATGCCGTTGTAAATAAAAAAACCCTCTTTCTTGGCTTTTTCGGAACTATTACTTGATTGAGTTAAAAAGTAGTTATATTTTGTATTAGGTTGAATGCCACAATAAAAACAATTTTGTTGAGATAACAGTAAAAAATTTTCAATAGTTATAGTGCATTTTTTATCTCGCTGACAATAACTTTGCCACACTCTTCTTGCAGATGCAATGCGCGGCTCATTTAATCTACGCCCTGCTATAAGCTTGTATGCTTTTTGAGAGGCAATTTCTGTTTTAAGACATCCGCAAGATTTAGTATTGCCATTCACTAATTGATATGATGGAACTTCTGTATATTCCCCACATTCACAAATACATGACCACTTATTATTTATATATGTAATTGTTG
>Ga0316231_1003189_pt1 | contig 14695 bp, 8 predicted proteins | sample TBH18027metaG_FD_206002 | JGI IMG/M metagenome (GOLD analysis project Ga0316231, IMG submission 206002) | Freshwater microbial communities from Trout Bog Lake, Wisconsin, USA - TBH18027 | ecosystem: Environmental > Aquatic > Freshwater > Lake > Hypolimnion/Profundal zone | place: USA: Wisconsin...
ACACCCGTAGTGTTTTATCAAAAGACCCGGACACGATCCAATCGTGTTCTCTAATGTAGACGCAGCAATCTATCATACTCTCGTGCCCTATAAGCACTCTCACCAATTCGCCAGTTTCTGCATCCCACACCCGCAGCGTGTGATCAGCATCCCCAGATACGACCCAACCACGCTCGCTGATGTACGCGCAACATGCTGCCGTACCATTATGGCCTTCCTGTATTTTTTTTACATGAAAAGCCATCGTCACGGACTTTGCTTCATTCCCTATTTTTTTTGCCGCGCGTGATGGCGCTGTATTATTTGGCTCATTAAGTGCTAATTGTGCTGTAAGATGTGGCGTTTGCATGAGGATGTTCCTCTGCCGCCTCACAAAGGCGGCAAATTCTCTGCACTTCTTATGATACTGACTAAACCGTTCATCTTCCAGCACTTGGTTGTATTCAGCAAGCAAATCACTCCCCAGATTATTGGCATATTTTCTCTCAATGTACTTTAGATCAAACAGCAGTTCCGCTAGCTCTTTAATCTTGTTTGCGTGGTGAAGGTGAGTTGCAAAGTGTTTGAGCATGTACCCAGACAGTTGCTCAATGCCAATGCCGTATTTCATCCAGCCATAATTAGCTAAGCAGGTATGTCCGGCTTTGGTGTTAATACAATATTCTCGGCTCAGGTCACAATCAATCAGCCACTCAGCAAACGAAGCATGGATAAACCATACTCTGTCACCTTCGATTGTAATGAGTGAGCCAAAGGTTCTTTTTAATCTGCTTTCAGCATATTCACCCCAGTTAAATAGTTCCCCCAAGAAGCCCATTTCCAGCGATTCCTTGGCAGCTACTAAAACTTCTAGCACCGGGCGAGCATTTTTGTCGTATCCTACTTTACTTTTAAACTGCCGATCAAAAAACAGCTTATAACCCCAGTCGAGACCACCTATGAATTCTTCCAAGTGCGTAAAGGATGATTTTTTTGTGCGTATTACCTCACATATAAGTTTTGCATAGAGGAACAGTCCCTCAGTATTCGACAAGATTGTTTTCACAACCCGGTCAAGTTCACTGTTATCTGCAGTATAGTTATTAAGTTCAATTCTAAGATACGTTTCTATGTCCTTCAGGTTTTCCCATCCATTTAGCTCTAATATATACGGCTGAAGTTTCTGTGGATAAACTTTCGTGTCGGCTATTTGTCGGCTAGAAATGATCAATCGCACCCAGTTAGGCAATTTCTGAAGCGCTTCGATATGGGTCATTCCATTTCTTTCATCTACTTCATCTAACCCGTCGATCAGGATTATCAGCGGTCCATTTTGGGGCGGTTCAATCCTATTCATCGGCTGGATGACCAGGGTTTCCATAAGATCAGTAGCCTTATCTGGTAAATTATCCAAGTCGAGCACTGTTAGTTGTCGACGGTAATTCTGAAGCCTGCACGCCATCTGATAAGCCAAGGTTCTCACCCATTGTCGCGGATCAACTTTGAAGTAACGACAGTGGAAGAGAGCAGCTACTCGTTCCTTAAATGAGATAGACAATAGGTTCATCATTACCGTTTTGCCTGAGCCCGGACTACCAAGCAGCCAAAGAACTCGCGACGCATTGCCATCATCTAGCCAGCGTCCGACTTCGTTCAGCACCCACTGACGGTTTATGAAAGTCTCATTATAGTGGTAACTATCTGTATCAGAGAGATCTGGAAAAGGAAGAGAACACAATATTCCTTTGAGACGATCCAGCTCTTCTATTCTTTGAATTGTTTCATGTTCTCCAAAAGGCTCATTGGACTTAAGCAAATAATTCTCTGCTAATCTTTGGGGATTCTGAATGTCATCACTTAGCTGGCTTCCAAATAACATTTTCTTCGTAAAATCAATTTTTTCTTGAACAGCAATAAACCATTCCTTTTCTTCGCCTGTAGCGGATTTTGCAAATTTACTAATCCACTCATTGGCTTGACTGTTGTTAAAAAAGATCATCACTGACAATTGCTGAAGTCGTTCGAGTCTGACATAATCTTTCCAAGGCAAATATTTCTCATTATATTGCCACAACAAAGCAGCTATCCTTTGAGCCCTGTCAAGGCTGTATTTTTCAATCAATCTTGCCAATAATCTATCCCGAACTTCGGGATAGATTTTATATAGGCCGTCAAAATACTCCTGACATAACGACGACAACAATACTTTTGCTTCATCCATTAACTGATATTGGGGAAAGAAATTAATCCGTACCAAGTGCAAGAATTCGGCGTTAAAGAATGACGGTAATGCAACATGACAAAGTAAATCAAGTGCTCGCTGTCCATGATGTTTCTCAAAATCCAATATATATTTTTCAGCTTCCTGGACAGATCCGCTCATATAATCACGCTCTCGTTTACCCAATAATGTCGTCGTAAGGTTTCCACCGCCCTCTGTATTCCATTTTTTTCTAGAGAAAACATTGGCACAAATCGCGAAATTTGTGTCGCGGTATTATTTTTTCTAGTTAAAAAATCATAACCCTCATAATACCGCCAGTACTCTTCAGGCAAGGGATTTAACCATACGCAGCGATGAGTATGTTGCCTGAGCGCCTTTAAAAAAGCCAGAGTATCCAAGATTCGGTATAGATTGTAACTGTTGCGGGCCGCGCCTGCTTCACTAATAATGACCACAGCCGTCTTATCATCACATTGGGCCAGCGCTTTACTAGTTGGAATAAGTTCTGAAAAATCCGACTTTATATATAAATATCCTTCATTACACGGAACTATTTCCTTCAACAAGGGGCCAAAGTCAGGATATGGTGTGTTGGGCGCCTTTGACAATACCGTTCGATCTGCCCCCTCGACAGGGGTATTCTGAAAATAGTATGTTGAAATATTTTCAAAGCGCCCTGCAGTACTAATCACACTACATAAATCATCAACAAATCTGTGAAACGGACTCATCGATCCTCTCCTGTCAATCAGCATAAGAAGCTTCACGATATTGTTCCGTCGCGGCAGTAAGACAACCTCTGAAACAACTCCTGTCCTGCATATCTTGTTTATCGTAGCGCTAATATCTGGCTCTATAGATAGCCCATCCCTCACAGGCTGCCTAAGGTTCCGCCACATGTGCAAGATTTCCCTGTGTGAAACAGGAAACACCGGCTCAAGAATAAATTTCTCTTTTCGAATACCACAATCATCGAATTCGATTGGCGGCAGTTCCCTGGAAACTGGCCGCGTAACAATTCTTGTATCACCACGTTCATCATCCTTGGCGGTGCTTGGTAAAGGATGCCCCGTTCTTCTTATAGCATCATCTGCCTCATGCGGTTCTCCCTCTGAATTATCATCAGCAGAATGCTGTGGCAAGCGCCAATCAGGTAACTCCGCAAGCGTAGTATCAAATACGTCTCGTATCCGTTGCTTATCCTGGAGCGATTTTGCCCACAGTAAACAACAAACTTCAAATAAAGCTTCGCGGGACTCAAGCCCAAATCCTTGACATAAGGCTGCCCTTAGTTCCGCATAATCGTATATTCCCAAAGTAATTCCGTACCGGCGCAACTGTCTGAAAAGTTTAATGACAAAAGCAGGGATTTCTCTGTCGAAATCAGGCATGGTTACTTACACCTTCCAGTCCCTCTCAACCTTCTGTAAGTCAGGACGCTGCTTAATCAATACCTCTTTAAATGGTAAACCATTCACACTATCAGCAGGATATCGCTGCACGTCTAAGTAACCCACCCAATCGATCAACTCACTCAGCCCCGGTTTTTTATCAAGTCCAAGCAAACGCAGCCGTTGCAAAGTATTAATGGCTTTTGTGCTAAGCATTTCATTTCCTATTCCGTGAGCATATAATATCTCCTGTATCGTTTGAGTATCCTCTGGAAATTCCAAGTAATAGTAAATACACCGGCGCAAAAACGCAGTAGGCAATGCTTTTTCCTCATTATGTGTAATGATGACTATCGGCCGCAATTCCGGCTTCTTTTCTGGCACTTTATAATGTTCTCCTGTTTCATTAATGGTGAATTCAAAACAATCGAGTTCTTGTAACAGGTCATTGGGGAAATCCAAATCTGCTTTATCAATCTCATCAATAAGCACTACGGAACGGCGGCCGGCCTGCGCACGCTTAATTGCTCGCCCTAGCGGTCCAAGCTCGATATACTTTTGAGGATCAATATCCCTGATATCGCCTGACTTCGCTAATTGAGCATCATACAGTCTTTTTACAGCATCATAAACATATAGTAAATCCTGCGCCCGGGTTGTTGATTTTATATAGCACTTTTCCAATGGCAAACCAAGGAAAAATGCCACAGAATAAGCCAGTCGGGTTTTACCACACCCTGGTTCGCCTTGTAATAAAAGCGGACGTCCCAGAACTTTGGCTAAATTAACTGCGTCAACAAGCTTCTGACTAGGTATGTAAGGCTCACGCTCGATAATAACTTTTTTTATTTCATCTTGGCTGTCATCTGTACTGTTTGACCTTAAACAATCGATATAACTTGTGTCCTCAACTTCTTTAGTTTCTGGCAAGTTACTGCCAAGCAAGTACGGCGCAGTCCGATCAAATTGAAGTCTTGTAATCATAATCCTCCACTCCATTCCTCAAGCTTGTTTCGAAAACGGTCGGGACAACGCATTTCCGTATAACATTCTTGAAATTGAATATTTATCCATTGTACATGCTGGTAAATATCATATATGTCATATCTGTTTTCATCTTTACAACACACTTTCTTTATGGCATTCAACCATGCATCTACTTTACTGTTGAAACTATTTAGATCATCATCCTGCCAAAGACTTTTACTGGCATTTCTAATCCAATAGTGCACATCATTGTATTGGAAATAATTTGGTTTCTGGATTTCGTTAATGCCATCTGGCAAGCCAATTGGAGGAAGAATAAAAAAAATAAACAGACCATTATTAAGGGGCTTATTAAATTTTAAGCTAATTTCTTGCCAAAATTGGAGTATTTCCTCTTTCTTATCAATATCTACTACATCTACTATTACAAGAATATGTTTTGCCTGAATTATTGTTTCCAAGGTACAAATGTCTCTCAGTGCCCTGTGGTAGCCACAAGATTTATCAATTGTCGTCGAAATGCGATGATAATTTTGCAACGGAAAATCGTCTATAAGTCTTTTGCAAAATATATTCAAAAAGCGATGATTAGTTAAAACATTATTATCAACAACAGCAAAACCATACACTCCTTGTGGATGAGCAGCTGAAACAATATTAACTACTCTATCAACTTGCTCAGTTAGGTCTATTTTGTGAGGTTGGATATTACTCATTACGTGTGAAACTGATTCCTCTTTTGGCCCTCTATAGATTAAATCAGGCATCTGTCCAAATTTCTCTTTGTAGATTTCGTATTGATGAGGATTTTTTTCCCTAACTTTATTCACTAGCAGCCGCAATTTACCTTGTGAATAACAATGTTCAACTAATCTAATACGATTATCATTAATATTACTTTCAATATAATACTGATAAATTTCGTGGAAGTGATCAAATATCAGCGTTTTTAAGTCGTCACTATTCAGAGAGTCCTCAAGAAACCCCCTAAATAATCCCAAATGACAACAATCAATACCATTACTCATTCTTTTTATCCTTCGCGTCTTTTTGTATTGAGGTCGCATAACGCTCAAACATATACGGGTTTATTCTTTGTACCTGGTCAAGCAATCCTTTCATCTTGCCATGCCGATGACACCAATCTACTAAATCCATAATACGGTTAGAAAGCAGCTTACCCGCATAGGCAGTACTTAGCTCGTAAAAATTGTCGAAAATAAGTTCATCCAATTCATTCGACGATAATGAATCTTTAATCAGCTTACGAATCTGTCCCAAGTTGTAATTCATGGGTTCAAATTTGATATCACTCCCAGCATTAAAATGGTCGGCGGAAGCAATTGGATTACTGGTACTCCTTATGATGCGGGATTCAGAATTCGACTCGCCCGCCGATTCTCTTTTTCTCTGGCGGTTGTCATTAAATCTTTTGCTGGCCCCAGTGCCGGCTTCTCTTTCCAGGCTGAACGTTTTCTCATCTTTTCTTTCTCTCCATTCATCCCGGCCCGAATCATATTCAAAGGATGTTCTGGCTACCCATCTTTCTTTCAAATTGACCTGCAGAACTGAAAAACTATTTTTATAGCAATCCTTTTCGTATGTTACGCCGCCGGAAAAATGCCAAGCATGTCCCCGCACCCAATCAGGGCGATCTGGTCTTCCGTGAGTATGGCCTGACAGAATGAAATTGCTCCGGTCCACTATCTCATCATACCCTCCTGAACGCGTTCCCAAGGTATATTCATCTAGGTTTAGAAAATGAGGAGGGTGATGAAATACCGTAATTGTGATAGGTTCAATATTTAAATCTTCAATTTCTGATAACTGTCTGCATGAGCGCATAACTCTAATATGCGGCTTTCCAATCCACAAATTCCCTCGATCTTCATCACTACGCGAAAACCACGACGAATTTAAAACGACAAACCGAATCGCTTTATGTACCCGTTGCCCAACTGGGTAAAACTTTTTATCTCCCAAATCAAATTTTGGTATGCGCATTCGAGCACAAAAATTATTGTATTCTTCGAACAGACGCAAATAGTTTAATTGAACATTGTCTACACTCAGCAACTCATCAGCCTCTTGTGCTGAATGGGGATAATTCATCCCCTTAGTTTTATCACGGTCAATGTCATGGTTTCCTGGGCAAAAAACAAAATCACTGGAATCTATATGTAAATCAATTTCAAGCCTACTGAACCACTTCTCAGCTTCAACGTAATCTTTGGATTTACCCTGCCATCCGATGTCACCTGAAACAACAACTACATCAATTTTATTATTGGAGGACACTTCTCTTATTTTTTCTAACAAGCTTTCAAAATATAATGCACGGCCTGCAACGGCATCATCGGTGATTTCTTTTGTTTTTACTACACCAAAATGAATATCTGATAAATGTAATATATATACGTTATCACCCACGAACATCCCCCTCACGGCAACTTTTTCCATTATTTTCGACTCATTACCAGATAACTCCTTTATCCTTAATAACTTGGGACCCAATTAAGATTTATTCGGATGTCCGATAAAATTCACCTATGAAAAGCTCCCTGCTGTCTATTTAACAGCAGGGAGCTTTTACTTATGCAAGTTAGGCGTTCAAGTCAATATTTGCGGGCTTTACCACGGTTTGGACAGTGGTTCAAACGATTGAGGAGAGACCCGATGAATCCTCATTTTTCTTTAGCCGTTTAGATTAGTCAGGGATCGCCGCCTCTGGTAGAACGGGAAGTCGTCCTTTCCACTTTGGGCGGGATATTTACCAAATAAAAAGCACGGGGGAAAACGCAAATAATCACCGTGCCTACAATTCTTGAGTTAGCTTCTGATGTTATCAGTCATCTTTTTCTTTGGTACAGGGCTTCATCAGCTTGTTTAATGTTTGCATCAATGTCCTGTTGCGGGTCAAACTGCGCCACTCCTAAAGTCATTGCCACCGCTAACTCTTTTCCCTGATAGCAGATCACTGCCGTCTCCAAGGCCTGTCGTATTTTCTCCGCTACAATCCGTCCCCCATTAAGATCAGTATCAGGAAGCATCAACAGAAATTCATCTCCGCCCCATCGCGCTACCACGTCTTGCTCTCTTGTGTTCGCCTTCATGATCCCGGCAATCTCTTTTAGGACTAAATCCCCGCAATCGTGTCCATAGCAATCGTTTATCCTCTTAAAGTTTACAACATCAGCCAGAGCAATGGTCATATTACCCGAGTTTCGCTTTAATCTTGCAACTTCGTCTTGTAGTCTTTGGACCATGTATCGTCGATTAGGTATATTTGTCAAATAATCCGTGACAGCTATAATTTCCAGATTTTCCAGAATTTCATTCAACTCCCGGTTTTTTGCCTCCAATTGTTCGGCGTAGGCTTTCGAGGCTTCCCTGGATTCCCTCAGGTCCAGATGGGTTTTTATCCGGGCGCACAACTCCAGTGAACAAAAGGGCTTTGTAATATAGTCCTGGCCCCCTGCTTCAAACCCCTTGATTATATCTTTGGGTTCAGTCAAAACAGTGATAAAAATTACCGGAATATCAGTGGTAGCCAACTGGCTTTTTAGAAACCTGCAAACAGCAAATCCGTCCATTCCTGGCATTATTACATCCAACAGGATCAGATCAGGCATTTCTTCCGTAGCAAGCTGAACGGCGGTGGGCCCGTCGCCGGCGACAATTACCTCATAGGCATTTCCTAACAGCCTGCTGATGATTTTTAAATTGACCGGGCTGTCATCGACCAGTAAGATCTTTGCCATAATTACCTCCTGCGATCCCAGTCTCAGCTTGGGAAATAACGAATTATGGCCGCCAACCCAGGGGCATTCCCTTCTGTGGCCACTAATTCGGCAAAACCCGGAGCACGGCAAACCGCTTTTACCATCCCGGAATTATTTTCGATGTTGCTGATTAGCTTGTCTACCTCGGCCAAAACGCTCTTGTCCAGACCGGATGCAATACCAAAGTCAAACAACACCCGCGGTTCGCCGGCCAGGTATTCCTCAAGCTCAATGACGAGAGACTGGCAGCTGGTCAGCGTCAGATTCGAATTGACCCTGACCATCGTCAGTTTGCCGTCCTGGCTGATCTGATAAGGTGGCAGATATTGTTCATTGGCCGACCGCATCGAAGTGGCTGGATGCTCGATGCCTTTGAGTTTCCGGACAAGCTCCAGGTGTCTTTGCTGATCAAATTTCTGCTGGAGGACGTTGTTTAAGATAGACGCAACTTTCTCCTGGGTGATCGGCTTGATGATAAAATGCCGGGCCCCTCGTTCCAATGCGTCGAGAACAACACGCCGCTCCTCGATCGCACTGATGACAATAATCCGGGCCTCGGGAAATGAAGAGATGATTTTCGACGTAGCTTCAGCCCCGCTGATCCCTTGCATCGTCAAATCCATTGTAACGACATCCGGCCTTTGCTTAGTGTACTCCACAAAGGCTTGCGTCCCATTCTCCGCTTCGCCCACAACCGTATGTCCCAGTGCGGTCATAATTTCTTTCAGGCTTTTCCTCGCCACAGCCGAATCGTCTACAATAAGAACACGTGCCATTTGATTTTTCTCCCCTTCCTGTACGCTGCCCTGTCCTGGTAATGACGATTCGCCCGTCTCCCTCAGTTTCCGGACAAGCTCCGAATATTTTTCCTGATCTAGGTTCTGATGGAGTACATTGTTCAGAACAGCCGAGATTCCGGAAAAACCGGCTTAATAATGAAGTGCCGGGCGCCACGCTCCAATGCGTCCAGCACAGTCTCACGTTCCTCCATCGCGCTGACTACGATAATTCGGGCCTCGGGAAATGTTGCGACGATTTTCGACGTAGCTTCAGCCCCGCTCATCCCTTGCATCGCCAGATCCATCGTCACGGCATCCGGCCTGTGCAGCGCGTATTCCTTACAGGCTTGTGCCCCATCCACCGCTTCGCCAACTACCGAGTGCCCCAGTTCTATCAGAATTTTTCCCAAAGCTTTCCTCGCCACAAAGGAGTCGTCGACAATCAGTATGCGTGCCATTCGAGCTTCGCCCCCCACCGCGGATTATGCTTTGTTCCGCAAGACCTCGGCAACGCTTTCGAGCAGCCGCATCCTGTCCAGCTTGACTTCGTAAAGGTCAAAACCGGCCCGCAGTCCTTTTTCTTTGTTGCTATCGCCGCTCAGTGAAGTCAAGGCGATCACAGGTAGATGCTTCAGGGTTTCACTGGATCGAATTGCCCGCACCAACTCCAGGCCATTCATGAGAGGCATCTCGATGTCGCTTATAACGGCGTCCACCACCTGCCGGGACAACACCTCAAAAGCTTCGCGGCCGTTTTCAACCGTGATCACTTCATAACCGTCACTTTCAAGATAGCTTTTGGTCGTCCTGGCAAAGAACGGTGTATCCTCAGCCAGAAGTATAACCGCCTTCTTCGTCAGGGGCCTGTCGCCTAGGCTCACGGGGCTTTTTCTGGTCCAGACACTCTTCCGTGTATAGTATTCCGGCGCTGCACTTTGAAAAAGCTCGTGGATATTCAGCAAGGTAACAATGGTATCGCCAACCAGAGTGGACCCGATGATACCTTGGCCGCAAACCCCGCTGACGTCCAGCTGAATGATGGTTGAAACGGCGTCGTGAATTTCTTCGGCAATAATCCCGACCGGATGCTTCACCAGTTTGGGCAGGATGACGTAGACCTTGGAAAGACTGTTTTTTCGTTTGGAAATAGGTAAATAGTGCTCGGGACGGATGATTCTGATGGTTTGTCCTTGACATGCAAAATATTGTTTGGAGCCGATTTTTTGAATACGGGTAAGTTCTACCTCCTCGATCCGGGATACCATCGCCAGATCAATGCCCAGCATTTCACCGCCCGAAGATTTGAACAGCAGCAAATACTGTTGTTCGGCCGACTGGCTCTTATCCGTCAAATGCATATCCGCCGACTCGGCAGTGTCTTCCATTTGGCCAAGGTTTGCTTCCATCCGGAGACTTTCCGGGTCAATAATCATGGCAATACGGCCGTCGCCCAGGACAGTCACCCCGGAATAACAGCCGCAGGTGCTGAGAACAGCAGGAACCGGCTTCACCAGGATTTCTTCCGTGTCATAGACAGCATCCACCACCAGACCGTACCATATTCTACCACTCTTAATCACCAGGATACGGAAAGTCTGGTTTTTGTCGGCAAAATAGGCGCAACTACTCTCGCTTCCGTCGACCGGTCTGGCGGCAATCCCCAGGACATCGGCCAGCCGGACAAGCGGCAACAATCGATTTCGAAGCCTTAAAACCGGGCTGGTGTGAATAAACTCAATCCGCTTTTCGTTTTTTTCGCCAGGCTGAATGAGGACCAATTCCTTTACGTTGGCCTGGGGTACGGCAAAAGCGTCACCAGCCACCTCGACGATAAAAGAGGAGATAATGGCCAGAGTCAAAGGCAGTATCAGCCTAAATGTCGTTCCGACGCCCAGAGTGGTAAGCAGCTCAACCTTGCCACCCAACTTTTCAATATTTGTTTTGACAACATCCATGCCAACGCCGCGCCCGGAAACATCAGTAATTTGTTCCGCCGTCGAAAAGCCAGGTCGCATGATAAAGCTTAGGATGTCGGCCTCTCTCAGCAGCGCGGCTTCCTTTTCGGAAATCCAGCCTTTGAGCAAGGCCTTTGACTTGATCTTCTCTGTATCAATCCCCGCACCGTCGTCCCGAATGTCAATAACCACCCGTCCGCTTTCGTGGTAGGCGTGAAGCACCAAGGTTCCGACTGGGGATTTGCTTTTGGCGGTTCTGATGTGGGGAGGTTCAAAGCCATGGTCAAGCGCATTTCGCACCAGATGAGTAATCGGGTCGACCAGCGCTTCAATGATAGAGCGATCAAGTTCGACACTCATGCCCTCCATCACCAGTTCCACTTCTTTTTCCAATTTGCGCGACAGTTCCCGGATAATGCGCGGAAATTTATTGAAGACATTGGCGACAGGTTGCATCCTGGTCTTCATGACCCTTTCCTGCAAACTCGTCGTCAAATTGTCGATACCTTGGGCCACAACGTCAAGATGCGGCACATTCTTACCCGCATTCTGGGCAATCCGTATTAGTTGGTTCCGCCGCAAGACCATTTCTCCCACCATGTTGAGAAGATCATCCAGTAGCGCGACGCCGACCCTGACGGTATCCCCCGATGCCGTATTCCTCGCCTTGTCATCTGCCGCCCGGGCAGGCCCTTCTTGTTTAGCAGCTGAAACCATGGGAGGAACCGCGTCAGCCACTGCTACCGGCAGCTCAAATTCGACCGTCACGGGTTGGGGCTCCTGTACCTGCAAGGACTCCGCCTCTCCTTCCTCCTGACCTTCCATGGACGTAAGCTGGTTCCACATATCCCAGGCCGAAAGACCTCCCGCATCGTCACCGGCCTGCCGCTTTACCGTCTCCGTAAGAAAAGCTTTGACTGCAGCCACATGGGGAACGATATTACATCGCTCCGGCTCTTCAGGCCGGCAGACAAGCTCCTTCAACACGTCAGTCGCCGCCAATAAGGTATCAACCATATCCGCGGTCACGTTCAGTTCCCGGTCCCGCAGCTTGCCAAAAAGGGTTTCCATCGTATGTGACAGTTCAATAATTTTGGTCATCTCGAAAAAGCCTGCCGTGCCTTTTATACTGTGGACGGCACGAAACACCTCATTGAGCGTGTCAGCATCGCAGTCACCCGTTTCCATACGCAACAAGCCTGCTTCCACTCCGCCGATATGAGCTTTTGCTTCCTCGACAAATTCTCGTAACAATTCATTATTGGGATTCATCGTCGTCACCACTCATATCCCCGAATTACCGCTTTAAACCTTGAATTTCTCAACCAACCCATCCAGACGGTTAGCCGTTTCTCCCACCAAATTCGCTGACTCGCTCGTCTGCGAGGCTTTACCTGCGGTCTCCGCTGTGGCGGCGTCCGCCTCCTGGATACTCTCAATAATTTCCTGAGTTCCTTGGGCGATTTCCTTGGTGGCTGAAGCGATGTTGCTCATCACCGATGCCATTTTGTCTGCACTGCCAGCGACCTCGGTCGACTTTACCGAAATCTCGACCGTCGCGTCAAAGACCGCCTTGACCCCGTTCGAAGCTTCGGTGGCTCCTTGCGAGACTTGTTCCGCATGGGCGGCAATATCGCTGATCTCTTTGCCGATGGAGGTCACCTGCTTCACTCCCACCGCCATCGCGCCGGAAATGTTGCCGACACTTTGCGATTGTTCGGCAACAGCGGAAGCAATCGTACGGGTAATGTCCTTGGTTTCCGAGACGACAGCGGCAATCTTCCCGACGGCGGTCACGGCCTCGGACATGTCATTTTGCATTTCTTCAATTTGCTGAGCAATGTGTCTGGTTTCTTCCGCGGTCCGTTTGGCCAATTCCTTGACCTCTGCCGCAACAACCGCGAATCCCTTGCCTGCTTCGCCGGCCCCGGCCGCTTCGATGGTCGCGTTCAGCGCCAACATATTGGTCTGTTCGGCAATGCTCCGGATAGTATCGACTATCCGGTTGATCTGCTTCGAAGTCGAACTCAGTTTTTGGATGATCACCGTCGTTTCCCGTGACCGGTCCTCCGCTTCTACGGTAATGCCGATAGACCGTTCGCAGTTTTGGCTGACATGACTGAGCGATTGATTGATATCCTGTACCGCTCGGGCCACATCATCCATTGATGTCGATACATCCCCGGCGGAGGTCGCTACGCGGCTGATGCTCTGGGAGATTCCTTCCACCACCGCGCTGACTTGCTTCACTTCGCTGGCAATCGATTCTGCCGTCCGGGCAGCTCCCTTGGATGCTTCCGACATTTGATTCGCCAGCCCTGCCACTGCATCCACGCCATGGCTTACCTCTTCGGTGGAACTGGCGGTTTCTTCGATGTTCGCCGAGATCTCTTCGACAGTTGCGCTCACGGTGCAGATTTTCGCACTCATTTCCTGGCTGTTGGCGGCCAAGGTCGTGGAAATGTCGATAAGGCCGGAAGATGAATTCTTCAGATGGAGGGTCGTTTCGCGAATATCCCCGATCATGGCGCTCACCACGTCGAGGGTTTGATTCACCGCTTTAGTCAGGGCACCGATTTCGTCTTGCGAATGAATCTCGCCCCGCACCGTAAAGTCTCCCATTTCCACCTTGGCCATCAGGTTCTGCAAATTGCCGATAGGCTGGATAATGAGCCTTGTCAGGAAAAATCCGGTAACGATAATAATAATCACGGCAACCGCCAGCGGAGTCAGCAACGAAATCTTCGTCATGGTCGCGAGCTGCTCGGTGACTTCCGCCACATGGACAGTGACGACAAGTCCCCAGTCGGTTCCAGGTACCGCCGCGTAACCCGCATACTTCTCCACGTCGCCCCATACGTACCGGGTAATCCCATTCTTACCCTGGACAGCCTGGCCTATTGCTCCCCGCAGATTCGCATCGCTGTTGCCGTCTTTTAGGAAATTTAGCTTCATGGTCACATTTTTATCCGGATGGATGACCGCCAAACCGTCTCCCTGGACAACAAAAGCGTAGCCAGATCTGGCCACCTTTATCGCCGAAACCCGCTGGATCAGCTCTTCTATGGCAATAGCTCCGCCCATCACCCCGACGACCCGGCCCTCTTTCTTGATCGGCAATGCAACTACCACTACGGGGTTGCCTGTAGCCTTGGAAGCTACCGGGTTTGAAATGATTGTACTGCCTTTCATCACCTCGGGAAAATAGGGGCGGTCACTTAGGTTTCCGCCTAACCTGGTGATGGTACCGTCACTGCTCCGGGTACAGGAATAATAGTCGCCCTTTTCGTCAGTGACAAATAGAGACTCATACTGTTTTAATCGTCCCAGTTCATTACTCAGATACAGCGATACAGCCTCACGATCGCCGTCTTGTAACAAAGGAGTATTGGCCAGCGCGGCAATATAAGTTTTTTTCTCCTCCAGCCATAATCCGGTCTCTTTGCTCGAACTGGCGGCCAAGGCTTTGATCGATTGCTCCGTGTTTTCAGCAAGCGCCTTTTGGGCCGCCACGTAAATCAAGAATGACGAAATAGCCAGACCAACCACTAACGCAGCAACAATGATGCCAATCAGTTTTTTCTTGATACTTCTAGCA